>ERZ781399.4368-NODE-4368-length-10208-cov-4.408943_pt1 | contig 10208 bp, 16 predicted proteins | sample MGYA00511014_ERZ781399 | MGnify/ENA primary metagenome ERZ781399 (study PRJEB29847, sample SAMN06458254) | wastewater metagenome | isolation source: Wastewater bioreactor | place: South Africa: Cape Town | study: EMG produced TPA metagenomics assembly of the... | reverse complement strand
TTCTTCACCATGTAAACGACCTGTACTTGTTTTATTTGTGTAGGTATAATAGAATGTACTACGATGAATATGAGGGACATTATCTTCGTCAAATGCTGTGACTGTTGCTTCAGTTCTGAAGATCAAAAAAAGACACAAGAAGACTCGCATAGATTTCATCTCATATATAAATCGAAAATCTCATACCTAAATCCAGTTGGCCAAAGTGGATACGATGGTGCCGTTAGGGACACACCAACGAGTGCAAGAAAAATTAAAGTAACGAACATATTTTCGATTGTGATAATCAATTGCATGTTATCAAATTTGTTGGTTTATATATGGTAAAAAAGTGCATTTTAACGATGCTTCGTCATACGTTGATGAGAACAGTTATCAGATGTTTGACTTTACTCTTTTTTCCTCCGTTCTTGTCAAAACTAACTTCTAATCATTACTTAAGATTCTATATTTAAATAATGACAATGCAAGTTTAGACTTGTTTTATTTATTTTTTTGTTAAAGTTCATAATTAAATGTGAACAGAAGAAGAAGAAAAGAAAAGATTGTGGCTTTTAAGAAAGTTTCTTTGTTTTACTGAAAAGAGTGTCAACTACTTTCGACATATTTTGAATAATGACTAATGCATCTTGATATTGTGTATCTGTTGTTGGTTCATCAAAAATAACAATATTCGATGAGCCTTGATCGAGAATACCGGTTAATTTCTTGTCTAAAATCATTTGTGAAAGTTTATTTTCAATTAAATCTTGAGGTAAATTAATTAAACGAGCAATATGTTCGATTTGAACGTTTGAATATGGTTCAAGCAGTCGACTAAGATTTTGTTCAAGTAAATTATCATATAAAGTACCCAAATGTGAATGAATAACTGGATCATCGGCTAATTCAACTTTATAGTCTTTTAATGCCTAAAATTTGATTTATTTATACGATTGAATTCATCGAATAAAACGAAACAAACTTTTTGAAAATCAGCCAATGATCGATTTTTACTTGCTTGAGCAATAGCTTTCAATGCTTCAACATCACGACCACTATATTTCAAAGCTAATTTAACTGACATCAACGCATTGACATCATCGGGTCTAAGATTCGAAACGAAAATATCAATCAAATAACTATTCAATCGAGAATAACTTACGCATTCATCATAACTTTGGATAATAGCATATATTTCAATGCTGTTATACCTTTATTGCTATTAATTTGATCGTAACCTTCGAAAGCTTCGTAAAAATACGAAAATGCTGTTTTGAAATCTTTGTCTTCAGCAGCATGAAGAATTCCTGTTTTTTTTTATTCGAAAACAAATCGATCATTACCGATTATCAAAGTTTCTTTCTTTCTACCTGATTGTAAATCTAAACTTGCTTGAAGTTTTGGTGGTGTGTAAATACCATTTGCTGTTGTTCGAGCCGACGTTAATGCAGCTCTAGAAAGCGAAGACGATTTTCAATTGAAAGATTTCTTTAAATCTTACCGTGCTTTTTGTAAATTACTTAAAGCAAAATATGTTTTACTTTCCAATAATTGAACTTCGACAAGTAATTGTTTATCATCGAGTTTTTTCAATTCTTTTAATAATTGAGCACCGAGTGTTAGAGCTTCGTTGTAACGTTTTGTATCGTAATACAAGGCGATTAAACGTGCCTAAACGAAATAATCAATCCGATTTGTTTTGTTGAATAAACAATTCGAAATGAAAATACTTCGAGATCTTGACGAAGAAATGTTCGATTTTCATTTTTAGCCCATTCGATATTTTCTTGACATAAAGCAACCTAACAAAATTTTTGATTTCAAAACGAACGAATGAATGTCGTTTATTCAAATCTTACTTCTTCACCGGTGCCCGCTTCCATATCAAGAAAAAGATCGACTAATGTTCGAACAAGTTTAGCTGCTTTTGCTTTACTAACAAGACTGAGAAATGGTCGTGTTAGTTTAATTAAAACCGACAAAGCTTGAAGCATCAAATGAAAATATTTATTAAAATGCAAATCAAGAACATCATCGTCTACCTTTGGCATCTTTTGTTTCGTTAAAAACCTTGCCTAACGAGAGAATAGCCGATTCTTTAATTCGAATCGCATCTTCATCATCAGCTTTGACATCCAATTGAACTAAAATTTAAATAAAAAAGCGAACTCATGCGCAGTTCTTTGTTTTCAATTCGAAAACGAACCCAATTTTCCCAAGATCTGTCTTGCTGTTTTGTAATCCTTTTCGTTCAAAGCATTTTCAGCTTCGTTCAATTGAATTTGTTCTTGAGATTGAACTTTTTCTTCACTTAAACCTTCCGGCATTATCTGAAAAAAAACTAAGAAACCTATAAAATCATTGCTCGTTATTCGCGATTTTTAGCCAAGTATTTGCACGAAGAATTTCATTGATAATAAATCGATTTTCATCTAAACATTCGTCAGCTAAACGATATGTTTCCAAGCAAATTTGCATATCTGATATGCGTGTGCACGTTTCGAATGTAATCATTCGTGTACGAAGAATGAGTTCGAGTAATGAAAGATATGATGTTGTGATCTGTTCGGATGACGAACGATTCGATAGTTCTCGAACGAGAATTTCAACAATTAATTGTCGATTCGAAAGAGAAAAAAACAAATCACCATAATCACCGAACAGATCGGCAAAGAATTTTATCAACGAACTATCAACTAGAATATGAAGAATAAATGTGTTTTTTTTCTGTTGAAATCAATTTACTATTTCGATTAAATAATAAAATTAGATTTTCAATTAATTTTCTTGTTGATATTTGTTCATTGATATCGATCAATCCTAAAATCAATGGATTTTCATTTGGATAATCATAACGTAGATTAAATGCGAGGAAAAATGCTAATAAACAATTGACAAAATCATCGTTTTCGATTAATTCAAAAAGAGATTTGAAAAATTCGTCATTCGATAATTGTTCTACAAACGAAAGGTAAACAAAAATGTCAATTCGATTCCAATCGATTTCTTACCATTTGTTTGAATAGGAAATGTTCCATTCGATTGCATGAGATCAGTGAGTAGGATTACAGCCGATCGAATAGCAGTTTGGGATTTATTTTCAATGATACGAATGCAATTTAAGACGATCGAATGATCGATTACAGTCGATGCTGCTAAAGTTGGATCGAGTTCACAAAGAAAATGAACAATTTCAAAGAGATGCCCATGAATATCATCGTCCATATTCTAAACAACAAAACGAATCTCTTTCGAATGATGTTTATCTGCGAATATCTTCGAACCATTCCAGTTAAATTCATAAGATCGATTAATTGCAATCGAATATCTTGTTGTTCAATAAATTTTCGTAATAAATAACAATGTAAATTCACATGTGATTTCTAAATTCAAATACAGATAAGATATCTCGTTGAACAATATCGATATTTATCTTACTAATAAATCACGCAAACGACTAATTGATTCAATCAATAGATATTTATCTCGTCCTAATGTATAATTTCTTTCTTCATCATCATGTGAACATTGACTAATAGTTTGAAGTAATTGTTGAAATAGTTTTACATCGGGATGATCAGAACTTTGATTAAATGTCTATATAATAACGCATGTATGAGTCATAGTATACAAAGAGTAAAAGTTCAAATTATGTCTACTTGAATAGTTTGATTCAATTGTGTCCATTGATTGTCTTGATATTGAATTTTTTCGAAATAGGCAAAGATTTTCGATGATATTTCTGAACATTGTATATAATTCAATTGTGTATTTGTATGTATCAATGAAAGAATATCCGAAACAATTTCGTTATTATTCATTTTCTCGTCGAAACTGATAAAAAGCGAACGAACGAACACGAAGACAAAAAAGTTTTTAAATGAAATATCATTGGTTAAAAAATCGAATCAATGAAACCGACGATTTAAATGTTAGGTAAACATTGACATTTACATTTACGTTTACACACACATTACACCTGATCACGTCAAGATGTATGTCAACGATCGTATGTGAACATTAATTAAACTAATCATTGAATTAACGTATTTCGTTGTTTAAGGAGATCTAACTCGATTTTCTGATCAAAGTCGAAAACTTTGGTCTGAACAAAATGCGAGCAATGTTCAATATAAAGAAAATAGTTTGTCTCGAAAAGGTTTCATCTAAGAACAAAAAAAAATGGCGTTTGTGTTCTTTTTTTTTGTTTCAACTAGCATTTCTTCGTTGTTGTGGAAACTGTCCATTTGCATCGATTGTTGCTTTTCTATTGACATTAACTGGCACAGGTCTGTTTTGCGGATGTTTGTATTATCCAATTCGATTGTTTATCGATCAAATAAATAATGTTTTCGAAACGGAATATATCGATCGAGATTGGTATGATCAAATATAAAATCAACGAACTTTATTCTGAAAATAAGTTTTTCGTTTTAAAATTAGGATTCGTATTTTACATTGGACACTGATTTTTATTCCTGTTTTCATGGGAATATTAGCAGTGATTCTATTGATAATCGGTTCATTAGCAACAGGCACAATACGCTATCAGGTTTATACAAATGTTCGTTCTCGATTAACTGGTCGAATTTCAACAGGATTTGTAATAAATAAAAATCTCAAAGAAAAAATTTTCATTTGAAACTTAAATTCATTTAAGTTCATCGTTCTCGTTTATCTTCTTTTAATTCTTTGGATAATTATCATGATGTCTATGACAATTCCATGTATTGGCCTATATATTTTACAATATCGTTGTTTGGATACATGGAGTAAACCGACTGCATCCGGTTGGCCGGATAGTGCTGCACCTTATGCATGTCTAACACCAGGAACATATGGTATTCCACCACCACGACAAAAGCCTGATGCTCGAGTTTGTCAACAACGATTTAGCGAACTTTGCACTTTAGTAAAAATTTGTGACTTATTATTTTTTTTCGATTGAATTCGATTCTTCTCATTCTAGACGGATCATGCACCGAGAATTTGGACAAGTTTAATCGGTTCACTTCTCATTATTCTTGGTTTAGTAAGTGATTGATTTGAAAAAAAAGAGAAACATTCTCACACGAATCCGTTTTTTTTTCTCATTATTTAGATTCATTTTCTCACCTGTTTAGTAGCTAATTATGCACATATAAAAGATAGTCGAAAATTGCGTGATTACGAAGAAGTAATTCGCGAAGAAATCGAATTATCTAAACTCAATGAATAAATTCAATCTTACTCATTCTCTTTTTCTTTCCTGTCAGATATTTACCTATCTGTCTTCTGCAGTTTCTTCTTTTTTTAATTAATAAATAATAAAAAAAACCCAAATTAATCTCATCAAGATGCCACTAGTTGACAATCGAAAAGAAATCTACGTTTTAGTCTGTTTTTTATTTGTAAAATAAAAAAAGAGTTCTTCATGGTTATATGAGAAAAGAAAAAAAAAGTGTATGTTGTCAGTTAATCAAAGTAAATAAAAGTCGTCAGGGTTAGATAAAAAACAAAAGAAAAAAACAACACCGAATTGTAGATCAATTGTTGCAAACGAATCTTTTAGATGGAGTTTACGGATATAACGCCAAGTAGTCCGGACGACAATCAGACGGATGTGAGTTCGAAGGAGATTTGAAGGTTATTTCAAATGAATCCGTTTGTTTAGCCACTTATATTAGTTGAAACATCTAAACGAGAAAAATATAAAAATGGTATAACGATGTTTGTGATATTTTTAATTAATTTATTAAATTATATGGATCGATTTACGATTGCGGGTACGATGAATTCCGAGGGACATGATGATTAATTGTTGATTTTTGTTTTTGCTAGGTGTTCTTGATGATATACAGAAAGATTTCGACATTGACGATGCTTATGGTGGTCTATTGCAAACAGTATTTGTGTGTAGTTACATGACTTTAGCACCATTATTTGGTTATCTCGGGTATGACATCAATGACTAATGAAAACAAAAACTATCAAATAAATAAAATATTTTTGTTATAGTGATCGATATAGTCGAAAACTTCTGATCGTTATTGGAGTTACGCTTTGGTCGTTGACGACTTTAGCTGGTTCGTTTGTGCCAAATGATGTAATGTTCATAAATCGAAACATATCGATATTAATGTTCGTTTGTTTAGCATTTTTGGCTTTTTATTCTATTACGTGGTGCAGTCGGTATTGGTGAAGCATCATATTCTTGTGTAGCACCGACACTTATTGCCGATATGTACAAGGGAGATATGAGAACATTAATGTTTGCTATTTTTAATATAGCAGTACCAGCAGGCAGGTAAAGCTTGTTGACTGAATAATAAAAACGAGATTATCTATTGTTGAATTTGTAATTTAGTGGATTAGGTTATATTGCTGGTTCGTATATTTCACAAGCATTTGAGGGTGATTGGCGATGGGCATTACGAGTTCGAATACGATTTTGTAACGAATAAACATATTTTTTTATTGATTGATTCATTTAGTTCACACCTATATTCGGTGTTATCTGCGTAATTTTACTTATTATTCTTGTGAGCGAACCAGCTCGTGGTGCTATCGATGGTGGTGAATTATTGAAAAATACTCGTTGGCTTGAAGATGTCAAAGAAATTTGCAAAGTGTCTGTAACATTTCCATAGAAAAAGCTCACTGAGATTCATTATTGTTTTTTGTTTTTTTTCAGTAAAAGTTTTATTTTAACTACATTAGCATTTACATGGGTCGCATTCGCACTTGGTGCTTTGTCATGGTGGGCACCGAAATGCCTTCAATATGCTCAATTTTTACGTAATAATATGTCGTTAAATGAAACTAATACAAGTGATGGTAATTCAGTGAAAGCACAGTATGAGAGAGAGAAAGAGTCTTTGTTTTTTTGTAAAAATTCATATTTCTCTCAACAAAGAGTGAGTCTGATCTTTGGTATTATCACATGTGTTGCTGGCTTATCAGGAGTTATTCTTGGCAGTGAAGTTGCTCGACGGTTTGATAGAGAAAATAATATAATTATTTTTTGATTTTATTTTCAAACTTTAGTTATCGAAAGAGAAATCCACGTGCTGATCCATTAGTTTGTGGTATTGCTGTCGTACTTTCTGTTCCGTTTTTAGCTGCTGCACTCATCCTATCGGAAAAATATGAAATTTTAACATGGATCTTCATTTTTACAACGGAAACGTTACTTTGTACTAATTGGGCGTTGATATCCGATATGCTGATGGTACGAAAAAATAACAAAAAAAGAGAAATCTCATCAATTGATTTCGTTTGTTAGTATATCATCATTCCGACACGACGATCAACAGCAGGAGCTATTCAAATCTTCATTATGCATTTATTCGTATGTTTTGCAAAAAGAAAATATCAATAAAATGAATTTCAAAATATTTGTCTTTCGTGTAGGGCGATGCAACGAGTCCGTACATCGTTGGTATAATTAGTAATTTTTATAAGGATGGATCAGATACTACTCTTAATCAATGGGTAGCTCTACGTAATGGTTTATTATTAACACCATGCGTTTCTCTGTTGGGTGGCATTGCATTTCTAATAGCTGCTGTATTCATTGTTGAAGATCGTTTAAAAGCGGACAATAGTATTGAAGGTGATAATTGAATTTAATTGATCGAAAGCTCTCATCTCACATTGATTTATTTTTCTAGCTGATAGAATTCACGATTCATATTATGGTGCTGATGATCATAAACTGTGATTGCTTTTTTAATGTTTCTACTGAATCAAGAATAACATTTTTATTAATAAAAAAAGAGAAGGAAATTATTGATTATTATTAAGCAAATGAAAAAGACAGATAAGAGAAGATCTTTTTCGAATGTAATATATAAAAAAAAAAAGGAAGAAGGATTGGTAATAATAACAGCAACAAGTTTATCTTCTCTTTTTAAATATCAACTAATTTAACTTTCATTGGTGTCGATGGTCGACTTGAATGATGATGATGATGATGATCCAAGATTAATTCTTGTGTTGAAAGTGACAACTCCGAACGTTTGGCAGCCTTTCGACAGATTGAAATGATGGAAGCTAAAACCGAAATATTTCAATTTTAATAGAAGAAAAAGAAGAAGCTGTTTTGTACCTGTAAGAAGAATTGAAATAAGAATTAAGACAGTTGAAAAGATGATAACTGGCGTTTTGGATTGTGTATGAATCATTTTATGAAGTTTTTCTGGAACATGTTGCATATATTCATGAACATGATCAAGTTGATGATGATCTTGTGGTTTTCGAATTAAAATAATCACAGATTTAACGTGTGATTCTGTTTTTTCTTTGAGTTTTTGAAGAAGGTTTTTCAATGTTTGAACGGGCATCATAACGACAGATTGTTGTTTTTCTTTGGTTATTTTAGGTTCCATTGGACGAGACATAGCACAGCCATCGACACAACTGGCTTGAACTTGTTCATGAATCGATAATAATTTACATTGTTGAACACAGTTTTCACCATGAAGTTTATAATCACAACCTAAACGAGAATTTTATCAATGAAAAATGAAAAACAAATCAACGAACGAACCAGCTTTGCAAGCATCGAGTTTAGCATAAGTATCGAAGTAATTTGATTGACAACCGGCGTAACATTGCTTTTCGACTGAATAGAGTTTATCAACAAGTGAAGCGGCTGATGAAAGTGTTAAACAAAGAGCAAGAATTAAGAATTTCATGTTGAATATTCGAAAGAATGTTTGATATGGACGAGTTCGATAGATTGAAATGAAAACACGATAGATTCATTCGTTCGATTTATATATTCGTCGAACTAGACTAGAAAAGAAAGAAGAAAGAAAAGATCGTCCAAAAAGAAGATCCTGGACTTTGAAACAACAGCAACAACAACAGATCAACGTCATTTCTTTGGAAAGATTGTCATTGATCGAGGCAGCAATCATTAGTACTTGTAGTTTTCAAAAGATGAATTTTATGATTTAATAAATATGGTCTTTTCATCAAAATCTATAGATGGAGTATGTTCTCGAAGTGATAATAAATTTTTTATCAGTCATAAATAATCGAGTTTTCTGTATAAATACTCGATTAGAATCTTTGCGATAATCTCATAAAATCACCATGTTAATTGTCTTGTTTTTCTTGAGCATAGTTTCGTTTTGTCAAGGTTTACAACGTCCGATTGTTATCGGACATCGTGGGACCGCGTATTTACCTGAATTGACCATCGAAAGTCAATCTTTAGCGCATGCATACGGTGCCGATGTTATTGAAATTGATGTTTGTCTAAGTAAAGATAATCAATTAATTGTCATTCATGGTAAAATTTTCATTTTTACACTTCACAGACGTCTGACTATTTGATTTCGTTTAGATCTCTATCTCGATGGTGTCACAAATGTCAATGAAATCTATCCAAATAGTCCTACGGATTCGAAAGATCTTCACTATGTCATCGATTATACTCTCGATCAAATAAGAAACTTAACTGTTCACGAACGAACTGTTCCTTTCAATGACAGTCAAGTATATCCAACACGTTTTCCATCAACAAGTTCAACTCGTTTTCAATTAGCAACTTTAAACGAAACACTTGATTTCATTCTCGGTCTTAATCAAGCAACTGGTCGTACACGTGAACTGTTAATCGAAATCAAAAAGCCTGAATATCATCAGAAATCAAATCGTTCAATTTCATCAATTGTTCTTTCGACATTGAATGCTTACAATCTAACTCGTTCAACAGATCCAATTATTCTTCAAACATTTTATATTGAAGAACTTTTTGCTATTCGATATCAATTGAATTCAACATTACGTTTAAATGCTTTGATGATATCGAACGATGCCAATGAATCGTCGAGTGATTATGAATACTATCGAAGTGAACAAGGCATTCGTAATCTTTCGAATGTTGTTCAAGCTTTAGCACCACATTTTTCTTTTCTTGCAAATATTGATTCGGATGGAAACATTAAAGGTCCAACAAATTTCACTACATTGGCACATAAATACAATTTGAAAGTTTATCCATACACATTTCGTCGTGATCAATCTCCACGAATTGATTTCACTAAATTTGTGACATATTTCTGGCAAACAATTGGAGTCGATGGTTTCATAACTGATCATCCTGATGTTATCTTAGAAATTCTCTCGACAAATATAAATTGTGCTTCGATGAAATATTTACATAGTATTTTAGTTCTCTTGATCTTCATTCAATTTATTTAACCTTAGAAAATAAATTCGCTTCTTTTCTTTTT
>ERZ781399.4367-NODE-4367-length-10209-cov-3.853851_pt1 | contig 10209 bp, 10 predicted proteins | sample MGYA00511014_ERZ781399 | MGnify/ENA primary metagenome ERZ781399 (study PRJEB29847, sample SAMN06458254) | wastewater metagenome | isolation source: Wastewater bioreactor | place: South Africa: Cape Town | study: EMG produced TPA metagenomics assembly of the... | reverse complement strand
ATGAAACGAATCCCGTTGTTTTACAGATCTAAAATCGAGAGTTAACATGAACTCGAATGAATCAATCAATGTTGAACTACTTGAGCGAGTGTATCTTCGGCTTGTTTACGAAGTTGAGGTGAAAGTGTGGCTTTTAGAGCTTCGACAACCGAAGTAAGATCCATTTTTTGGCAGACAAGTAAATGTGTAAGTACTTGATTTCAAATTGAACTCGATCGACCAATTAAAATCGATTTACAATTCTTTTCAAAAACGTTCATCAATATCGAAACAACGAATTTGTTTGATGATTTTAAAAATAAATTATTTATTTAATTCATTCGATGATCGAGGAGCAAAAAAAGATGTCGCTTAATATGACTCATCTCATTCGTGTTCATTTCGTTTTGTTATCTTTCATGACTATTCATCAGTGCCGTCAGGGGCGAAAAAAGTTTTTTTTTTCTTCTTCTTCTTTGGTGTTCTTTTGTTTGTTGACGAGAAAAAAAAATAACCATTCATTTCAACGGATTAGATATCTCCATACTTAGACTTTCGTGTCGCATTGTTGATGTTATTGTTGTTGTTGTTTTTTTTCTTTTCTCTTTCTCTCTCTCTCGTTCGTTTAGTTTTGTTTTATCTTGTTTACGACTTACATACTCCTACAGTTTCATTTATTTCGACTGTTAACAAGAGTCAACAAACTCGCCATTTTTCGTTTAGATACTAAGAAGCAAACGAGAACATGTCAGGCTGGGATCAATATATAACTAATTTAACAAGTCAAGGCATTACACATGCCGCCATATTCGGCGTTGATGGTTCACGTTGGGCAGCATCAGCTAACTTTCCTGTAGGATTTTAATTTGAACTCGAATTTTTGAAAAAAAAACATTCTCGTTTCTAGGCAATTGATAACGTTAAAGATGCCTTAGCCAAAGCATTCTCTGCAACACCATCGGGCGTTACAGTTAACGGAGAAAATTATATTTTCATTCGTAATTTAGATACTCTTGTTGTCTTACGAAAAGGTGCCGATGGTATGGTTATTGCTAAATCCGGCAAAGGTTTGAGAACAAAAAAAAAAGCACGAGATTTTTCGATTTCGAATTCTTGTTGTTCTAGCTTATATCGTTTCAATTGGTATCAATCAAAAGCCAGAGATGTTAGTAGGTGCTACAAGCAAAATCGGTGATTATTTGAAAGGCTGTGGCTATTAGAACGTCGAAGCAACGAACATTCCCATATTTTCTTTTTCTTCTTTGTGATTCTGTTTTTTTTATTCTTAAGTTAGTCAATTCTGTCTTTTTTTTTCTGCTACTACATTTACATATATGCGCTTTTTTTTTCTACTAACAACACGAAAAAAATCCCATCGATTGATCTAATCATACATTTCCATTCTCATTACCGTGCCTAGCGCAATAAAAAAAACAACAACAACTACAATCATAAACCTATTTCAATCATCACTCAGGTTAATAGAGTGCTATTTATACAAGCTCACTTTCGCGATAATTTGATCAAGATTTATGTTTTTTGTCGACATTGATGACTAGAGACATCTGTGGAATATTCGAGATTGAAATAAATAAATACTGTGTTTTACACCCTCAATTTGTTTTTATTCGTACGTCGAAGTTCAACTGAAACCAATCAATGAGCATGACAAAAAAAGAACGACAGACAGACGACGTGTAATAAAATTATTTCTTAACATATAAAAACGGATTTCCATGGGAAATTTATTAGGCTATTTTTCGGGTTTATTCGGTAGTAAAGAACGTCGGATATTGATCTTAGGTCTTGATGGTGCAGGAAAAACGACGATACTCTATCGTCTTCAAGTTAGTGAAGTTGTAACAACAATTCCAACGATTGGTTTTAATGTCGAAACTGTACAATATAAGAATTTAAAATTTCAAGTTTGGGATCTCGGTAAATCGAAATTCATAAATCGATGACAAATTTACTCTATTCCGTTTGTTGTTTTTCTTCATCTCAGGTGGACAAACATCGATTCGACCGTATTGGCGTTGTTATTATTCGAATACGGATGCGATCATCTATGTTATTGACTCGATGGACCGTGATCGTATCGGTATATCCAAACACGAACTTGTTTCAATGCTCGAAGAAGAAGAATTAAAGAACGCTGTTCTCTGTGTATTTGCCAATAAACAAGATCTCGAAGGCTGTATGAGTGTTAGTGAAGTTGCCAATGCACTCGGTTTAACGACATTAAAAAATCGTAAATATCAAATATTTAAAACGTCAGCTGTTCAAGGAACAGGCCTCAATGAAGCCATGGATTGGTTGGCAAATTCTTTACAACAAAAAACATGAACATAAATCTTTCTTTTTTTTATATTTGTTTTAAATAAAAAAAACCGAACAGACGAATAAAATAATTCAACAAATTTCCACCTTTGACCTTTGGTACGAGACGAGAGAGAGAGAGAAACCTATTTGAATCGTCCCTGAATATGTGATAAGACGGTATAGTAGTTTCATTATTGTCAGTATCATTCGGTCGTTACTTTCTTTTTCTCATTCGTCGCGTATCGTAAGGTCTCGAAAAGGATAAATTATAGAGCGAGCGTGATTATATGATAAAAGAAAAGAGAGGAGAACAAACGACGACCATGTCGATCATAAATCTCATTTTTATTTCTTCGTGATATACGAAAACGTTTTTTTTTTTCGCCAATCGTGTGTTTTAAAACATTTCGTTTTCTTCTCAAGATATCAGCAAAGCACATAACAACAACAACAACAACAACAAGATTTGCAAATATTCTATTATCAATTTTCTTTTTTATCACTTTTTCTCGTATGATTAGTACTTATATCTCGTCCTTGAAAACAAAAAAGAATGTATGCAGAAGCACTTTATTCTCATAAAGACAAAAAAAAATAAAGAGAATACGAACACCATTCGCTTAAATAGTACCTTGTACTTTCATATCCGAGATATTTCAATGACGATGCATTTTCTTTCGCGCTCTCTCTCTCTCTCGTCCTCGATACAAAAGGCAGACGTTTTTCTCTTTTTCGATTCATTTTAGACTACCACATCCATCCCACATCCTCAACTGTGATTATGGAATCAGATAATTCAACTGGTGAAGTATTTTTATTTACATCCGAATCCGTCGGAGAAGGCCATCCTGGTAGGTCAAACGAACACTAAAGATAACAAAAGATGAAATTTGTTTTTCAAAGATAAAATCTGTGATCAAGTTAGTGATGCTGTGCTCGATGCATGTCTAAAACAAGATCCCAATGCGAAAGTTGCTTGTGAAACATGCACAAAAACCGGCATGGTTTTAGTCTGTGGTGAAATCACAACTAAAGCTGTTCTTGATTATCAAGAAATAATTCGTGGTGCTGTTAAAGAAATCGGATACGATTCGTCGGACAAAGGTTTCGATTACAAAACAATGAATGTTCTCGTTGCACTTGAACAACAATCGCCTGATATTGCTCAAGCTGTTCATGAGAAGAAAACCGATGATGACATCGGTGCTGGTGATCAAGGTCTCATGTTCGGTTATGCCACCGATGAAACCGAAGAATCGATGCCATTAACTGTCGTTCTATCTCATCAATTGAACGCTCGAATGGCCGAATTACGACGTAATGGTACGTTGGATTACCTTCGACCTGACTCGAAAACTCAAGTTACAGTCGAATACAAATTCGACAAAGGTGCTTGCATTCCACAACGTGTTCATACGATTGTTATTTCAACTCAACATAGTCCACAAGTAACACAAGAACAATTACGTGATGATCTTTTAAATAAAATCATCAAACCGGTTGTACCAGCTCAATTATTAGACGATAAAACGGTCTATTATCTTAATCCATCGGGTAAATTCGAAATCGGTGGACCACAAGGTGATGCTGGTCTCACAGGTCGAAAGATCATTGTTGACACCTATGGTGGATGGGGTGCTCACGGTGGCGGTGCTTTCAGTGGCAAAGATCCATCGAAAGTCGATCGTTCAGGTGCTTATGCTGCTCGTTGGGTCGCCAAATCACTTGTCAAAGCCGGACTTTGCCGTCGTTGTCTCGTACAAGTTTCGTATAGTATTGCCATTGCTGAACCTTTATCAATTGCCGTCTTTTCCTATGGTACATCATCGAAAACTGACAAAGAACTACTTCAAATTGTTAAAAATAATTTCGATCTTCGTCCTGGTATAATCATTCGGTAAATAACACAGATTATTTTTCTTTTCTCTTTATACTATTTTTTTTCTCTTTTTCTAGTGAATTGAACTTGAAATCACCAATCTACAAAAAGACAGCTTGTTACGGTCACTTTGGTCGTGCTGAATTTCCTTGGGAACAACCAAAACAACTCAAATTCTAATTGTTTTCACAAGAAAAAAAAACGCACGCAATCTTTTTTCTTTCTCCCGTTTTGGTTTTTTTTTCTTTGTGATCAAATGATGCTGAGCTAGTGTTTTTTTTTGTTTTTGTCGGAACACGGCGTTATCTGTGTGATGCAAGAGAAAAAAAATATATACACACTACATTTATCATTATCAATTAAAAACCTACGAGGTCGCTATTAGTCGTCAGCTTCAAATTGACATAAGACGAAGAAGAAAAAAAAAACAACATCTGTCCTTATTGGTTAATCGACAAAATCACATTTGTATTCTTTTTATTTTCGAGAACTTTTTTACTCAACACTATTGCCTTTAGGCTACTTAGGTAGATAAGTATCAAGGACAAATAGACGCGCATATTTTTCTATTATTACGAACAAAAACCAAGGAAAATCGATCGTATTTTCATTGAAATTTGATCTTTTACTCTATCTTGTTGTTGTTTCAGAAACAAATAATCGATTTTGTGTTATAATATTTATGTCATTATCAATATCAGAAAAGATTCTCCATTCGATAATAAATCTTACTTCAATACGATATTCTTGTTCTCAATTCATTGGTTTACTCGTTTGTTCCTATGCGATTGTAACACTAGTGAAAACAATTTCAATTTTAATCTCTCTTCCAATTCGATTCATATACAATCTACTTCCACAAACGATCGACTATAGAATTCTATTATTCATATTTAGTTTATGTTTAATCATATCGTTGGGAAAAAAATATTCATTGATGATGAAAATTCTTTTTGTTCTCAGTTTACAAATAATATTTCTTCTTCTTCCAATTGTTGCATTGATTGTGAACGATCGATGGTTATTATCGAATGTAAAAAATACAATTTTTCATAATTGATCGATCGATTTGTTTGTCTGTCTGTCTGTTTTCTAGAAAACCATCAACGAGAATTCAACCAAGGTTCGATGAATCGATTGACTCATGAAATAAAAATCTATGTTTTTCGATTTAGATATCTGATATTGATAATCGACATAATCTTCGTGACAAATCGACATATTTCATAAATGACATTCTACAAACTTATTTATTCTCATCAAAACAACAACAACATTCATCACAATCGAATTCAACTTGCTTACTCAATGCTTTTACAGATCTACATTGTTACGATTATACGCAAATGAAACTCAAAACGCATAAAAATTTCCTTAATATCTATCGTCATCAATCACCGTTTCCTATTTATATCTCCGTACTTCAATTTAATGGACCTATTTGCCATCAATTTTGTGCCAATACAACTTGTGCAATTCAACCTAAACGAATTCTTCCTCATTTAATACGACAATTATATCGATTCGTTCGTTTTTGGTTAATTATTAGTATACCATTAATATTCATTTATAAATACTTATCAAAACAAAAACAAATTTCTCATCATTCTCAATCAGAAATCAGCTATTCGCTAGATAAAAATCTCAAAACTCAATTTAGTACATGGCTTGCTCAAGAAGAAAATAATGGCTATCAAAGCCTTAGTGAAACAATTCGATGTGCTCTCAATACAACATTGATTAAACAATATGTAAGTCATTTTGTGTTCGATGAAACAAAATAAAATCATGTTAAAACCTTGATTCATATGTATATTAATCGTCGAATGATTTGTTTGTCTATTGATCCAATATGTCTTTCATCGTTGATGTCAACATAAGTTTGGCGTTTGTATCTCATAAGATCAAGAATCATTTGTTTATTTCCGAAATAACAACTGCTGTAGTAATATATACATGCAGATTTTCTCTTTCTCTCTCTCTTTTGCGTGTGTCATAGTATATATATGTGTGTGTGTTCTTTCTCTTCGGTTACATGCGAGAGCGAGAGTGTAAAATGACGAGCGACAACGATTATTGAGTTTCTCGGGATTTTTTTTTCTTCTTCTCCTCTTCTCCCGAATATAGGATGTAACAAACTAATAATATTCAGTCGCGATTGACAATGTCTTCGAATGATGTATTTCTAATCTCAGAATATTTAAGTCAATTAACGAAATATATTTGGCAAAAAATCAACGAATATCTTCTCTATGGAACAATCATAATTACAATATTGACAGTTATATTAATTCTTTCGATAGTATTCGAATCGAAAATCGATTGTTTTCAAATGAATTTCTTCAACTGGCTTGTAAACTCATCTAATCATATGAAAACACATTTTTTTAATCAACTCATTCTTTCATTAAATCGTAAATTTCTGTCAAAAATGGTAGTTGTGAAACACCGATGAATGTTTTACTTCATCGCTTCGAACTAATTTCCCTTTTTTTTTCTGTTTAGGAAAATTTAAAAATAGAAACATTGCAATTTTCTCACGGAAATATTCATCATGTGTCTCAACAAGCCCGCGAGTCAATTGTAAAAATCAAAAGTTTGTAATTCTGTAATCTCTCATTTTTCTTTTGTTTTTGTTAGTTTATTCGTGCTACACTCGATATTTATCATTTAATATTTAATGTTGTTAAAAATGATTATTTTTCAATAAAAATCTCAAGATTATCTGGAGATTTACAAATTCATTTAATCGATAATATAATCGAAATTAAATTTCTACAATTATACATGAATGATGCCGAAATAATCGATACAAAACATGTAAGAGGATTGTTTGTTCTCTTTCTCTCTTCAATTCTTTTTTGATTATTTAATATTCTAGAGTCTTTCACCAAATGAAAAAGAATCCATTATTAAATTACTCAAAGATGTTATCTATCAAACAACTGTTCAATATAAATTCTCTTTATCTGACATTCAAGATAAAACAGTGAGTACAGGCAGATGTTCGGGGCCTTTGACATGATTTGTAAAACTCGTTTTTTTTCTTTGACAAGGTCAATAATGATGATAAAAAAAAATATGAACATAAGGACTTGATTTATTTATATTCTCTTTCTCTCTCTCTTTTTCTCTAGCCAATAACCGTTAAATCCGAACCGATAATAACCGAGTCACCAAGCGAAATGCCTCGAATCATACCACCAGTAATAATTAGTACGCCACAGGAAATCAAACGAGATAGTCAAATTAAGAAATTACTCGTTCGAATTGTCAAAGCTGTTCAATTACATGGTGAGAAGAGAAAAGATTCGTTTGTTTTTGATCGAATTTATGAAAATATCTAGATGTTGAACAACCCTATTGTGTTCTCGAATTAAATCAACCGAAACAAGCACATCAAACAAGTCTAGCTAAGAACGGACTCAATCCGTACGTGAATTGACTTTTGTTCGATGAAATAGGATTTTTTTATTTTGTTGAAGTTTTTGGGACGAACGATTCGTTTTCGAATGTAATGAAAAAAGCAATAGTATTCGTTTGAAAATATTTGATCGTAAAAAACCGACAAGAAGATCTTCGACGCAAAGTTTGCTTTCCCTTTTGCTTATCAATACTAAAAAATAATAATAATAATAATTTCCTTTCCCTCTCAAGCTGATACAATTTATGCTGACGTGACAATTCCATTTTCTTATGTTACAAGTACTGTTTACAAACAAGACGTTCGAATAACTCCACAATATCCTGAATCAATTATTCGCATAGAGGTAAACAAAAACATATTTATTCTCGAGGCGTATACAGAAATTTAAAAGGAAAAAAAAACGAGTTCTCCCTTCGAACACCTACGATGTTCTTTTTCTCTGATATATGAGCTTAGTTATATTATTTATCTTTGACAACAAAAAAGTATATATAAAAAACACCGTCAAATACAATATTTTTGCCATTGACAATGGTTCGAAGTCGAAGTGAAGTCAATTTAACTCGATTACTTGCTAATCTTTGCCCGAAAGATAATCATCATCTTCGCCTACCCAACTGTCAAACAGCCATCAAAGCAAGTTCATGTTCGAATCTAAATCAATTAATCGAACAGAAAACGACCAACGAATGGATTACATTGACAGTACCGATAGGAAAAGATTTCAAATCAGCTGAGATGATTACAGATAATCCGACAAAAACAGCAACTGATGTAATCCAAGACTGGAAATCACAAGACTTTACCTGTCGACTGCAAAATCGTCTCAAAGCACGAGCACATTTGAGGAAATTTTTTCTTTCGCTAGACTGATTCTGTATTTTGTCAAATATAAATATACTTTTTAACCAAAAAAATTAAGTATTTCTTTTAAAATCTAGTTTTCAACTTTAACTGAAAAAGAAATTGAATCAGGTAACCGTGCAGATGATCTAGCGAGTATTAGTACGAGTCCAACGTTATCAATAACTGGACCAGGTAGAAATCTCTCTTTCAATTGAACAGCCATTCGTCAATATTTATTCTTAAGAATCAACAGATTTTCGTCCATCGCCATCCGATGAAATCTTAACATTATCTTGTAATGAATACGGTTCGCCTCAAGATTATCAATTTACTCGCGATGTACGTTCCTGTTTCTAATTAATCAATTGTCAAAATTGAATTCTTCTTCTTCATTCTAGAATTGTCATTATGCATCGATACGTTCGCAACCGTTAACAATAACAACGTTTTCTACTTCGCTTGATACTGATAATCGATTGGCAAAGCCGCGCAAAACACGTTCATTTATGAATTCATTTCGTCTATTTTCTCGACGAAAGAAAACGAAAACAACGGAAAACGGTTTGCCATCGCCAAATCACCAAATACTGCACAGTTTCTCTGCAGGTAATCTGATCAACTTGCTTTTTTCTTTTTTTTTTTTTTTGAACTCAAATTTTAGAACCATTTACCGAACAACAACCAGTAAGGCGATCGTTTCCAAATTTATTTCGATCGAATTCAAAACAACAACAACAGCCAAATAATTTCATATTTGATCACGCCGATTTATCACCGAAAAAACGCTCGTTCTTTCGACGTTTCCGTTCGAAACACAAGCCAACACCACGAGTCTCAGCGAATTCATTGACCAGTGATGATTGTACACGAATGGAGTCCGTTCGTAACACACCAATTCGCGCCAATGTCGGCCGACCGGTGACCATGACAAATTGATTTTATTATTTTTTTTTCTCGGTTAGATAAAAAAAAATGTCTATTTAGTTTACTATCAAAAATCATTTATCTCTAAAAAATATTAACAGAAAAACGAGTGTTATGTCGGCGGATTAAACAGTTGTATTATCGAGTGTAAGCAGTGTAAAAAGAACGGGCAGAAACCGTTGATAATGTTCCCATGGCGTGCCTTGAAAGGTTAATTTCGGTTCGGATTTAAAACCACGATAGAGACAAAGAAATTCGACGACACCAAGTTTGTCTTCTAAGAACGATCGAAGCGTATTGATTTTGATCATACGTGTATCACGTTGTTTAGCAACAGTGAGCAAAATTTCCGTTACACTGTCGTCCCACACAGGAAGCGAAGAGATCGAACTCGTTGATTTCGTGAAAATGTCCGACGAAAGAACGTCATTCGACAAGGAATTCGTCGGCGATTCCGATGCTGTGCCACTGTCATCTTCAGCTGTTGCACTTATTGAAAGATTCAGTGGTTTGATACGTTTAGCTGGGGGAAGGAAACTCAACGATGGACTTTCACTGTGTTTATTCCCATTGAGAAATGCATAGGATTGATCGAGTGTTGATTGTTTGAGAAGAGTCGCATGTTGAATAGCTTTTTGAAGGATTATTTCGAGATTTTTTCCCGCTGCTGTTGTTTTGTACCTAAAGAGAAAAAAAAGAAGATTTCGTTTGAATCTCGAGAAAGATGATTGAGGAATACCAAGTATGATGAGTATTTGTTGAACGTGGTGTAAGGAAAAATGGTGATTGAGGTGTATTGCATTGCGGTGGTCGATGTGTTGCATAGAGACGA
>ERZ781399.4364-NODE-4364-length-10213-cov-3.883442_pt1 | contig 10213 bp, 6 predicted proteins | sample MGYA00511014_ERZ781399 | MGnify/ENA primary metagenome ERZ781399 (study PRJEB29847, sample SAMN06458254) | wastewater metagenome | isolation source: Wastewater bioreactor | place: South Africa: Cape Town | study: EMG produced TPA metagenomics assembly of the... | reverse complement strand
CAGCTCAAAGTCATCGGAGTCGAAGAGGGAATCCTCGTCGTCGCGACCGAGTCGGGTGAGCGGTACGCGCTCCCCGTGGACGAGACGCTGCGCTCGCAGCTGCGCCGCGCCCAGCAGAGCGCAGAGCCGCGTGCCGCGCGCGCCAACCCGCGCGAGATCCAGTCGCACATCCGGGCGGGTATGTCCGCCGCGGAGGTCGCGGAGCTCCTTGGTGTGCGCCGTGAAGACGTCGAGCGGTATGAGCGACCCGTCCTCGCCGAGCGCGAGCACATCGTCGGCCAGGCCCTCGCCGTCCCGGTGCTCATGGCCGGTGAACTCGAGCCCGGCGTCCAGCCGACGTTCGGCACCGCCGTCCGAGCGAAGCTCGCCGACGCGGGCGCGACCGGAGAGCGCTGGACGAGCTGGCGCGAAGAGACCGGCTGGATCGTCAAGCTGGAGTTCTCGGCGAGCGATGTCGACCACGACGCGCGGTGGAGCTTCGACCCGCGCCGCTCCACCCTCTCCCCGCAGAACTCGGATGCCACGCAACTGTCCCGTCAGGGGTCGCTCCCCGAGGGCCTCATCCCGCGCCTGCGCGCCCTCGACGCGTCGCCGCTCAAGGACTCGTCGCGATTCGACTCGGGGGCCTTCGGACCGCGCAAGCTCGAGCCCGAGGTCGAGATCGTCACCCGCGACGTCCGCCCGACCGTGACCGCCGCCGTGCAGGAGGCCGCCATCAAGCGCGCGCCGGATGCCTCGGTGACCTCCGCCGAGACCGCGGACCTCCTCGAAGCGCTCCGTCGCCGTCGCGGGCAGCGGGAACCGATGCCGGCGGACGAGCCCGCCGAGGCGCAGCATCCGGTCGCCCTCTTCGACGCTCTCGAGCCCGGCTACGACGAGACGGACGCCGCCGAGGACGAGGCGATCGACGACACGGTCATGAGCGAGGCATCCCGGCGCAAGGGACGCACGTCGATGCCGTCGTGGGACGAGATCGTCTTCGGCGCTCGCACGGAAGACGGCTGAGCTCAGGCCGCCTCAGGCACTCAGCGCGCGAAGGCGCCGAGACGGATGAGCGGCACGATGCGCTCCTGATCCGTGAGCGAACCGTGCTGTCCGATCATCCGCTGGGCCTTCTTGTCGACCAGTCGGTCGTCGTAGTACGCGACGGATCCGCGCGCCGCGACGAGCACATCGCCGATCCGCGGCAGCACCTCATCGGCGACCACCGGGCCGTAGAGCCCCGCAGCGACGGCCTCCTCGCGGGTCATCACCCACGAGCGCGACTGCTCCGAGGAGCGCCAGCGCGCCACGACCGCCGCTGCCGCGCCGTCGTCGACGTAGAGCTGCAGCATGCGCGGCTCCCCCGCGACGAGCGCGACGTCGTCGAGCAGATCGTCACCGGCGCGCAACAGCACGTGACGCTCGGCGGGGACGTCCACCATGCCGTGGTCGGACGTGACGAGGATCCCGGTGTCCGCCGGTGCGCGTTCGTGGAGGCGGCGGATGCCGGCATCCACCTGCTCGAGTGACTGCAGCCACTCGTCGCTCTCCCAGCCGCGGGCATGCCCGACGGTGTCGAGCTCCGGGACGTAGACGTACACGAGAGCGCCGGGGTGGGTCGCTGCCGCCTCCGCGGCCACCGCGAACCGCTCCTCGGGCGTCGTGGCGGGCAGGAACGTCGCGCCCCGCTGGATCGCCCGGGTGAAGCCCGTGGCGGCGTATTGGGGTTTCGACACGACGAAGACGGGGCGCCCCGCCGCCGCGGCCTGCTCGAAGAGCGGTTCAGCGCGTTGCCACTCGAGCGGGTCGAGGCCGTCGGTCTCCCACCCCTTCAGCTGGTTCGGCGCGGTCATCGTCCCGGGAACGCGCGCGCGGTAGCCGACGATGCCGTGCACACCGGCATCCGTTCCCGTGAGGAGGCTCGTCAGCGCGGTGGCCGTCGTCGACGGGAAGACCGTGCGTGCGGCATCCCGCTTCGCCAGGTGGGACGCGAGGAAGCGGGCGTGGCCTGACCGTGCCGTGAGGTTGCCGCGGCCCAGGCCGTCGACGAGGACCAGGATCGCCGATCGGGCCGCCGGGAACCAGTCGGGCCGAGCATCGAGGGAGGCGAGCAGTTGTGGCACGACACCGGTGAGGCTCCGGGCCGCGGGCGGGTCCGCGGGTAGGCTGAGGGACATCGGGGCCAGTCTCGCACACGGCGGGCGAGGCCCCTTCTCGTCGCAATCCGCACGGAGGCATCGCAGGTCCATGGCAGCGTCCCGCACCGAGTCCGTTCCCGAAGGTCACGGCCGCATCGAAGACGTCGACGTCTCCACCGAGATGCAGGACTCGTTCCTCGAGTACGCCTACTCGGTGATCTACTCGCGCGCGCTCCCCGACGCCCGCGACGGTCTCAAGCCCGTGCAGCGCCGCATCCTGTTCCAGATGGCCGACATGGGGCTGCGCCCCGACCGCGGACACGTCAAGAGCGCCCGCGTCGTCGGCGAGGTGATGGGAAAGCTGCACCCCCACGGCGACTCGGCGATCTACGACGCGCTCGTGCGGCTCTCGCAGTCGTTCGCCCTCCGAGTCCCGCTCGTCGACGGGCACGGCAACTTCGGCTCGCTCGACGACGGCCCCGCGGCGGCTCGCTACACCGAGGCGAGACTCGCCCCCGCCGCGCTCGCCCTCACCGAGAACCTCGACGAGGACGTCGTGGACTTCGTCCCGAACTACGACGGCCAGTTCCAGCAGCCCGATGTCCTGCCGGCCGCTTTCCCCAACCTCCTCGTCAACGGCGCCACCGGCATCGCCGTCGGCATGGCGACCAACATGGCGCCGCACAACCTCATCGAGGTGGTCGCGGCGGCCATCCATCTGCTCGAGAACCCCGAGGCGACGACCACCGAGCTCATGGAGTTCGTACCCGGGCCGGACCTCCCCGGCGGCGGCATCATCGTCGGCCTCGAGGGGATCGCCGAAGCGTACGAGACGGGCCGCGGCACGTTCCGCACGCGGGCGAAGGTATCCGTCGAGTCGCTCGGACCGCGCCGCACGGGGCTCGTCGTGACCGAGCTCCCGTACATGGTCGGCGTGGGACGTGTGATCGAGAAGATCACGGATGCCGTGAAGGCCAAGAAGGTCACGGGCATCGCCGACGTCGTCGACCTCACGGATCGCCACAACGGCCTGCGGCTCGAGATCGGCATCAAGACCGGGTTCGACCCGAACGCCGTGCTCGAGCAGCTGTTCCGTCTGACCCCGCTCGAGGACTCGTTCGGCATCAACAACGTCGCGCTCGTGGACGGACAGCCGCAGACTCTCGGCCTCAAGCCGCTCCTGCGCGTCTATCTCGATCACCGGCTCTCGGTCGTCACGCGGCGCAGCCGCTTCCGCCTCGCGCGCAAGAAGGAACGCCTGCACCTCGTCGAAGGTCTCCTCATCGCGATCCTCGACATCGACGAGGTCATCCAGGTCATCCGCGCCTCGGACGACGGCGAGCAGGCCCGCACGCGCCTCATGAGCGTGTTCGACCTGTCGCAGCCGCAGGCGGAATACATCCTCGAACTGCGCCTGCGCCGCCTCACGCGGTTCTCCCGCATCGAGCTCGAGACCGAGCGTGACACGCTGAAGGCCGAGATCGCGGAACTCGAGGACCTGCTCGGGAGCGAAAGCCTCCTGCGTGCCCAGGTCGCGCGCGAGCTCGACGCCGCCGCGGATACTTTCGGCACCCCGCGGCGCACCCTGCTGCTCAACGGCGGACCGGTCGCCGCGCGCTCGCGCGCTGCAGCCCCCGCCGACCTCCAGATCGCCGACGTGCCCTGTCGTGTGTTCCTCTCCGCGACCGGGCGCATGGTGCGCGCCGAGCTCACCGGCGAGGGCGGCATCGTCGTGCCGACGCGACGCGCGAAGCACGACGCGATCCTCTCGGCGGTGGATGCCACGACGCGCGGCGACCTCGGCGCCGTGACGAGCGCCGGGCGACTCGTGCGCTTCTCCCCCGTCGACCTCCCCTCGGTTCCGGGGACCGCCGTGCAGCTTGCTGCAGGCACCCGCGCCGACCAGTACCTCGGCCTGGCCTCCGGTGAGCATGTGGTCGGGGTCGTTCCCCTGGGCGACGACATCATCGCCCTCGGGACCCGTCAGGGCACCGTGAAGCGCGTCGCCGCCTCGGAGCTGCCCGCAGGCAAGCACGACGTCGAGATCATCGCCCTGAAGCCCGGCGACCGTGTCGTCGGCGCGGGCCTCGCTCCCGACAGCGTCGAGCTCGTCTTCGTGGCATCCGACGCGCAGCTTCTGCGCTTCGACGCGAGCGCCGTCCGACCGCAGGGGCGTGCCGCCGGCGGAATGGCCGGCATCCGGCTCTCCGGCGGCGCCGAGGTGATCGCGTTCCAGGCCGTGCACGGGGATGACGATGCCGTGGTCGTGACGGTCGCGGGCTCGTCTCAGGCGATCGCGGGGACGGATGCCGGCAGCGCCAAGGTCTCCGCCTTCGCCGAGTTCCCGCCGAAGGGTCGCGCCACCGGTGGAGTGCGCGCACAGCGGTTCCTGAAGGGCGAAGACGCACTCACGATCGCGTGGGTGGGTGTGGAGCCCCGTGCCGTCGGATCGGACGGATCCGTGCGGCAGCTTCCCGCAGCGGGCGCCAAGCGCGACGCGTCCGGGCAGGCGCTCGATGCCGTCGTCGGTGCGATCGGGGCCGCGATCTCCTGAGGCGCGGGTCGGTCAGGTGATCTTGACGAGACCCAACTGCGCGGCGCGGATCAGCACCTGGATGCGATCGCGCACCCCCCACTTCGCAGTGATCCGGCTGAGATGCGATTTCACGGTCGCCTCGGACACGAACATCTCCGCACCGATCTCCGCGTTCGACATTCCCTGTGCGAGAAGCTTCACGACCTGCAGCTCGCGTTCGGTGAGCTCCTCCTCGCGACCCATCGTGCGCGTGGGCGCCGGCTCGGTGTTCTGCACCGAGGAGATGAGCTCTTTGGCGACGCGCGGCGACAGGACGTACCCGCCCTCGTGGGCGAGGCGCGCGGCGTCGAGGATGCGCTCCGGCGAGGTGTCCTTCACGAGATAGCCGGATGCCCCGGCGCCCAGCATCGGCACGATCACCCGCTCCGCGGAGAACGTCGTCAGCGCGACGACCTTGAGGCCCGGCAGCTCCTGCGTCAGCCGGCGTGTCGCCTCGATGCCGTCCATCTTCGGCATCTGCACATCCATGAGGACGACGTCGGGGCGCACCTCTCGGGCGACGACGATCGCATCGGCGCCGTTGTCCGCTTCGCCGACGAGCTCGAATCCGTCGTCCGACTCCAGGAAGACGCGGAGAGCCGCTCGCACGAGGGACTCGTCGTCCACGATGATCACACGTATCCGCTCCGTCACATCGCCATCCTACGGAGTGCGCCCGATCTCGCTGCACACGACAAATCCGCCGAAAGTCGCAAGTGGTTTCGCCGTTCGTCGGTCGTGCGCGATGACGTCCGTACGAAGAATCGATTCGAGACGTTGTGGAGGTGACAACATGAGTGTATGGGACGTTATCGGCAAGATGCTGCGCCTCTGGTGAGGCGGCCCGCGAGATAATCGCGTGGTGGATTCCCTGAGGGCGAGAGTCGCCCAGTACTTCCGAGCGCCGTTCTGGTCATACCGGCCAGTGCGCCCGGCCGTTCGACGGTTGCTGATTCTGCTGGCAGCCGTGTTGCTCATCCTCGACTCGTTGCTGAGAGCAACGAGCGGGGCGGAAGTGCCTATTCTTCAAGCGGTCATCCCGACCGCGATCACCCTGTGCATCCCGCTCTACGCGTGGCGACCGCCGGCCGCCACGGTTGCGCTGATTGCCGTGGGTACGGTGGCCGCCGTGGCGGGGGTCGCCCGAGACAGTCTGATCCCGGCAGCCTTGATCGTCGGCTTCGTCGCGATGACGTGCAGCCTCGCGCTCACATCGCTGTACGGACTGGCGCTGGCGACGTGGATCGTTGTGGGCGTGTTCTCACCAGGCACGCAATTGGCCATGCTGTCCGCCATCGTCATCATCGTGATCGGGGTGGTGAGCGGCTCCATCGGATTCGCCATCCGACAACAGAACGAGAGGGCCGTCATGCTGGCGACGCGGCTCGAGGCCACCGAACAGGAGGTCGCCGAGCAGCTTCGGCACGAACGAGATCTCATCGCCGACGAGCTGCACGACATCGTCGCGCACGAGATCACGATCGTCGCTCTGCATGCGGCAGTGCTCGAGCACACGGAGGACTCCACAACCCGTACCCAATCCCAGACGGCCATCCGTGAGGCGGCCGTCCAAGCCCTCACCGACATTCGGCGCGTGCTCGGGATGGTCCGCGGCGAGGAGAGCCTGTCGCCGGAGCGGGTCCCCTCCCGAGACGGCATCCCCGGCACGGTCGCGGACGTCACCCGAGAGCTGACGAGAGCCGGCATCTCGGTGACGACGGACATCCCCGACCAGGTCCGCTTGCCGAGCACCTCGCTCGTCGCTCTGACGCGCGTCATGCGCGAGAGCTCGACGAACGTCCTGAAGCACGCGACGGGAGCGACGAACGTCCATATCGCGCTGACGGTGCAGCGCGGGTGGGCCCACCTCGAGTTCCGTGACGACTCGCCCCCGGCGCGCACCGCCGGTCTTCCCGCGTCGGGCTACGGCATCATGCGGCTCCGCGAGCGGTTCCGCGTGTTCGGCGGCTCGTTCTCGGCCGAGCGACGGCCGGAAGGATGGGTCGTGTCGGCATCGCTTCCACTGGAGTCCTGACCTCCTCAGAGGAATATACGAAAGTCGCAACCGGGCTCGCCATTCGTAGGGCGCGGGTTGATGTCGCGCGCTCGTACTGTGGTGACAGCCGAAAGCACCGGTCCCCAGTCGGGGCTTTCTACGAGCGCTCAGCAGTCTGGTCTGCGGTTTCGGGGACGCTGTTCCTGCGATCAGGACAGCGTCATCGCGACGAGACGCGAGCGCCGCGGCGATGGCCCGAAACCGATCCCCCCAGCTCGGTTTCGGGCCCCGCGCGTTTCCGGGCCGGTTCAGGCGTCGATGGACTCGCGGTCGAGGCGGTCGCTCGAGGACACGATGAAGTCGCGGCGCGGAGCGACGTCGCTGCCCATCAACAGTTCGAACACGGCTGCCGCGCTCTCCGCGTCTTCGACGCGCACACGCCGGAGAGTGCGCCCGACGCGGTCCATCGTCGTCGTGGCGAGCTGATCGGCATCCATCTCGCCGAGTCCCTTGTACCGTTGCACCGGCTCCTGCCAGCGTCGATTCGACTTCTGCAGCTTGCCGAGCAGACCGTGCAGTTCCTGTTCGGAGTACGTGTAGATGGTCTCGTTGGGCTTGGAGCCGGGGTTAACGACGATCACCCGATGCAGCGGCGGCACGGCTGCATAGACGCGTCCGGCCTCGATGAGCGGGCGCATGTACCGGAAGAACAACGTGAGCAGGAGCGTCCGGATGTGCGCGCCGTCGACGTCGGCGTCGCTCATGAGGATGATCTTGCCGTAGCGGGCCGCGTCGAGGTCGAACGAGCGACCGGAGCCCGCGCCGATCGTCTGGATGATCGCGGCGCACTCGGCGTTTCCGAGCATGTCGCTGATCGACGCCTTCTGGACGTTGAGGATCTTGCCGCGGATCGGCAGGAGCGCCTGATACTCGCTGTTGCGGGCGTGCTTCGCGGTCCCGAGGGCGGAGTCCCCCTCGACGATGAACAGCTCGGATTGCGCGACGTCGTTCGTGCGGCAGTCCGCGAGCTTCACCGGGAGGGAGGACGATTCGAGGGCGTTCTTGCGACGCTGCGTCTCTTTGTGCGTGCGCGCGGAGATGCGCGCCTTCATCTCGGAGACGATCTTTTCGAGCCCGAGCGCGGTCTGCGCCTTGTCCTCGCGCTTGTTCGAGGCGAACCGCTCGGTGAGCTCCTTCGCGACGACGTTCGCGACGATCGCCCGGACGGCGGGTGTGCCGAGGATCTCCTTCGTCTGCCCCTCGAACTGAGGCTCCGGCAGCCGGACCGTCAGCACGGCGGTGAGACCGGCGAGGATGTCGTCCTTCTCGAGCTTGTCGGTGCCCACCTTGAGGCGCCGCGCATTCTGATCCACCTGTGCGCGCAGCACCTTCATGAGGCCCTGCTCGAAGCCGGCCTGGTGCGTGCCGCCCTTCGGCGTGGCGATGATGTTCACGAACGACCGGGTCACGGTCTCATAGCCCGTCCCCCACCGCAGCGCGATGTCGACCTCGCACTCACGAGCGACCTCGGTCGGGACCATCGCTCCCCCGGGCTGGAGCACGGGCACGGTCTCGGTGAAGGTTCCGGAACCGGTGAGGCGCCACGTGTCGGTGACGGCGGGGTCGGGCGCGAGGAACTCCGCGAACTCGGAGATGCCGCCGTCGAAGCGGTACGCGGTCGTGGTCGATTCGTCACCGCGCTCGTCGGCGATGTCGATCTCGAGACCCGGGACGAGGAAGGCGGTCTGACGGGCCCGCTGCTCCAGTTCGCCGAGGTGGAATGTGGCATCCTTCGTGAAGATCTGACGGTCCGCCCAGTAGCGGATACGTGTTCCCGTGACACCGCGGGCGGCCTTACCGATGACGCGGAGCTCGGATGCCTTGTCGAAGGGCGTGAACGGAGAATCCGGGCCGGGCCCCGCGAAGATGCCGGGCTCGCCGCGGTGGAACGACATCGCATATGTCTTGCCGCCACGGTCGACCTCGACGTCGAGCCGCTCGCTGAGGGCGTTGACGACGGACGCGCCGACGCCGTGAAGACCGCCGGAGGCGGCGTAGGAGCCGCCTCCGAACTTGCCGCCGGCGTGGAGCTTGGTGAAGACGACCTCGACGCCGGTGAGGCCCGTGCGCGGCTCGACGTCGACGGGGATGCCCCGGGCCCGGTCGCGCACCTCGACGCTGCCGTCGCCGTGGAGGACGATGTCGATCTGCGAACCGAAGCCCGCGAGAGCCTCGTCGACGGAGTTGTCGATGATCTCCCACAGGCAGTGCATGAGGCCGCGCGAGTCGGTCGAGCCGATGTACATGCCCGGGCGCTTGCGGACGGCCTCGAGCCCCTCGAGCACCTGGAGATGGTGGGCGGAATACTCGGCGGTCACAATCTCCAAGACTAAGCCGGGCCGGCGACACGCCGGCGGCGACACGACGGCCGGCAGGAGAGCGGAGGCGACCGGGGCGTGGGCCGCGTACGCGCACAGCGAAATGTGACCGGATCGCGGCATACCCGCAGGTTTCGCGTGGTTGTATGTGTCACACGCATCACCGAGCATCGCATCGCATGTACCGAGGAGGAACCGAAATGAGCATGTCGACCACCGCAGAGCCCGCCGTCCTCGAGTACCGTCTCAGCGCCACCGACCGTTGCGACTCGTGCGGCGCCCAGGCCTACATCGCGGCCGAGGTCAACGGCAGCGAACTGCTCTTCTGCGCACACCACGGACGCAAGTACGAAGAGAAGCTGCGCGCCGTCGCCACCTCGTGGCACGACGAGACCGCTCGCCTCGCAGAGGCCCGCTGAGCACTCCCCCGTAGACTGGTGACGTTCCCCGTCACCGGTCCGGAAGGATGTTCATGCCTTCGAGCGCGCTCGCACTCACCGATCGTCTCCGCTTCCTCTGGCAGCGCGCACGGGGGTTCGACGTGCGATCCGTGACGGACCGCGCCCACAAGACGGCGCGCATCCACGGCAAGAGCTACCCGCTCGTGCTCGCCGACATGCTGTGGTCGGCGGGCTTCCGGCGCGTCGGCTTCAACGACTACATGGAGTTCGACTTCGCGATCCTCTCGCGAGCCGAACGCGCGACCTGGGTGACGAGCCCCCTCGCCCTCGAACTGTCGAAGAAGTACGACGACCCGGGCTACGTTCACCACTTCCACGACAAGATCGAGTTCAACCAGCTGTTCGACCGCTTCCTCGGTCGTGAGTGGCTCGATCTCCGCGAATCAGGACCCGAAGCGCTCGAAGCCTTCGCCGCGAGGCATCCCGTCCTCATCGGCAAGGAGCCGGTGAGCAAGTCGGGCTTCGGCGTCAGCCGCTACGACACCGCCGGCACGACCGACTGGGCGGCGCTGCATGCCGGACTCGTCGGCAAGGGCCAGGTGCTCGTCGAGGAGCGCATCCTCCAGCATCCGGATCTCGAGGCGATCGCGCCCGGCACCGCCAACACCACGCGCGTGACGACCTTCGTGAAGGACGACGGCACGGTCGAGATCGTCAACATGGCGCAGAAGTTCGGGCGCGGC
>ERZ781399.4362-NODE-4362-length-10217-cov-3.966542_pt1 | contig 10217 bp, 8 predicted proteins | sample MGYA00511014_ERZ781399 | MGnify/ENA primary metagenome ERZ781399 (study PRJEB29847, sample SAMN06458254) | wastewater metagenome | isolation source: Wastewater bioreactor | place: South Africa: Cape Town | study: EMG produced TPA metagenomics assembly of the... | reverse complement strand
GAAACAGTTGCGTAGCCTCTCTGAATGAGTTCACCTATAGAAACGGCGATTCCATTGGATTTGATCATTGCTGGAATAATATAGACTGAAAAACAAATAAAGAAATATATTAAACCATAGGAAAGAAATTTTTAAGCATACTGCCAGATAATGTTCGAATCAAAGTTTCTTTAGTACTTGGATTGACGTAGATAGGCAGGCATCGCGATACTTTTGTTAATGATCCAAATGAAGCTAAATTTTCGATAGGATAAAATATTATTAATTAATATGAAATTCGATAACTGTTACTCGCACAATTGTTCAGATCGTGAACAAACATATGGAAAATCGTGCTTAATGAATGTAGTTTGTGGTCCATTATCGCATGATTCGCGTATATAAAAAGGAATACAACCAGATTCCAGTGACTATTTAATCAAAGTATTAGTAAATTTTTAATATGAAAAAAAAACATACAGATGAAACTGAACGAGAAAATCGTTTTTTCTCTTTATGATTCGTTATTATTTGATTCAAATCAAATGCATTGATAACACTAATAGATAAACGGTATATCCATATTATAAAATGTTTGATTATCATCTTTCAGACAAAGCTTCTTTTGTCTATATAAATTCAATGAATACACGTATAAATGAATATGCATATAAATCACTTGTGTATATATAGTTGAGGGTGTTGTACTTTATGTTGAGTACCTGAGTCGGATGATTTCAGCAAATATTTTCAAAATTATCAGGCGTTTTTATGATCAACATACTTTCTCACCCTCTCTCTTCTCCTACTGTCTGGGAATGTTTGAAGTTATTTGCGCTTGTGTACCATTTAGTTTACGTAATATAGTCCTTCTCGTCTACTCTTTATACTCAACTGAAGTTTATTGAGTTTCTTTTTTTTTAATGTGACAAGGTTGATGCTGAGCTTCTATGTCAAAATGATAATAATGTACTTCGTTTCAAAATTTTAGCTAATTCTATGATACAAACAGAATCGTTTTTTTTTAATTGAAAAGTAACGTGAATCTCATGATTTCTTCAAGAATGTACTTATATCAGATTGTTTTTCTTTTCCCTATAGAAATTTTAGCACGTATTCGATTTTCATTTACCACGCGTATTTACATTGACTGAAAGAAAAGAAAAGATACGAATTCAAACTCAACAAAATGTTGTTTTCATCTGATACACTGTCGATCATGTTCTTTTCAATGACTTCGTTAGTTTTCTCTACTTTGGAATTCGAACCTTCCTCATAAATCACGAAATTAATGTAACCATGTTGTTTATTCTTATTTTTTTTTCGTTTCTGTGATCTATGAAAAATAAAAATAATGTCCATCATTTACTTCGAACATAAGCGTAGTTATTTGTGCTTGACTGATCACCAATGAAACCGTGTAGTCGTAATTTGATTTTGTCTATTCTTAAAAATGAAGTGACCGGGGGAATTGCTGTTATTATTTCTTATGCTATAGCTTTAGCTGTTATTTGGTCTGTTAATTTGCCTATTGCCTGGCAAAAATATAAAGATCCTCATCATGAACAAGGTCTTATTGCGATTATTGGTGGCATATTTGCTCTTGTTGCATCGGGTATGACACTCGTACAAATTGTTGGACATTTTCGTCATCAAATTCATCGTCAATCTCAAAAACGTATGGCACGTATTCTAGCAATTGTACCTGTCTATGCAATAACATCATGGATAGCTATTCTATTTTTTATTTCAGCTATTTATATGGATTTTATAAAATCTTGTTTTGAAGCTTATGTAATCTATTGTTTTCTTTATCTTTTGGCAAAGTGTATTGATGAGTGGACTAACAAAACTTGGAGTATTAAGAAATACAACATGTGATCCGGCAACTGATGTAAGTTGTAATGGATCAACGACAGGTTTTACTGTTGAACAAGAAAAAATTCTATTAGAAAATATCTTAATCTGTGTGGAAATGTTCTTCTTTGCTATTGCACATCATTGGATATTCGGATGGAAACAATATGCTGATGGCCGATTGAAACAATTAATGGAATTACGCTTTCGAGAACTAAATGATAATCAAGAAGATGTCGATCAAGAGGCAAGGAACATCAATTCATTTTACATTTGTTAGAGTAAATAAAACATTGACTGATAAGAAAAGTTTGTTGTTGTTTTTCTCGTGCTTATCGTTTTTCATAATATAATTATTTTTTATGGCGTCGTCAACATCGACAAAAACACCTTGTATCACATGTGGTAATAAAAGTGTGGGTATTTTCAAATGTGAAGGTTGTTTACAAACATTTTGTCGAAAACATGTCAATGAACATCGAGATATGCTCAGTCAACAGCTTGATGAAGTTGTTCTTGAATATGATACTCTTCAACATACTATTACAGAACAATCGGATTCAAAGAAATCTCAAGAACTACTTCTAAAACAAGTCGATGAATGGGAGAAACAGTCAATCGGCAAAGTTCAACAAATTGCACTAGAAGTACGAAAACAAATTGAAACGTTAAATGTATCTCAAACAGGTGATTAAATCTCTGTTAAATTTGTCTTTCTGAAAATAATATTTGTGTTTTAGGTAATATTTCTAGTCGACTACATGGTTTTGCTAAACGATTACAAAAGGCTCGAGAGGATGATGATTTTGTTGAAACTGATCTTCGAAATTGGACAACAACATTAAAAACACTACAAAACGAAATAAAAACTACCATATTTCCTTTTACTCTTCATGAAGATTCAGCGAAATTAATTGGTAAACTCAATATTATTTGTACTGAAAAACGAGTGGAAGAAAAAGAATATTTTGGAGAAAGTTTTGGTCCGATATCAATTATGCATGATGGTTATTTCGCCTTGCATACTGATTCGAAATATGAAGATGCATTTGTTCGTGGTATACATGAATATTCCTCAGGCAACCATCGAATTCAATTTGTTATGGAAGTTAATGAATTGGACATTTTTAGATTTTTTGGTATACTATCAAAATCAAAATCAATTCCACAAAATGAGGGTGATTTATATGAGGCAATATATGGTTGGTGTACTAATGATTATATAGTTTCACCTAGTTTAAAACGTCCAAATAGTGAAAATATTTGTGACCTGAAAGATAAAACGTCATTGGAAATAGATTTGATACTTGATTGTGATAATCGAGTCATCAGCTATATTAATCAAGAAACAAAATTAACACGAGAAATAAACATCGATACTAAACTTTGTCCATTTCCTTGGCAAATATTATTTTATTTATTTGGTGTAAATGACTCTGTTGGGCTTATCCCTTCCAATTGAATAAAATAATTTTATTCATATCCCCAGTCAACCTATACTCATGCAATAATACCCAATCAAAACACTTTTAACGCAAAGACTGTAAGGTTTTGCTTGAAGAAATCTGCATTATTTCATCTCTATCATTATTAGAGACATTTTTTCTTAAATCTCAGAACCTTTTGCACAAACATGCACCACACGAATGAGTACTCGTGCTGGAAAGTCGTACTCAATTGATAAGTAGTTTCACTATATGAAGGAATACAAAACGGATTTTTAATATACTTAGAATAAAGCTAAGATCGTGTTGTTGTGCTAATGAAAGAGAAACTATTTTGTTTTCTAAAATTATTTCCTTGATAGGTCAAAAAATATAATTATGCTACGAGTATTGCTTGACGATTTTTTTCATTATTTGATTAATGTTCGATCGTTTTATTTATCAAGTTTAACTTCACCAGTTTTTCGTGGTACAACGAAAAATGCTCTAGCCAAATTATTACTACCCACTCGATGCATTGCCACTGGTTGAGAGAACTGACATTGAAATATAAGTTTTTTTTTTGTAAAATCTATTTATTAAAGACGAAAAAAAGAGCAAACACAAGAAAATAGTACGAATAAAAATGAGTCATTGTTGCTCGAGATGTAGATGTTGATGTTGTTGTTCCACCTAAAAAGGTATACAATTCTTGTGCAATTAATTTATGCATTGCAGATGTAAAATGAAATGGATCATAAAAAATCGTGTTAGTCAGATTTAAACTCGAATTTGAATGTGATGCAGTACCGTTTTCATATACAGTCCAATAACTCGTATTTGTATGATTATCAAAATTATAATATGCTGAATTATTTATCACCTTAGAAACAAATGATGCAACATCGAATAATAATAATTTAATATTCAATTGAGTATGCACTGATGAATATGCACTATTGTATTTCAACGATAAATTTGTGTTGTGTTCCTGTGTGGAACTAATAACTGATGCATTTTCGCGACCGGTACCGTCTTGATAATAAGGAAACAATTTAGCTGTTGGCTGATTGAAAATGACGAAATTTTTTGCACCGATAAATACCAATTCTTTGAGACATGAATCGAGCGATTCAATGGTGTCAGATACTGTAGATGCTTTATTCGAAGCATAATTATTAATACCAGCCCATATAATATAGAGTGTTCGATCGAAATCAAGTGTTTTAATGCTATTTGATGCAATATATTTGGATATTTGTTCTCGAACACTCGTTGCGTTTATACTAGACAAATAAGTGTCATTCGAATTACTAATTGGAGAACAATGCATGGTTCCACGGACTAAACTATTGTCTGTAGTTGCACAACCACATGAATAATCTTGTAATGTACTATTTGTTAAATAGTTGTGCGTAAATATTTCGTTCCAAAGTTGATCATCAATATATTTTGTAGAATTTAAATTGTTCGGAGATTTTATAGGTGGCCATGTAGAATTTGTAAGAGCATAACCATTTTTCGTGTCACTATACGAATCACCGAATGTTACAACCGTATTATAAGGTAAACAACCTTTAAAAAGACAAAATTATTCAAAAGAAAGATTATTTCACATAATCAACATACCATGTACGATGATTTGAGAAAAAATAACTATCAAAACGATTTGCATCGAAGACAACATTTTAGTGTCTATTACATTCTGATATTGAGTCTGTATTTATAATCAAGATGATAGATCTTCTTAAGTACTTATGAAAATAATAAAACAATTTATGAGAGTACGATCATATTATCACTTTTTTAATAAAAAGAATATAAATTTTACGATCGTATTTCGCCATGCAAATTATTTTATGAGTACTCGTATTAAAAAAACAAGAGCAACAAACAAGGTCATCTTTTAAAATAAGAAGTCCAAAATCATGCTAGTTGATAAGGAAAAAAGCGGAGGCTAATAAACGTACACTATCATTTCTTTTTTTGTTTCTTATTAGACAATGAATACACGACAGTATTCAAATTCTTTTAACATGCGTAATAATATAGGTGCATCTCTTCCAGTTACTGCGCGTGTTAGTAATGGCCAAATAAATTTGTACTGTATTCGAATACAAGATCCAAAGAAAGAACTTAAACTAGAAGTAGACTTTGGTTGTAACATTCGTTTTCCATTTAAACAACTTTACAAAGATTCGAATTATGAACAACATGTCATTTATTATTGTGAATTATCTATTATGAAAGACAAAGAACAGCAACATTTATATGTAGATCATGCAGGACAAGTTAAATATGTTGAAGATTTTTCTGTGAAATCTCCACAAACAAATATACTGAGTCGAAAGACTTTTCGTGATGAGAATAACAATCATTTGAATTTGTTACGTGAATACCCTGATGATGAACATATCTTTCTCTTCAATATTCGTTTAGATGAAGACACAAATTTAATAACTGACTTCTGTTTATTTACTTTTTACTTATTAAAAAACAAAAAATTTTATCTATTCAATGTGTTAACTAATCAATTTCGAAGCACTTTAGACAAAGAAAATAATTACACATTCAATAGACATGATTTTAATCAATTCTTTCAATTATGTCACAAATATTTTCGTTATCCATCAACCGAAATCGATGATATACATCAATCTCTACTAATTCAAATTAAAACTATTGGAATATTATCACCTTTGAAAAAAGAAATGTTTGATCCAGATTGTTTAGCTGCTCAACAATTGACAACGAAAATAATGTCTCATCTTCGAATTTATCTTAGTTCTCTTTTACAAATAATCAATCAAACCGAATGGAATCTATTTAAAACAGGATTATCGATTCTTTATGTTTTGGAATTTCTATTTGATATTGTTCGAGAGGAGAATAAACTTGATTTATTTGATAAAATAGTGAATAAACAACAACGTGAAGATTTAGCACATGGTATTCTTGAACAATTTGCTCTATTAGATGAAGCAATTACATCAAATAATCAATGGATAGATTTATTTACTATGACCAATTCTGAAAAGATTGATATTCGTCATTTGAATGTAGCAAATTCATTCGAAACATTTATTCTATGTTTAACATGTATTTCTAAAGTTATGATAATGTCAAATAATTTCAAACAAAAACTAACAAATTATTTCGAAAATCGTATCTATTTTCAAAATATCGAAAGTAAAAAAGATTTCATCCATGAAAATGTATAACTTATTCATTTTTTTTTCAGTTGATTTGAAAGGTATTTTATATTTGATGAAATTTTTACAAGAATCACCATCGGACAATCATCCTGATTCGAAATATTTCCTCACAACTGTTCAATCTATCATTCAAAGCAGTTGTACATTGAAAGACTCGATAAAAACGTTTTTCAATCAATTAGAAATGACAATGGACAATATGGAATCAATTCAGTATATTCTTTCGTCACTTGATCAATTCTCAATATTTTACGGTGTGGATAAATGTTCTTATCTAGAAAAATCATTATCAAACATTCATTCAACTGAATGTATTGTCAAATGGTTTCAATATTTCTTAACTATTCTAACCGAGAAAGACAATTGCAAGAATCTATTCGACTCAGCAATTAATCATTTGACAGATAAATCACTCAATTTTATACAAATTCTTCAATCAATTGACATATTACTCGATATTTTACGTTCGTGTTCTATTGATCAACTTGTTGATTGTTGTTTTCAACAAGGTACGTACGAGAAAGAAACCATATTTTCACATACAATAGCTATATGTTCAATTTGTGTTTAGAAAATCTCTATTCGGTTATTGTTGACGGTCTTCGCGATGTACAAAATGAAAATTTTCGGATTCGATTTAAAAGCAAATTTTCAGAAAAATATTTCAAAGATAAACAAATCGATTTATTTAAAGAAATAAGAAATTCGGATAATATTTTTCATCAAATCGACGATTTCAATACACGAATCTATGGTTCAAGTTTGCTTGTTCATGATTTAATTGAAGTTATTTGTCAACAAATTGAAATGAATCCAGATGAATTAAAACAAGATATGTTCTATAATCCAACAAAAACATCTTTAACTTATGTTATCTTATTCGAAAATCCTTTTATCATTTTGCCAATTCATAGACAAATCATCGAAAAACTCCTGTTGATTATAATCGAATGGGAAAAAGATGGTTTTTTCTATGAAGATGTGATTTGTTGGAATGAATTAAATGTTGAACAACGTGACATTGCTTGTCAAATATGGAATTCTGTTAATCGAAATAATTTGCGCGAATTAATGAAAAATGAAAATCAAATTTCGGAAAAAATTATTTCCATTATAGATAATGTGACTGTTTGTCTAATGAACTATTGTACTAATACGCGTGATAAAGATGTTTATTTTACACATATTCAAAATATTCAACAGCAACTCAATGAAGTCAAACTTAAATCTATTAAAATTCCTTCGCCAATATCTGAAATACTCGTTACAGCTCAACGTTTAAATCCAATTTACAAATCATTCAATTGGCAGAAGTTTCTCAATGAAAATGGTTTAACACATAAAACGAATTTGCATCCGAATTCAGAGGATACAGTTATCATTCATCTTTCTCGTGAGAACATGTCATGTAATATGACATTAGAAATTGTACAAGATATCTTTCAAAAATTTATCACGCGTCTCAGTAATCTATCGAATAATCAAACAAAACCATGTCAAACCGAATTAGAAGAATTATTTCCTAAAACAATCGATATTGACCAAGAATTTGAAATATTAAAATCGGCACTTCCTTCTGATGCTATTTCATATTTAAGTATTCTACTTGTTTATTGGAAAAATCGCGAGACTATCAATCATATATGCAATGGATTTATCTATCTATTTAATCGATATCAAATTTCTGATGCCGATGGTTTGAATATTCTCAATGATTTTCTATCTATCGATCAGTTTACATCAAGTGAAACTTGTATTCGTACTTATCAAGCATATTATCATTACTATGCTGAAGTTTATTCGACGGAGATTCTTAATTTCATGTGTCAATGCGGTCAATCAACAGATTTTCTTACGTTTCTCTACGATCTCAACAAGGACGATGTCGAAAATCTAATGGAAATCGTCAACGATTGGGAAGAAACTCTGTTCAATGCACGAATTATTATTGATTTTGTTTTGTTGAAAAACTTTTTCCTTCAAGTTGATAAACTCATTGTATTGAAACAGTCGACATTGCACGATATTATTCAACCGATCGAACAAATTTGGATAAAAGATGAATTTCGAAATATTCGAAAAATATTCGAAACTTGTTCAATATCATTCGAAACGATTCAATATATTCATCGAGATCTCACCGATCGAGAACGATCGAAACGAGATCGTATTTTAGATATTGTCGATTCGGCTCAATTCAAATTTGTTCAATTAGAAAATCGAACGAATCTATTCGATCATGATTTTGATATTGAAATCATCGATCGATCTTCGAAATCGAAATCAGTGCATTTCAATGAACTTAGTGAACTCCGTGATCGAGCTCGATTACTTGGTTATGTCCAGCAGAACAATATTAAACCGAATGTTGAACAATTGAAACGAATGGTTTCATTTGTTGAAACGATTCATTCTATTTTGAATACTCTAACATCATTATATCGTGCTGGTTGTCCATCATTCGAACAAATTGTTTCATTGGATCGACAATTTTCTTGTTCTCAAGGAAACTATGATGAGTTAGAACAAGTTCGAATTGATTTAAAAAAAGAATTGACACAATGGAATGAAGAATTATGTCGAATGTACAAACAATGTGTTGATTTAACGTATTTTTCAATGCAACAAATTTGGATTGTTGAAGATTTTTTATATAAACAAGAAAAAGAACATTTGGGTTATCATTTATTGAAATTTATCGGTATTGATCCAGAAAATATCGATTCAGAATCGTTACCTGCTCGAAAACAAGATACCTATGATCGATTGAATAATATTGCTACAATTTTGAATACGTATCACCCTCGTTCAAAATCGATTCTAACAAGAAAACAAATTTTTGCAGTACATACATCTAACGAAGGAACTCTTCGAGCTATATTTTCTCTTTTCAACCATATAAACATACCGATCAAAGCCAATCAATTATTCTTTTGTACACCAACGATTCATTGGATTGAAATAAAAGCATTTATCTATCGTTGTTTCTATTCACAAATATTCCATCAATTGATACATCCAGAATTATTATCTCTAACAATTCAAGATCAATTTGTTCAATGTTTCAATCAACTCATTGATAAATCACCAAAACATCTATTTACTCTAGGTATTATAACAACAGTAAATCCACTTAATTTGCATCTTATTAATGGATTGAAAACACATTGTAAAATGGTACAAACATTGTCCGATCAAGATTTACTTTATGAAAATGAATTAAATACTCGTATTCAACAATGTATTCAAGATAAATGTATATTAGTAACATCAGAAATTGCTGGTCTAGGTAAATCGACATTTATTCAAAACGAAAGTGAACGATTAGGAAAAATCTATGTTAAATTTCCGATTGCTGGAAATGTTAATATTGATACATTAGCAGAACGATTACGAGATCAAAGAATTCAATCTAATTCGAGTAACATCGTTCTTCATGTTGACATTGGTCCAGTTGATAATATTCAACAATTGAATGAATTTCTCTATTGTCTTATTCTATTTCGTTGCTTTCGATTGAGACAAATACCTGTCGATGTATCAACGGAAATACTCATCTATCTCGAGCTCGATTCATCGACTTATTTAAAATCAATGCAAGATCAAATTGTTATATGTCAATATTTGAAAGTCAAACAAATCGATCGAGTTAATTGGGATGATCTGAAAACCGATCAAACAAAAATTCAATTCGTTGCAAATTATATTGCTGCAATTAGAAATCAATCGATTAATAAAATAA
>ERZ781399.4347-NODE-4347-length-10240-cov-3.738832_pt1 | contig 10240 bp, 9 predicted proteins | sample MGYA00511014_ERZ781399 | MGnify/ENA primary metagenome ERZ781399 (study PRJEB29847, sample SAMN06458254) | wastewater metagenome | isolation source: Wastewater bioreactor | place: South Africa: Cape Town | study: EMG produced TPA metagenomics assembly of the... | reverse complement strand
ACGCTAGCCGCGGCGACCCGAACGCGCTGATGGTGATGGGCGCCGTGATGCTGGGCGGCATCATCACCGGCAAGCCGCCGGTGAACCTGAGCCAGGCCACGCCGATCGCGCGCCTGACGAGCGAGTACAACGTCTTCGTGCTGCCCGCCAACTCGCCCTTCAAGACCATGGCCGACGTGGTGGCCCAGCTCAAGAAGGACCCGGGCAGCGTGAAGTGGGGCGGCGGCTCGCGCGGTTCCACCGAGCACATCGCGGCGGCCATGCTGGCGCGCGAGGTGGGCGTGGACCCGGCCAAGATCAACTACGTGGCCTTCCGCGGGGGTGGAGAGGCCGTGGCCGCCATCCTGGGCGGCAACGTGACCGTGGGCGGCAGCGGCTACAGCGAGTTCTCCGAATACATCGCCGCGGGCAAGATGAAGCCCATCGGCGTGACATCGGGCAAGCGCCTGCCGGGCCTGGACGTGCCTACGCTCAAGGAGCAGGGCATCAACGTGGAGATCGGCAACTGGCGCGGCGTGTACGGCGCGCCCGGCATCACGGCCGAGCAGCGCAAGGCCCTGACCGCCATGGTGGAGAAGGCCGTCAAGAGCAAGGCCTGGGCCGAGGCGATCCAGAAGAACGACTGGACGCCCGCCTGGCTGGCCGGCGACGAGTTCGCCAACTTCGTGGACCAGGAGTTCGCGAGCCTGCGCGCCACCATGGTCAAGTCCGGCATGGTCTGACCGTCCGGCGCCGCCCGCGGGCCGGGTTGCTGCGGCTTTGATAGCTGCTGGCGCCCTACCGGCGGGCGTTTCCTGCGTTTTGTCTCAATTTTCCGGCGCCCGAGTGCGGCGCCGCTTCTTTCCCCGGAGGCTGCAGCCATGTCAGAGCTTGCCCCTTCTTCCGATCCTGCAGCCGCCGACGCGGGCAGCGTGCCGTCCCCGTTCTGGCAGGCCGCCGTGGGCGCGGCCGTGGTGCTGGTGGCCGCAGGCATGGCCTTTGGCGCGCTGAAGATCCCGGGCGACGCCGGCTACGGCGGCGTGGGCCCCAACTTCCTGCCCTGGGTGTGCGCCGCGGTGCTGGGCCTGTGCGGCGTGCTGCTGATCCGCGAGGCGCTCACGGGCGGCTACCGCCAGGCGGCCGACCCGGGCGGCGCGCCGCGCGCCGCGCTCGGGCCGTTCGCCTGGGTCACGGCCGGGCTGCTGCTGAACGCGGCCCTCATCGTCGAACTGGGCTTCATCCTCGGCTGCACGCTGTGCTACGCGCTGGCCGTGCAGGGCCTGCGCCGCGCCAACGGGCAGACGGGGCGGCTGGCGCCGCGCGCGCTGGCCGTGGACGTGCTCACGGGCCTGGCGATCTCGGCGCCGGTGTTCTGGCTGTTCACGCAATTCCTGGCCATCAACCTGCCGGGGCTCACTGATACAGGGTGGCTGTAATGGAGATCTTCGACGCATTGATGGCGGGCTTCGCCACGGCGATCTCGCCGGCCAACCTGCTGTGGGCCCTGGTGGGCTGCGCCCTGGGCACGGCCGTGGGCGTGCTGCCGGGCATCGGCCCGGCCGTGGCCGTGGCCATGCTGCTGCCCATCACCTCCAAGGTGGACATGACGGCCTCGATGATCTTCTTCGCGGGCATCTACTACGGAGCCATGTACGGGGGCTCCACCACCTCCATCCTGCTCAACACCCCGGGCGAGACGGCCAGCATGGTCACGGCCATGGAGGGCAACAAGATGGCCAAGAGCGGCCGCGCGGGCGCGGCGCTGGCCACGGCGGCCATAGGCTCGTTCGTGGCCGGCACCGTGGCCACCGTGGTGGTGACGCTGTTCGCGCCCTCGGTGGCCGAGTTCGCGGTCAAGCTCGGCCCGCCCGAGTACTTCATGCTCATGGTGCTGGCCTTCACCACGGTGAGCGCCGTGCTGGGCCAGAGCAGCCTGCGCGGCATGACGGCGCTGTTCGTCGGCCTGGCGCTGGGCTGCGTGGGCATGGACCAGATCTCGGGCGCGGCGCGCTACACCGGGGGCAAGATGGAGCTGCTCGACGGCATCGACATCGTGCTCGTGGCCGTGGGCCTGTTCGCCGTGGCCGAGGTGCTCTACGCCGCGCTCTACGAGGGCAAGGTGGAGGAGTCGCAGAACAAGCTCACGCGCGTGTACATGACGGCGCGCGACTGGAAGCGCTCGGTGCCCGCCTGGCTGCGCGGTACCCTCATCGGCACGCCGTTCGGCTGCATACCCGCCGGGGGCACCGAGATCCCGACCTTCCTGAGCTACGCCACCGAGAAGAAGCTCGCCAAGGGCGAGGACAAGGCCGAGTTCGGCACCAAGGGCGCGATCGAGGGCGTGGCCGGCCCCGAGGCCGCGAACAACGCCACGGTGACGGCGGCGCTGATCCCGCTGCTCACGCTGGGCATTCCCACCAGCAACACCACGGCCGTGCTGCTGGGCGCGTTCCAGAACTACGGCATCAACCCGGGGCCGCAGCTGTTCTCCAGCTCTGCGGCGCTGGTGTGGGCGCTGATCGCGTCGCTGTACATCGGCAACATCATGCTGCTGGTGCTGAACCTGCCCATGGTGGGCCTGTGGGTGAAGCTCCTGAAGATCCCGCGCCCGCAGCTGTACGCGGGCATCCTGATCTTCGCCACCGTGGGCGCCTACGGCATGCGCCAGAGCACGTTCGACCTGTTCCTGCTCTACGCCATCGGCCTGCTGGGCGTGCTCATGCGGCGCTTCGACTTCCCCACCGCGCCGGTGGTGGTGGGCATGATCCTCGGGCCGCTGGCCGAGGCGCAGATGCGCAACGCCGTCTCCATCGGCGAGGGCAGCTGGTGGATCTTCCTGCAGCGCCCCATGTCGCTGACGCTGATCATCATCGTGCTGGGCGTGCTCATCGTGCCGCGCGTGCTGCGCCGCTGGGCCGAGCGCAACCTGGCGCGGCACCACCAGTCGGCCGACGACATCGTCTGACGGGTGGCGAGGGCCTGGTCCCGGGCCGCGAAGGGCCGGCGTGCCGGATCGGGATGGGGCCGGCTGCCGCGCAGCCAGCCCGTCAGTCGCGGATGCGGGTGATCTTGGAACCCTGCAGGGATACGCCTGCCTCGAGTCCCAGGTTGTTGAGCACGTAGCCGGTCACCGGGGTCTCGGCCGTGTTGGTGTCCACACTGCCGTTGGCGCCCACGCGGCCGATGGCGACGGTGGCGTCCACGCCAGCGGACCAGCCGTCGCTGGCGAGGAACTTGTTCAAGGCCTCCTGCGTGTTGAACACGTAGATCACGGCGCGCGACTGGCCGCCGGTCTGCCAGCCCACCGATGCCGCCGTGGTGCTGTATTGGCCCTGGTTCCGGCCCTGCACGCGCAGCACGCCGCGGCCATGCTCCACGCCCACGACGAAGCTGCCGCCGATCACCGACGGGAACACCAGCACGCCCTTGGCGCGGCGCACCTGGTCGCGCGATCCGGGCGCGGTCTGGTACAGGCGCTCCAGCGCCGCATTGACGCGCGCATCGAGCGACGTGGAATCCGCGCGCGGCGCCGCCTGGGTGTCGGGCTTGGTGGCCGTGCAGGCCATCATGGACAGGCTGGTGGCCACCACCATGGCGGCGATCGCGGCTGTGCGCAGCGAGATCTTCTGGTTCATACGGACCTTCCTTTTCGAATGTGTTGCCGGTGTCCGCAGGATAGTGCGCGGGGCCTGCTCCGGGGGCGCGGAGGGCGCAAGTCGCGCTTTCGGCCTACATCCCTCTCGCCTTCGGGCCACTCTGCCAGGCCAAGCCGAAGAAGGCCTCCGCAGGGAGGCCTTCTTGCATGTGGGGGCGGGAACGGTCAGTCGGGCATGGAGCAATGCCCGCCCGCCGCGGCCTGGCCCGATCCGGCTGCTATCAGCGGCGGTTCCAGGCGCAGGTCCACGGGCTTGGAGCTGGACCAGTCCCAGGCCAGGAAGGCGGCGAGCGTGGCCCAGAAGACCAGGCGCAGTGTGGTGTGTCTCGTCATGGGGTGGTCCTGGTCAGAAGCCGAAATGGCGGCGGATGCGCAGCCCGAAGATGGTGCCCGCGAAGGCCAGCGGCACCCAGATCCAGCCGTGGATGCTGCCCGTGGAGATGCCCGACAGCATGGCGCCCACGTTGCAGCCGAAGGCCAGGCGCGAGCTGTAGCCCAGCGCCAGCCCGGCGATGAGGGCCACGGCCCACTGCGTGCCGTTCAGGGGCCTGGCGCTCGAGGGTTTGCCGGCGGACACCCACAGCGCGCCGCCGAGGATGCCGATGTTGGTGATGCTGGTCACGTCCATGAGCACCGTTTCGTGCAGGCGCGCGGCGTTGCCCGGCTGGCTCCAGAACCAGTTGTTCGCAAGGTCGGCCGCGCCGCTGGCCTGGGCCAGCTTGGCCGCCCACAGGCCGAAGCCGTAGACCACGCCCCAGGGCTGGCCGGCGATGACCAGGTTCAGCGTGGCCAGTAGCGCCAGCAGCACCGCGCCCACCATCCACCTGCGCACCACGAGCGGCCTGGGCGCCTTGCCTGCCGCCGCGCCGGCGCGGCCCGCGTACCAGCGCACGGCCGCGGCCACGGCGGCCAGCGCCGCCAGGGTGATGAGCAGCGCCCGCTCCCAGCCGAACTGGCCGACCAGGCCCACGGGCTGCGCGCGCCCCAGGTCGAGCCAGAAGCCCAGGTGCAGCGAGCCCAGGAAGCTGCCCAGCGCGAACAGCGGCAGGATGGCCGCGTTCATGGGAATGCCCAGGCCGGCCTTGTACAGCGTGCCGCTGCCGCAGCCGTCGGCGATCTGCATGCACAGGCCGAACACGAACGCGCCCACCAGCAGGCTGACGCTGGGCGGGCCCAGCGCGGCCGTGAGCTCGGGGTAATGGCCCAGCAGCGGCATGGCCAGGGCCGCGGCCAGCGCCAGCAGCAGGATCTGGCCCATGACGCCGCTGGCGTCCTTGTCCTCGATGAGCATGCGCCAGCCCGTGGTGAAGCCGAAGCGCTGGCCCGCGAGCACCGCGCCCAGGCCCAGGCCCACGGCGAACAGCGCGGCCTGGCGCGCGGACACGCTCCACAGCAGCCAGCCCGTGAAAACGGCCAGCACGGCCGCGAGGGGGAGTCGTTTCATGTGAATGGTCTATAAAAAAGAGAGCTGCCAGCGCTTGCCCATCAAGCGCTGGCAGCCGTTTTGACTATAAACGATGCTGCTTTTAGCGGCTGGCTTACTTGGTCTTGCGCTCCCACCACTGCCTGGCGTCGTAGGCCAGGGCCTCGAAGCGGCTGGGCTGGTTGGCCATGGGCGGCGCATCCTTGGACTGGGTCCAGTCCACCATGGAGCCGGCGTACAGCTTCACGCCGGGCAGGCCCGCTACCTCGGACAGGCCGAACCAGTCGGTCGCGGCCCAGTGGCCGGTGTTGCAGAAGGCCACCATGTCCTGGCCCTGCTCGCGCTTGACCTTGGCGGCGATCTTCTGGGCCGTGGCCTTGTCCACGAAGGTGGTGGTGCCGGGCACGAACCACTGGTTGAAGTCGAGCTGCTGCGCGCCGGGCAGGGTGCCGGCGAGCTTGGCCGCGGGCGCGCGCACCTTGCCCTGGTAGAACGCGTCGGGGCGCGAGTCCACGAGCGCGGCGTTGTTCAGCTGCACGTGCTGGCCCACGTCGTCGCGCGTGGCCAGCAGGCTGGCGTCGATCTGGGGCTGGTAGGCGCTGCGCGCCACCTGGGGAACGGCGGCGTCCTGCGCGAGCTTGGCGTCGCTCCAGGCCTTCATGCCGCCGTTGAGGATGGACAGCTCCTTGAGCCCCAGCAGCTTCAGCGTCCAGTACACGCGCGCCGCGGCGCCGAAGTCGGTGGTGTCGGCGCCGGTCGAGACGACGACCGCATGGGTGCCGGGCGTCAGGCCCAGCGACTGCACCAGCTCGGTGAGCTTGGGCGTGTCCGGCAGCTCGCCGGGGTTGCTGGCCGGGCCGCGCCACTTGCCGTAGGGGGCGTTCACGGCGCCGGGGATGTGCTGGGCGCCGTAGGCGGCGGGGTCGCGGATGTCGATCACGCGCGGCGGCGTGGGCTGCGCCGTCTGGGCGCCGAGCTCGGCCGGCGTCAGCAGTGGCTGGGCGGCCCAGCCGGCATGGGCGGCCGCGGCGAATACGGCGATGGCGAATAGTTTTTTCATGGCGGATCCTGGGCGGCAAATGAAGGGACTGCCCGCGATTGTCTTTGCGCCCTTGCCGCAGATCAACGACAGAATCGGATTGTTCTTATGCGTGCTGGTGATAAGGGCGCGCCACTACATGCCCGGCCAGCCCGCCAGATGCCGCTGCGCGATGCGGCTGAGCGCCGTGATCCAGGCGTGGCTGTCGTTCAGGCAGGGGATGTAGCGGAACTCCTGCCCGCCCGCCTGCAGGAAGGCGTGGCGCGCCTCCTGGTTGATCTCCTCCAGCGTCTCCAGGCAGTCGCCGGTGAAGCCGGGGCACATCACGTCCACGCGGCGCGTGCCGGCCTGGGCCAGCGCCACCAGCGTGGGCTCGGTGTAGGGCTCCAGCCAGCGGGCCCTGCCGAAGCGCGACTGGAACGTGAGCTGGTACTGCTCGGGCGCCAGGCCCAGCGCCTCGGCCAGCAGGCGCGCGGTGGTGCGGCACTGGTCGGCATAGGGGTCGCCCAGGCGCACGTTGCGCTCGGGTATGCCGTGAAAGCTCATCACCAGCTTGTCGGCCGGGCCGCCCTCGCGCTGCCAGTGCGCGCGCACGCTGGCGGCCAGCGCGGCGACATAGCCGGGGTCGTCGTGGTAGTCGTTCACGAAGCGCAGTTCGGGGAAGTGGCGTTGGCGGCGCGTCCAGGCCGCCACGTCGTCCACCACGCTGGCGGTGGTGGTGCCCGAGTACTGCGGGTACAGCGGCAGCACCAGCACGCGCTTGACGCCCTCGGCCTGCAGGGCCTGCAGCTGTGCGCCGACGGCGGGCCGGCCGTAGCGCATGGCGGGCAGCACTTGCACGGGGCGGCCGGCCTCGCCGAGCCAGCCGCGCAGCATCACGGCCTGCTTGTTCGTCCACACGGCCAGGGGCGAGCCCTCGGGCGTCCAGATGGTCTGGTACTTGGCGGCCGATTGGGCGGGCCGCGTGCGCAGGATGATGCCGTGCAGGATGGGCCACCACAGCGCGCGCGGGATCTCCACCACGCGCGGGTCGCTCAGGAATTGGGCCAGGTAGCGGCGCAGCGCGGGCGTGGTGGGGGCGTCGGGCGTACCCAGGTTGCACAGCAGGATGGCGGTGTCGGCGGAAGGCATGGGCGGCGATTATGCTTGCCGTGCCATGACGATTGACCACACCCTGGACCTGCAGCGCATCCGCGCCATCACCCTCGACCTGGACGACACGCTCTGGCCCGTGTGGCCCGCCATCTCCCGGGCCGAGGCCGCGCTGGCCGGCTGGCTGGCCGCGCACGCGCCCGCCACGGCGGCGCTGTTCTCCGACGCCCAGGCGCTGCGCGCCATCCGCCAGCGCATGGAGACGCTGCGGCCCGATCTGCGGCATGACCTGAGCGCGCTGCGGCGCGAGTCGATCCGCATGGCGCTCGCGCAGGCGGGCGACGACCCGCTGCTCGCCGAGCCCGCGTTCGAGTTCTTCTTCGCCGAGCGCCAGCGCGTGGAACTGTTCGACGATGCGCTCGCGGCGCTCGACTTCCTGGCCACGCGCTGGCCGGTGGTGGCCGTCTCCAACGGCAATGCCGACGTGCACCGCATCGGCATCGGGCGCTATTTCAAGGCCAGCCTGAGCGCCACGCAGCTGGGCGTGGCCAAGCCCGATGCGCGCATCTTCCACGCGGGCGCGCAGGCCGCGGGCGTGGCGCCCGGGGATGTGCTGCACGTGGGCGACGATGCGCTGCTGGATGCCCGCGGCGCGCTGGATGCCGGCATGCAGGCCGCGTGGCTGAACACGGCCGGCGCTGGCTGGCCGCACGAGGGCGCGCCGCCGCACGCCACGGTGCCCAGCCTCAGCGCGCTGTGCCGGCTGCTGGGGTAGGGCGCGAGCGGCGCATCGCCCACTTCTCCAGCTCCGCCACCGCGAACACCACCGCGCCCGAGAGCAGCACGCGCAGCCATTCGCCCGGGGACAGGTCGGTGGAGCCGAACACGGCCTGCAGCCAGGGTGCGTGCACGAAGGCCAGCTGCAGCAGCGCGCACGCGGCGATCGCCATGAGCACCTGCGGGTTGCCCAGCAGCCCTTCGCGCGTGAGTGCGCTGCGCAGGATGTGGCGGCTGTTGAACAGGTAGAACATCTCGGCCGCGACCACGGCGCAGACGGCCATGGTGCGCGCGGTCTCCAGGCTGGCACCGCGCGAGAGCTCCCACAGGAACAGCCCGAGCGAGGCGCCGGCCATGAGCAGCGACACCATGACCACGCGCCATATGAACAGGCCCGAGAGCAGCGATTCGCGCGGGTCGCGCGGCGGGCGGCGCATCACGTCGCTCTCGGTCGGCTCGAAGGCCAGCGCCACGCCCAGCGTGCCCGAGGTGACGAGGTTGATCCACAGCACCTGCGCGGCGGTGAGCGGCAGCTGCAGCGCGAACGCGATGGCGAAGAACACCACGAGCGCCTCGCCGCCGTTGGTGGGCAGCATGAACAGGATGAACTTGCGCACGTTGTCGTAGACGCCGCGGCCCTCGCGCACGGCCGCGCCCAGGGTGGCGAAGTTGTCGTCGGCCAGCACCATGGCGGCGGCGTCCTTGGCCGCCTCGGTGCCGTTCCTGCCCATGGCCACGCCCACGTCGGCGCGCTTCAAGGCCGGGGCGTCGTTCACGCCGTCGCCCGTCATGGCGACGACCTCGCCGCGCGCCTGCAGGGCCTGCACCAGGCGGATCTTGTGCTCGGGGCTGGCGCGGGCGAACACGTCCACGCTGTCCACCACCTCGCGCAGCGCGTCGTCATTGAGGAGCTCGATCTCGGCGCCCGTGAGCGCGGGGCGCCCCAGGCCGATGCCCAGCTGCGCGCCGATGGCGCGCGCCGTCTCGGCGTGGTCGCCGGTGATCATCTTCACGCGCACGCCCGCCGCGTGGCATTCGGCCACGGCGGCCATGGCCTCGGGGCGCGGCGGGTCCATGCTGCCCAGGATGCCCAGCAGCGTGAAGCCGCCTTCCATGTCGTCCCACGAGAGCGCGTGCTGCTGCGCGGGCACGCGCTTGGCGGCGATGGCCAGCACGCGCAGGGCGCGCGCGGCGCAGTCGTTGGCGGCGCGGCGCCAGTAGTCGTGGTCGAGCGGCGTGCAGCCCTGCTCGCCGTGCTGCAGGGCGCTTTGCGCGCTGCACATGTCGAGCACGCGCTCGGGCGCGCCCTTGACCAGGATGAGCGCGTGGCCCGCGTGGTCGTGGTGCAGCGTGGCCATGAAGCGGTGCTCGGACTCGAACGGGATCGCGTCGATGCGCGGCAGCGCGGCGTGGGTGGCGGCGCCGTCCAGCCCCGCCTTGAGGGCGAAGGCGAGCAGCGCGCCCTCGGTCGGGTCGCCCGTGAGCGTCCAGCCCTCGGCGCCGTGGTTCAGCGCGGAGTCGTTGCACAGCAGCGCCACGCGGGCCATGGACTGCAGCACGGGGTCGGCGGCGGGCGACGCGTTCATGCCGCCCACCTGGAAGCCGCCCTGCGGCGCGTAGCCGCTGCCCGTCACCTCGTACACGCGGTCGGCCGTCACCGCGCGCTGCACCGTCATCTCGTTGCAGGTGAGGGTGCCGGTCTTGTCCGAGCAGATCACCGTGACCGAGCCCAGCGTCTCCACCGCCGGCAGGTGCCGGATGATGGCGTGGTGGTGCGCCATGCGGCGCACGCCCAGGGCCAGCGTGATGGTCATGATGGCGGGCAGCCCCTCGGGGATGGCCGATGCGGCGAGCGCAACGGCCATCATGAACATGTCGGAGGGCGCCTGCCCGCGCCAGAGCACGCCGATGACGAAGGTGGCGGCCACGAGCAGCAGGATGGCCGCCGCCAGCCAGCGGCTGAACCGCGCGATCTGGCGCAGGAGCGGCGTGGTGCCCGGCTCCACCTGCGCCAGCAGCGCGCTGATGCGCCCCAGCTCGGTGCGCGCGCCCGTGGCGGCCACCGCGCCCACGGCCGTGCCCGCGGCCACCAGCGTGCCCGAATAGAGCATGCAGTGGCGGTCGCCCAGCGGCGCGTCCTCGGCCACCGCGGCCTCGCTCTTGTCGCTGGGTACCGATTCGCCCGTGAGCACCGCCTCGTCGGCGCGCAGGCTCTTGGCCGAGAGGATGCGCAGGTCGGCCGGCACCTTGTCGCCCGAGGCGAGCAGCACGATGT
>ERZ781399.4342-NODE-4342-length-10242-cov-4.691666_pt1 | contig 10242 bp, 9 predicted proteins | sample MGYA00511014_ERZ781399 | MGnify/ENA primary metagenome ERZ781399 (study PRJEB29847, sample SAMN06458254) | wastewater metagenome | isolation source: Wastewater bioreactor | place: South Africa: Cape Town | study: EMG produced TPA metagenomics assembly of the... | reverse complement strand
TAAGTCGTTTAATGTAATTTTTATACACTGATTTTCCTGTTGCAATAAATATTAGCGAAGTGATCGTAATACTTGGAAATGAAAATGGTACATTTGGAGAACCAATTATATCCTTCATGAGATTTAGCCATTTAAATCAAATATTTCCTTGCACTGCTATTGATTTTAACAATGATAGTCTACTTGACATTGTCTTATATGACGACTTTCTTAATAGCATTCGCGTTCTTCTCGGAAATGGCAATGGAACTTTTCATGAAATAATATTCCTCATAGAAAATTGCGCTGATGAGATAACTGATATATCTATTGGTAATCTTAATAATGATAGATTCTTGGATTTAGCAGCTGTGTGCTCATCGACAGAATCTATAAACATAGTCTTCGGGAATGCGAATGGGACTTCCGCGCAAAATACAATTCTCAATAATTTCACTGCAGACATTAATTCGATCATAGCAATTGAGATTGCTGATTTCAATGGTGATAATTGTGACGACATACTCTTCATTAATGATGTGGACGGCAGCGTCAATGTATTTCTCGGATATGGAAATGGACTCTTTGATACGCAAAAAACTTCTCTTTTCAACAGAGAGATAAATGTATTTTTCATTGTTATTGGCGACTTTAACAAAGACATGAGACGCGATCTCATTTTCTCGTATCTAGATATACGCACAGGTTCCCCGACAGCCGGTTTGATGTTCGGATATAATGATGGAACGTTTGATATACCAATACCCGTACCTTTAGAAATGAACATTTATTATTTGACCCGACCAGCTGTCGGTGATTTCAACAATGACGGCTATCTTGATCTTGTAGCTTTTACATTTTTTCCTAGCATTTTAAATGTTTATTTCGGAGATGGAAACGGGAACTTTGAATCGTATACAATATCTTCATCATCTATTTTTACCGCTTACTTAGCTGTTGTTGATTTTAATGACGATGGTTATCAAGATGTATTCTGTTTCCAGTATTTTACAGATGTACAGGTCTTTTTAAATACACGTCAATGCGATAATGCATCTGCAATTTTTGGAACAACCACCTTGACCTATGGTTAAATTTTGACTATTTTTTCATCGATATCATTTATTCAGTTCAAAAGACTTGCAAGCTTTCTCGCTTATTCACATTATTCTTATTATTTGCTTTGCTGCTTTTATCAATTGCAATTTCTTATAAAATATTTACACAAATTAATGCATAAATGAGTCTTGTCATAAGTATATACAGGTCACACAAGACGTTCTGAGACAACTTTAGTTTTCCTGATCAATCATCATTCGTTTAAGCCAAAATTGTACCATTACAAAATCATGTTTTTATTTCACTTTCTAATGCAACACCTAAGATGATAATGCCTTAATCTATAAATATACTAGTTCGACATAATTCGAATTCGTGTATGCAAGAAATCTGTTTCAATCGTCATAGAACGCTTTTTACCCTTTATACACCTTTATATATTTGCTAGAGATAAGAACTTGATGAATTTTAGTGAAAACCTTTCATTTTTAATAGCGATTTTACAAGAGACAATTTTGAGCCTCATATGAAAACATCATCCGATTGGACTAGATTTTTTTTAATATCATGACTTAGTTGTGTTCTACACATACCATAAGTTTCAATCTAACCCATTGTACGGTTAGTATTCTTTGGATTCTAGAATTTGACAAAAAATGATCTTTTTCAGAAGTAGCCACCCTCATCCTCACCCTCATTATCGTGATATCAGAAGAAAGAAAACGAAATTATTCAAATGTATCAATCAAACAACGATAAAACTTATAATTACTATTGCTATTCCAATAACTGTTGTTACTTTCATTACCGTCTTGGTTCTTTTGATAAAGCCAAATGAACACGTTATAAATCGTAAGTTAATCAACTCGTTTTCTATGTTTATTTTCTTGTTTTTAGCTTCAACAGTCAATCTTTGATGGAATAAAACTAGTATAGCAATGACAGGCAATCCTAGTTTCTCTGGAAATGAAAATGATCCATTGAACACACCTCTTGGTGCAGTAATAGACTATCATAATACTTTATATATTGCCGATTCATCAAACAATCGAATACAAAAAATATAAGATGGGTTGAATGAACGGAACACTATGATGTAAGTTTCTATCAAGTATAATCAATAATACGAATAACAACACATTATCCTCTTCATTTCAAATTGAATATCATCAAGCTTCTGAATCACTTTATGTACCTGACTCATCGAATCATAAAATACAGAAATTGTTACGCTATTAATTTTTCTCCCGCTTTTGTATTTTTTTTCTGTCTTTTTTCACTGCGCAAATAAAACTAATGGAGTATCGCTTCTATTTGCTGTTTTGTTTTTCTAATTCTCATTCAAGCGTCAGCACTGCAGCCTGCACAATAAATGCAACTAAAACATTCATATTGTTGAATCGATATGCTCTCCAAAAGTAACTGTGTACCTTCAATTCCATTAGAAGAATGCACCAACCGTTAAAAACATGGTACAATATGCATGTCTTTCTTTCAAAATAAAAACAAGAAAAGCTTTGTACTTTTTATTTTTTTTGCACTTATAAATATCGGCAAAACATTCGATACATACACATACTTAAACTGATTCGATGTTTATTCGTCAACCAATTTTTCAAATGACACGATTTCCTAGCGGAGTAAAATTATATTAACCCTAAAGAGAAAATATCTAATTTGAAAATATTTTATCATTCTAATATAGAATCAAGCTATGGGATCGCCTATATCTCCAATGCGAGCCACTCAATCACCTCCACAGTTTCAAGTTCCTACTGAATTTACTCAAAAGCAATCTATTCGCCAGAGAAAAGTAAATGTTCAAACTAAAGATCTGATTGAAATACCATCGAAATCGTTCGTATTATGAATATTTCACTTTTATATTATGTAATATCGGTTTTCTGTAGATCAAGTAGAGCATTGAAAGTTGCCTTGGTCCTGCTCGTAAGCGGAATTATTGCGGCTGCTGCTGTAGTTCCATCATTAGTTTTGAATTTGGCTTTAGATACGACAACTGTAACAACTACAACATCGACTACGACTTCATATACTACTACAACAACGACAACATCAACAACAACAACAACAACAACAACTACATGTAGAATCTTTGATAATTATTAAATTTTACAATTGTAATGTGATTTGACTTGATAGTTGCATGTATTCCTACATGTGCCAATGGCAATTGTACAGGTCCAAATACTTGTCGATGTATCACTGGTTGGTATGGTTCAACTTGTTCGCTGGCAAATTGTACAAGTCCCTGTCAAAATGGTGGCACTTGTTCCGCTCCAAATACATGTACATGTGCAACTGGATGGTAAAATAAAAAGATCATTTGTTTTCGTAAATCTAAGTCTACTCTCTTTGTTTTCTCAAAAGGAATGGTACAACATGTACAGTACCTATTTGCTCATCACCATGTTTGAATAGTGGAAGATGCATTGCTCCAAGTACATGCAATTGGTAAACATCTTCGTTATTTTCTTCATACAAAAGAATATTTCTTTGTTTGATATATATAGTACAAGTTCATGGACAGGCAGTACCTACCAAACACGTAAGATATATTATTATCATAGTTATCAATTCAATTTTCATTGCTTTTTATTCAGCTATTTGTAATTCAGCATGTACAAACGGTGGAAATTGTACAGCTCCGAATAATTGTACTTGTAAGTCGCCTTAGTAATCAAGAATATTCGAATTTACAAATTTGTTTCTCTAGGTGATACGGATATGTGGATTGGACCCATATGTCAAACTCGTTCGTATTTAAATATGATATCGAAAAAAATTCATCTTTCATTGTAAAATATTTTCTAGCGGTTCCTATATTCTAGAGTTTCGATAATTCATTACAAGATTTGTGTAATAATTTCAATGGAGTTGGAACGAACAGTCCAAGTTATTCGTCACCTGGCTACAATGGTGCAGGTGCATGTATTTGGTTGAGCAAAGCATCAAGTCAATCATTAACAATCCTCAGTCCACCATTTTTAAATATGGCTTACACATAATTTACATTGGAAGCGTGGATGTATGCAAATACATTATGTAATGGTTCAGGCTGTACTGATAATGCTCTCTTTGGTCAATTTCAACAGAATGTTTTGGATCATTCATTACATATCATTGTTCGAAATCAACGTATCTATCTGGGATTCTTCGCCGATGATGTTGCTGGAACTGTGGTAAATCGAAGGCAAGATTCAAATCAACTTCGCTTATATTGAAATACTATTTGTAGACATTATATCCTGGTCAATGGTATCATATGGTAAGATTTTCAAAAGAAAAAAGAAGAAAAAAAGTTTATAATAAATCTTTTTTGATTGTTCAAAGGCATACGTTTATGATTATCCAACAATGACTCAATTTGTTTATGTCAATGGTTATTTAGATATTTCACGTAGTTCGGCTGGTCCTTATCAAGGCACAACAGGGTAAGCACAGTTCATTGTAATTGTTTGAAAACTAGAAATAAATTTTAGTAATTTAACTGTTGGTACCAATGGTGTCAATTATCCGAATAACTATTTCGATGGTTGTCTCGATTCAATTGCTTATTTTGGTCGAACAAAAATGTCACTGAAGTTTTAAATGATGCAACACTTATTGTCAATCTTGCATTTGATTCTAACTCACTTGCTGATTCAGGTCCATTGACGATCAGTGGAACAGGCACCGGCTATACGTTTACTAGTTCTGGCCGAGTCAATAGTGCATTGACATTATCAGCAACAACTGCCTATGTTCAAGTAACAGGCTTACGACGTATCGGTACAAGCAGTTGGCCATATTCCGTTGCAATTTGGATCAATCCAACGAGTCTCGCTGGCGGAACTATTATGCCTTTAAGTAGTCGTACAGATGGAGCTCAAACTAGCGCATGGTGTCTACCTATTATGGGCTTAACTTCATCTGGACAGATTCAGATTGCTATTAATAGCTGGAATGGTTCTAACGTTCCATTGACTGGACCAACAGTATCTCTCAACACATGGACACATGTTGTTGCAACTTATTCACCTACTAATGGTGAACGTTTATATGTGAATAATGTCTTAAGAGCTAACACTGGTGCATATGCTTTCTCAGCAGATGGTGTTCCGATGACAATTACATTAGGAAGTTCATTGAATGGTACTGGTGTATGTAATACAGGCACAATTCAAATGGGTCGATTCTATGGATCATTGGATCAGTTTTATGTTTATGCACGTGAACTTACTGCATCAGAAGTTTCTACTCTTTATAATGTTTAAAAGAAAAACAAATTTTTATGCAAAACTCATATACACTGAATAACAATTCGTATTTTTTTTCTTTATTATGATTATATACTTGTATTATTACAAAATTATGAATGGATCAAGCTAAAAATGCAGCACATTTTAAAACGTTTTTACTTATTCTTGTAGTCTCTATCAATCGGTTTTGTTTTCTTATTCTTTTGCATGAATTTATTTGGACTTTGATTGCGTTCCTAAGGTGTTTTTTTTGCATACATTATCGTTATCATCTATTCTTTTGACAGTTGCGAACATTAAAAAGAAATAAAGATCTTCATAGATGCATGATATTATATTAACCAATAAAATGCTATCTTTCAAAAAAAAAGGGTCTGCGAATCCATCGGATGATCGCTACTTGTTGTTAAACTTCAATGTGATTCAAAATTTACTCAATCTTTTTCCTGCATACTGATTGATCACATGTTATTCACCAATACTGGTGACTCTTTGTAATTGATAAAAGACTGAGACTTTTTTTTTTCGGTCCCTAAAAAAGGACAAGAGAAACTTTTTACAGCAACCATTAGCGAACAGTACTAAGATCATGTTGTAAAAATTTCAGTTGATTTGAATGATTCCTCACAATGTGCATAAGTGTGCGTCGCCCACGATGAATATAGCCAATGATTGCATAATTCATCGGTCTGTCTGTGCGCATATACCATTTTAGCGATGGACTATTTTTAAAATAATCTCGTGTTAAAAACGAATTTTTATTAGTTATTTAAAAGAAATCGTTTGTTTTAATTCATAAATTGCTGAACAATAATTTTTACTATAAAATACATCCATTTTGTGTCCAAAAACAACATTCGATACGCTTGAGTGACTGTCATTATATAAACCACATGATCATATTTACATTTTCATATTGTACCGACCAATCGAATGAGTGAAGTAACAAATTCAACAAGTGAAAATTCGGGTGAATCGAAAACTGGAATCGTCATATTATTCTTATCGTTTTCAGTTCTATCGGCATGTATATGTAAGATTATTTTTTCAAAATATTTAAAAAATAAAATTCCACTTCCATTTACTGTCGCTGTTTTACTATTGGGATTTATAATTGGCATTATAATAACAGAAGTTAAAAATGATGAAAATGATTTTATCTTTGGAGAAATTGAATTGAGTCAAATTGATCCTCATTTAATGTATTACATTTTTTTACCTTTATTAATATTCGATTCATCATTTAATGGTCATTTTCATGTGATTAAACAACAATTATTATCAGCTATACTTCTAGCTGGTCCAGGTGTATTCATATCAACAGCAATTATTGCTCTATGTGGAATTTATATTTTTCCATACAATTGGTCATGGTTAGTTGGTCTAATGTTTGGAAGTATTTTAAGTGCAACAGATCCTGTTGCTGTTGTAGCATTGTTACATGATTCTGGTGCAAGTAAATCATTGGCTTCATTGATTGATTCCGAATCATTATTAAACGATGGTTCAGCATTTGTTATGTTTTTAATTTTTCATGATATTGTTATCGGTGGAAGTCATCGTGCTGGACATATTGTTAAGAATATTGTCAAATATAGTATTTGTAAGCACATAATTCAATGAATGATAAAACGCATTGTGTTGAGTTTTGTTTGTAGGTGGTCCACTTTTTGGTTTAGCTTGTGGTATTATAAGTGTAATCGTATTAAATCGAATTAATAATGAACTTGAAATAGAAATTACGTTTACATTTGGTTTAGCCTATTTAATTTTTTATGTTGCTGATGTTGAACTCGGTGTATCAGCTGTACTTGCACTTGTTACCGCGGGTTTATATATGAGTAAATATAAATATTGTATTAGTAGTAATGTTCAACCAGCTATGGCTAGTGCTTGGCGAATAGCGACATATTTTATTAATATTCTTATTTTTACCATTACTGGTCTTATTCTTGCTCGATCATTTATCGGCACAGCGACAACTATCAATGGTAAAGATTTCGGATTTTCGATTGTTTTATACATAATGATTCACGTTGGTCGTGCATTGACAGTTATTATTCTCTATCCTTTAATTAAATGTACTGGTGCGTATTTATCATGGAAAGATTGTATAATTCTCATTTGGAGTGGCCTACGAGGTAGTATGGCTCTTATTTTAGTTCTAATCGTCACTTTAGATACTCAAATCGATCAAGTAACTCGTGATCGTTTTCTCTTTCATGTTTCAATGATTGTCTTACTCACATTGATTATCAATGGAACGAGTAGCAAATTTGTTGTGAAACTTTTGGGTTTACATCATGGTACTCGTGAAAGTGAATTAGTTCTTGTTCAAGCTCTTGAACATATGCGTCGTCAAACGTCATGGAAACTATCGGCAATGAAACGTGACGAAACATTTGCTGATGTTGATTGGAAAATGTTGAATGAATATTTACCGGATAAATTATTAGAAGAATTAGATGAAGAAAATAATACTCATTTACATCAACAATTATCCAATCGACCACATGAAGATTCAACAGTCAATCCAACGACGGATTATGAATTACAAACCATTCCAACAGTATATCAAACATCTTCACTTCCATCGAGTCCATTATTAACTCGAGCGAGATCGGATATTGCTTTGCCCATATTAAATATTCAAACTCCTGATGATGAATTCAATAAAAATATTCGCGATGAATTAATTATTCGATTTCTAACAGCTATGTCAATTGATTATGAAAAACAATGGTATTTAGGAATGACTCATCGAAAGACTTTAAACATTCTTATCAAATCAGTTGAACAAGCTAAACAAAAATGTTCACTTGAACTTCATTGGAAATTAATACTTGAACATTTTCGATTAAATATATTTCTTCAATTTTTAATGAAATTCAATTATTTTAATCTATTCAATCGATTTTTATTCAATCATATTTTTCAAACAATTGAATTAGTATTAAGTAAATTGGAAAATTAAGAAAAAAGAAAAAATTTATCTTATTCGCATAGGTTTTCATTCTGCAAAAACTCGTTTAGATAATATTCGTTTACATTTTCCAGAATTATCAAATTTAAATCAACAAATTATAAATGAAGTTTATGAAGAAGTTAAAATGTATCAATTGAATGCAATGCATGTTCTTCTTGATTTACAACAATCCTATCGAGTTTGTTGGACAATTAAAATGACACGACGTTGTGCACAAATGTTATTAAAATATGAATCAATTGCAATTATACAGTTATATGAAACAGGTATGTTAGAAGAAAATGAATATTTACATATATTAGAATTAATTGAAACAAAATTATTTCATCTTGAATATGGTCATGTTAAAATGATGAATAAACAAAAGAAAATATTAGAAAATTCATTTGATTTAATACCATTTTTTCAATTGCTTTCACCAGACGAGAAACTTCGATGGAAATCAATTATTAAATCAAAACATCGATGGTTTCAACCGGGTAAGATTTTATTACGCGAAAATCAACAAGTATCCAATGCTTATTTAATTGTTCGTGGAATTGTTCAATGCAAAATCAATGAAACATCAGCAACATATTACAAATGTGGAAATATCATTGGAATTGATCGTTTATATTCAAATAAATCTTTATCTGATGGAAGATATCTTGCAAGTGGTGGACTTGTTGAAGTTTATTCAATTGATTTAGTATTATTAAATCAACTTTTATCAGATACAAATTTATCTCGATCGATTTATGATGAAATAGCATTTCATATGATTATGAATAATTATAAAAAATCATTGAACTTAACTCATTCACAATTAAAAATACTTTTAAATGAAAAATCAAAATTCTATCAAAATCAATCTGATCTATTGATTGATCTTGAAATAAATCAACGATTATTTCTTCTATCAGGAAATATCAAACAAGGTGAAACAATTTATGAATCAATCGATTTTATTTTACTCAATTCATCAATGAGTTTTCAATTAAATTTATCGAGTATTGTTTATACATGGACAGAAGATGATGAAAACTATTGTTTAAATAAGAAAAAATTTAAAATTAATTTTTCTCATCAAAATCAACATATTGAAACAATTCAACCATTCTATCCGCTTTATTTAGGACATTCAGTTGAATTTACTCCACGACGTCATTCATCATCAATTACACGAAATGCAAGTAATATGCAATTTATACCATCAGAAATTGAAGTCAATAATACTTTGCAGTTACCTACTGAATTTTAAAATATATATGACGTATTTGTTTTTTCTTTTTGAATAAATATATTGTGAGAAATAATGATAGCTGCGATACATTCGGATAAGAACGGGTGCGCCATAAAGAATGTCCCTGTTAGGATTTTGGATTTTTCAAGATTATTTTTCTCTTAAATTTTGCTGAATTCGAAAAACGAAATACATCAACTGATCAGTAGTGTCGAACTTGAAACTTGAATTCAAATTCAAGTTCAAATTCAAATTACTGTTTTTCCGAATTATTCACAAAGAGACGCCCTCACCCTCATACAGGCAGCACGCCCTCCGTTCACAAAGTACAAAACGTAATTTGAATTTGAATTTGAATTCAAGTTTCAAGTTTGACATTTATGGTTCTTTTTCATAAAAGAGCTCTTTTATCACAACATCAAATTCAGCCAATCCTTAATTGAATATTTTCTAACATATCTATATCATTTGATCAGTTTGGATCGAGATTTACGAGAACTAAACTATAACATGTTCACGAGTACAATTAATTAATGCAAATTTTCACAGAATAAATTACGTTGACGTCATTGTCTGATTGAAATTGATCAATTTTCTATCATTAAACTGAACATCATAATCTTGAAATTCATCACGAAATGATCGAAGTATATTCCCTCGACTATAAGCGACTTCTAAAACCCATGTTTTTTTTACCTTTGACCCCAAGAATACTCATATTCGGACTCCCTGACCTC
>ERZ781399.4330-NODE-4330-length-10283-cov-4.422272_pt1 | contig 10283 bp, 7 predicted proteins | sample MGYA00511014_ERZ781399 | MGnify/ENA primary metagenome ERZ781399 (study PRJEB29847, sample SAMN06458254) | wastewater metagenome | isolation source: Wastewater bioreactor | place: South Africa: Cape Town | study: EMG produced TPA metagenomics assembly of the... | reverse complement strand
CTTTAAATACTTCATATCCATACAATCCTAATATGAGCTATCCACAGCCAATACCAACACAAGCAGTTTTTCGTCAAGATCCGTTTCATAGTCAGCAACAGGAATTTCAACCTATCATTAGATCTAATACAGCAAGTCCGTCGGACATGAATAGCGCATTTCGAGATATGCGCCTTGAACCAAATCAGCATAGCACTTCTGATAGCGCCCGAAGCTCACCAAGAGAACCGTTTAGCACACGTACAAGTGATGTTCATAGTGACAATAGTAATCATCTTACAACTATGACAAATGCTGATTTAATATCAGCATTCAAAGATGCTTTTCAACAACAGCGATATGCACAGAGTCAAACATATTACGGTGAACTTAAGCAACGTTGTTATGGCAAATATCCTACGCTTATACAATCCAATTCAGCACTTTTCAGTGAGACGTACCAAACGTATCAAAATAAGTCACTTGAAGAACTAAATCGTATAAAACATGACGTTCATGAAAATATCAAGAGAAATCTTAACAATGATGATGCAACTCTTATAGAAGGACTTTCGAAAGAATTAATAATACAAGCAGCAGTGCTAGATCAACTGATTGTGGCCAAATAGTTGGAATCTTATCAACAGATCAACGAATAAAATACAGTGATTTTTTTCATCATTTTATATCTACCAGCTTTATCAAACCCTTTATCTTTAAATAAACACATTAGCAGCTTTATTAATGGTTGTACTTATTATCAACGTCTGCAATAGATTGACAATACCAAATCTAAGTATTTATTAGTTCTAAGTGTTTTCAAAGAAGTGTAAAAATCATAGGGCTATCATATAGAGTAGATCCAATACCTTAAATGTACGAATCGCCACCATCACTAGCATAAGCAGTTAAATTATATAGAATATAAATAAAATTTTTCAATGAAAATACTTAGAATTAAAACAAATATCAGCTTTGAAAACGTTTTTGAAATTATTAATATATTATTTTCTTTCATTAAAATTTAGATATAAAAAGGTGTCGAATACTATTCACGATTGATTCGATAACCCAGTGAATAGAACGATCAATTCTTTCAGAATACAAAAAACAATATTTTGATACAAGTGTCATGGTAAAAGTCATCGTGATTGGCGAGACAGGCTCGGGAAAATCGACTTTGATTAATTATCTAACCAATTTTTTTAAACATGGAACATTAAATGATCTCAAGGTTGCAATTCCAACAAAATTTCATCCACAAGTGACCGAAAACTATCGTCATCATGAGCACAATCTACAGGATAGAACACAATCAAAAACAGATTCATGTAATCAGTACATGTTCGCAGACAATACTGCTCAATACCTTTTTATTGACACTCCAGGCTTGTCTGATACACGTACAACCGAACAAGATGCAATTAATATTAGAAAAATCATTGAAGCCATTGAAAATTTAGGTGAATTGACGACAGTAATTATTGTCGTGAATGGAACTGTTGCTCGAATGACAGTAAATTTACGCAATGTGATTACTCAATTGCGTGGAAATTTACCCGATATGGTGATGGAAAATGTTATTGTTGTTTTAACAAATACAAATCGTCATGCAGCTAATTTTAGTTTAACAACACTTGAACTCAATGGAAACGTTTATCCGTATTATATGCAAAATTCTGCCTTTTCAACTGATCTGTCCAAATGTTCTCAATCGGCATTAATTTCATTACAATATGAGTGGAATCATGCTATGGATGAGCTCAAAGCTATGATAGAAACACTCAATACGTTCAAGATAAAATCTGTATCAGTATTCAAGAACATGAAAAGAATTCGAAATGAGATCGAAGAACTTTTACATAAGGCTATTACAGACATGAGTGAAATCCAGAAAATACAGGATGACATTACACAACTTGAATTACAACTGAAAAAAGTAAATGCTAACATTGCTATATACAAAGATTATACCAGAGACCGAATAGTTAATACAATTGAAATTGTCGACGCTCCATATTATAGTATGCTATGCCGAAATTGTAATTATGTCTGTCATGATAATTGTGGATTAACCATAAGTACAATATCAGGTTCTCAAATTCTTGAACAATGTTGGGCAATGAACAATGGTCGCTGTACTCAATGTCAGCACAAGTGTTCTTATACAGCTCATTACCATGTAAAAAAGACAGACAAAATAATCAAGACAATAACACAAGATGTTCTTCCAGATATCAAATATAAGTTTGATTCTGCACAGAAAGAATATGCCGACTTACAGAAAAAAATCTCGCATAATAAAAATATCAAGAAAAGACTGGAAGAAGTATCAATGCAAAAGAACGAAAATATCAAAACGAAATGTCATGAATTACGTCGCATTTGCTCAAGTTTCAATTTTGCTTCAGAATTACATGTAAAAATCGATCGACTTGAGATCGAGTCATCTATGCTAAGAAATATTAATGAAAAGCAACAAGCAGATGTATTTATTCGAAACCTCAAAGCATTCTGTTCTACTATTGAGATCGATGAAAATTATGAAAGAGCAAAGAATTATGGGTTGAAATCGATGATGAATATAATCAATACTGAACGATCAACGACGAAGACTATTCTTAGTCGGACATCTAATATGCGAACATCCAATTCAAACACAAATGCTAACAATGATGTTCTGAACCGACTTCGAATATTGTCTAATCAACGAGCTGAACAAAAAACAACCATAAACGTTGAAAGTAATGAAAAAAATACTCCGACTTCTCAAGACAAAATTGAACCAATTGCAGAGAAAATATCTGATACGTTTCCATTGCCAACAGCTTCATTGACTGATTCTGAACAATTAACAGCATTGACTATCAATCAATTAGTCAATTATTATCAAACAACTCAAGATCAACGTGTCATCAAATCTATTCTAGACGAACTTACACAAAGATTATGTGGCAAATCCATGAATCCACTCACGTCTCCTAATGATATAATCGAATTGAGAACTATAGTACAAAAATATAATTCATTAGATCTAAGTTCATTACAAGATACGTATGTACAACTGAAGGATCGTATATGTACTATCATTGGATCTGATATTCTTAAAATTGATCAAGTTCCATCGTCCTGGCTGATGGAAATTGCTGTCGTGTATAAATCATTCAATCGTTTTCAACAGAACTCAGAGACACAAAGTATTATATCACAGTGGAATAATTTACATGATTCTCACCCAGGTATTTATCAGAACTAGTTAATACATAAAAAAGTGAATTTCAAAGTCAAACATTTTACTCTAAGTAGCTTCTATTTTGATAAATGATCTATATATCACATGCTCATCAAATGCAATCGAAGCATTGACATGCCATAATCATTTTTTCTATTTTTATTCTTTTAGTTCCTCCGAAACACTCCAATGTTTCTATTGTAAAACAACGATGGATATGGTCAATACTTATATTTGTATCTCTTTTATCAATATTCTGCACAACTTCCTACATTATGAAACAGAATTATACATTCATACATGTATATAACTGCCTTATTAATACATACAAATATTTTGCATCATTAACAAGATGGTCATTCAATGTTGTTACCATAGCTATAAAACAATTGTTAGCATTCTTATTGGTATTTCTCATATTCAGTGTCCGATTTGGTTGGATTATTTTGCTTCTGATCATAAGTGAAATCTTAATTAATTTCAATTTGATTCCTTCTTATAGCATACATTACGAATCAATTAAAAATCGAATACGGCGTTGGTACACAAATAGTACTTTCAATCTTGGATTGCTTGTTTCTTCAATTGTCGCAGGCCCTTATTTATTAGAAACATGTCTATACTATTGTATAATTGTCACAAAATGGATTGTTATTGTCTTGAGTAGGTGCACTATTCATACACTTCGATTTAGTTGGATCATTTTACCTATTATTACAATCGAAGCTTTAACGAAATCAGGCAGTTATTCTAACCACATAGCTAAGTATCAATCGATTAAACGATCATTGTCTTATTGGTGCAATATAAAGAGTGTCAAGCATGGAATATTGATATTTTCAATTATATTTGGTCCGTATATTATAGAAACATTCCTGTATTATATATTATCTGTTGTATATTCTCCGGCGATTTTCATAATTCGATTTGGTTGGCTCCTTTTATTTATTATTATATGCGAAAAATTAAAAGATACAGATAATTTTCGTAAATATCGATCGATCAAACGAAAATTACATCGCTGGTGTAGCGAGAATCGTTTCAACAATGTACTACTTATATGCCCAGTCATATTTGGTCCGTATATTATAGAAACGGTCCTCTATTATTCTTTCGTAATCATAACATCAATATTATCTGTTGTATATTCTCCGGCCATTTTCATAATTCGATTTGGTTGGCTCCCTTTATTTATTATTATATGCGAAAAATTAGAAGATACAGATAATTTTCGTAAATATCGATCTTTCAAACAAACATTGAATGTTTGGCGTTCCAAAAATGATTTTAACAGTCTAGTATTAATTTTTTCAATCGTAACCGGACCGTTTCTAATAGAAACATTCTTGTATTATCTCTTATTAATCATAAAACTTGTATTTCTGTTCTTTTATCCGTCTATCATATTCACAATTCGATTTGGTTGGCTCAGTTTACTCATTATTATAAACGAAATCTTAGCAAAATCTGGCAATTATCCCAAATTTAGTGCAGACTATGAATCAATTCAACGCATCGTTCATATATGGTGTATAAACAATAAGTAATGTTTTCAACTTTGCTAGGCTTATTCTTTCTATTAATATTTTATTTTCTTATGATTCGATGTTACTTTAAATGAAAATGACAAATGAAAATGTGAGTGATTTTATAGTTACTAAAGTCGATAGCAATAGACATGGATACGTAATATAACGATTATATATATTTCGTAAAATGAATCAGTTTTTTTGTTTTGAATAAAGGTGTAGCAAGTAAAAATTAAAGAAAGAACTAGGAATGTTTTGAAGCTGTATTTTCTTATACAACTATTTATAGATTGATGGATATACTGGTCGCCAATATTTTCTTGGTTCAAGAAAGACATGACTTCGACCCTATTTTAAGTTTAGTTCTCCCTCTCCGGAAACTCCATTGATTATCATATCCCTTTTTTATATAATAAGACAATTGCTTCCTAGAAGGATACGTGAGTTTTAACCAGTATTATGATGAATACAATAGAGTATTGGGACAGTATTGAATCTAACGAGAGCTACAGCTTTTGGTAGAAAGACCAATTTGAATAGACATACACTCTTTTTGAATATCCGAAGTTTACTACGTTATAGATAATTCAATAATGACTTCATTGAACACGAAAAGCAATAACTATAATATCATTTGTGATCAATTGTGTGCTTTAACATCATGGAAATCCGATGAAAAATCATGTTTGCTTGATACAATCGTAAAATGGGCAGAATCCTATGAAAAATCAGATCCAGATAAACTTGAAAAGAATTTTAAACATCTGCGTGAGCTTCTAATAGAACCTGTCTTTGTTGAACCAACCATACCGGTAGAAACTATTATTAAAATTATTCAGTCCGATGAAATCCCGTCCGATACTTGGCTGGGCCGTCTGCATGCTGAAGCACAATCTAAAATGAATGTTTGTAATGATAAAGATACTATTTCATTCGATTTCTCACCGGTTATTATCTCCAATGCTGATCTCAATCGGCAAATATCTGATTTAGTTTTAAATACACAACGATCTCATATACAAGAAGAACATCAGAAGTATTTTCTTTTTTTTTATAAAAAAAAATCTATATGTGATTAAATAAATTCTTTTTTTAGTGTATTTGGCTCACTTGATTTGAACGATATTAGTCTTACGCATGATCTTCTTTCATTTGAACCGCTCTCAAAAACAAATACATCAGTTCCATCAGAAGAATCGCTAAATATCGATCAGACAATTTTGTGTGAAAGTCTTTTGGAATTATTACAATTAAAGTGGAGTAAAACAGCCATAGATCTCATTCGAACTAGGGTCACAAGTCCAGAAATATTTAACAATAAAACAGAATTAAAAACAGCCTTGCTAGCTATTGACACAATTATTACCAATAACATATCAATGGAACCATATATTGAATGTATTACTAAGACAATTACCACACAGCCGACTGATCAATGGATGAAAGAACTAAATAGAATTGTTGACGAACAAGGCAAAATTAAATCAGTTCCTGTGCTTCTTAAAGAGTTAGCTAACAATAATCCGTCATTAGATATAAACAAGTTGGAGTTTCAATATGAAAAAGTAATAAACTACTACCATACACAAACCTCTCAAATGACTTCGGCGAATTTTCAAAAACAGCTCATATTTGAAAATAAATTCCATACAATTGCAGTTATCATTCAAGCAGCACATCTCTTTAAGCAGTATCGCCCTAGGGACATACAAATTTTATCGCTTCTTCTTCTAATTGAAAGTCCTGGTAGTGGTCAAGGTTGTCTAGCACAAATACGTACTGGACAAGGCAAATCTATTATTATCTCCATGTGTTAGTCCAACCAATACATGAAAGCAAAATAGTTATATAAATCTATAATGTTGATTGCATTTTTTATTTTAGTGGCAGTATATCTTTCACTTCCTCCAATGAATAAACGTGTTGATATAATTACAACCTCTGAAATTCTTGCTCAACGTGATGCTGACGAATTTGCACCTTTCTATCGAATGTTCGGTCTTTCAACTGGACACAATTGTTGTGATTCCTCAACGAAACCAAACTACAGTGTTGACATCGTATACGGAACTGTTGCACATTTTGCTGGTGAACTCTTACGCACAAGTTTTTATTTAAGAACAGAAATACGAGGAGATCGTCCTTATGATGCAGCTATTGTTGATGAAGTCGATAGTATGTTTATTGATCAACGTCAGCATTATACACAGCTGGCGTCATTAACACCTGGTTACAAATCTCTAAATATTCTACTGAGATTTATATTTTCGTTTTTTCAAAAGTATAATATTACTGAAAACAATGAATTCGTCATTCGAAAAAACGACGGATACTACAAAGGTAAATATACACGCATTTTTTTATATTCAATTTTGAAATTTATTCGATTTCTAGTTGATGCAATAGAATTCATCCGTCAAAAAATGTCAGATAGAGAACTCATACGTTATTCATCCTATCGGCAAGAGTATATAAATAAAAAATTACCGAAATGGATTCAAAGTGCCAAAGTTGCTTTATATGAGCTGACGCTTAATGTTGATTATGTTATTAATAATGATGGACGTATTGTTGTTGTCGATTACGCTAATACAGGAGTATCTCAAATGAATATGCATTGGAGCAATGGGGTGCATCAATTTCTTGAATTGAAACATAATTTACGTATGACACCAGAACGTATGTGTGATTCGTTTTTTTCTCATGTAACTCTGTTCAAACAGTATCGACGTCATTTATATGGAGTAACAGGAACATTAGGTGGAGAAGATGCGCGACGGTTCATTCGATCTGTGTACAAAATTAATACTTTCGATATACCAAAATATATAGATAGTGTCTTTGAAATCTATCAAAGTAATTTTGTCGATTAAATTCATGTAAAATAAAATATATTTTTTTGTCTAGGTCAATTCAGTCAATTTCGTGAACAATGGTTAGAAAATATTTGTAATGAATGTCACATGATAGCTATAGATTGTCAACGTGCTGTTCTCATTATTTGTGAAACAATTCGTGAAGCTGAAGAGATTCATTTAAAACTGGTTTCTCAGGATTATCATACGAAATTATATATTCGAAGTGACCTAACTGAACATATTAAACCGGAAGAAGTACATCCAGCTGATATCATTGTAGCTACGAATCTAGCTGGACGAGGAACGGATTTGAAAACAGTAACTGCCGTCAACGATCGAGGTGGCCTACATGTGATTGTAACATTTATGCCAAGAAATTCACGTATTGAAGAGCAAGCTTTTGGACGAGCAGGACGTCAAGAAAAGCCCGGCTCAGCTCGACTAATCCTACACAATAAACAAATTGGCCAACAGTTCGAAGGAAAATTTGATCAAAACGCAATAGTCAATATTTGGAAACGTTCAATAGATGAAAAAGAATCCAAGGATATGGCAGATGGTATAGCAGAAGTGGAACGTATCGAGAAAAAAGATCGATTACTTACACGTTTTCTCGCTACAGTACATTCACAAAAAAGTAAACTTTCATTTGCTGATGATATTTTCAAACCAGGATTTAGTTCATTACGCGAACAATGGGCTTTGTTTGTTGACACGGATCAAGCAACAGTAGAACGAAATTATTCAAATTTTGAATCATACATTATACAACAACTTAATAATTCAATTGCTGTTTTGAACAATTCTTCTTTGGAAAATACAGAATATTTTATGAATTTGCAGTTTGAAGCAGTTAGTCGTTTGATTGTTCATCCAAAATATCTTATTCACGCTGGTTTCCATGCTTTCTGTGTGGGAAATGTAAATTATAGAAAACAACAAGCATTGAAATTATATAGACATGCATTACATATTGATCCACATGATTTCATTGTTCATTATAATATAGTTCCATGTTATATCGAAAATAATCAATGTTCCATAAAGAAAGCAATCAAAAACTTCAATGAAGCTATTCGATTATTAAGAGACGAAATAGACATGCGCAAATTATTGGAGATTTTTCACGATCCACCAATGTTGGCAGATGACACTTCAACTGTATGTAGACAAAAACAAACAATAATTTCGATCATTGAACATTCTCGTGAGGAATCTAAGAAAGTTGACTTAATTTCATTTTATGTATATGTATGAATTAGAATGAATAGAAAATATGTCTTATTCTTTGTCTTGCATCTGATGGTTTTGGTCGATCGGAATGTAGGAGTTAAAACTAATTAAGAAGAAACTTTATACAAGATTCTAATTACTAATGTACGTAGCTCGTTTCTCTCTGGGAAAATCTTCATTGTCAGCAACGGCGCCATTCATCAATTGTTCTTCAAAAGCGCTTTTTGTATCACTTTGGTTTATTATGATAACGCTGCCAAGAAGAATCAAAGTAATAATTGATGAGTTCATATTTTCAAATATCGTACGTATATATTATTTTCCTAATGATGATTGTATGCATAATATAATGCGTTATTTTTGTTTCTTCTCTTTCTATCGTCATACAGTCATTCAAAAACAAACGATAGTTTATACTTTTTATTGGATGATCGAAGAACTTGCGACTTACGTACACGTATAATAGTTGATATTTTATTTTACATTAAAAAAAAATCATTCGAAATAAAAACGAAATCTCACCAATAATTTAGAATAAACTATGTATTTCGAAATAATTCACAAGTGTTTAAAGCAACACTATCGTTCGATAATCCTCCTATAAGTAGAACGTTTCCATTCGTTAATAAAGTTGCTGTATGACGATTTCGTGTATCTTTCATACTGTTCATAAGTGTCCATATACCTGTTTGTAGATTGTAAATCTCAACATTATTTAAAGTAATACCATTATATCCACCAGTAACTAAAACTTGACCATTTGTTAAAACAGTTGCTGTATGCCGACTTCGAGCGTGGTGCATACTTCCAACAATTGTCCATGCTTCTGTTGATGGATCATATAATTCAGTACTATTTAAATACTGTGTGTTATTACTTTGTCCACCAGTAATTAATACTGTTCCATCTAATAATAGAGATGCTGTATGACTATATCTACCATCGTTCATACTTAATGTTATTGTTGTCTTTGTGGTCTTTCGTGGTACATCAATTGTAATAAAAAGTATAACAATAATGCTTGCGACAATCAGAAGAAGAATAATGAGGAAAAGAACATCAAGACACAGAATGAAACAGAAATGACGACTAAAGAAAAAGAAACTAATATATCGAATTTATTTACATAATTATTTATACCATTTATTTATTCGATTGACAGGCTCTTTAACAAAATTAACTCGTACTACTGAGACAGGTTGGCGAAAATTACTCATTGAAAAAAAACAATATTCAGAATAGAATTAATCGTATTGTGTTTTTATAGTTATTGATTTCATTTCAATTAACGTACTTCACTCAAAATTTTAAAAAAAGTACGAATGTGAGAACGAGCGTTGGCGTTACACCGGAATTATGCTACATACAGGCTTCCTTTATATTAATTTAATATAATATTATATAAATTTAAAGATGATTAAAAATAACAGCGATATTGTCAGCATATCCATC
>ERZ781399.4329-NODE-4329-length-10286-cov-5.453230_pt1 | contig 10286 bp, 7 predicted proteins | sample MGYA00511014_ERZ781399 | MGnify/ENA primary metagenome ERZ781399 (study PRJEB29847, sample SAMN06458254) | wastewater metagenome | isolation source: Wastewater bioreactor | place: South Africa: Cape Town | study: EMG produced TPA metagenomics assembly of the... | reverse complement strand
CGCTGCTGCAGGCCCTGGTCGCCTGCGTCAACGGCGTGGCGCAGGGGCTGCAGAACACCGGCTGACTCGCCCGTTGCCTCACCTGTAGGGCGGGCACTGCCCGCCGCTCCTGCTACGCGTCGTCCGGGAGAAAAACGGCGGGCAGTGCCCGCCGTACCGCGCCGAACAGGCCCTGCACGTACGACTTCGGACAGGGGTGTCCGCTGGCGAACGACGAGAGTGCCTGGCGGGCGACGAAATCGCTTGTCCGGAGGGCCTTCGCGCCCTGGCACGGGGCTTGCTCCAGCAGGCGCATGGACATGGCCAACCCCACCCTGAAACTGCGCAAGCGCCGCCGGCTCCGCCTGCTCGCGGCCGCAGCCGTCGTGCTCGTCGCGATGCTGGTGACGGTGCTGCTGCGCCTGGGACCGGCGTTGCCGCGGGCCGATCGTGCCAGCCTGTGGATCGACACCGTGCAGCGCGGCGACATGCTGCAGGAGATCCGCGCCACCGGCACCCTGGTGCCGCGCACTTCGCGCTGGCTGGCGGCGGCCACCGCCGCCCAGGTGGACCGGATCCTGGCGTGGCCGGGCACGGTGGTGCAGCCGGACACCGTGCTGATGACGCTGTCCAACCCCGAAGTGCAGGACAGCCTGCGCAACGCCCAGGCCCAGGTGGCGGCGGCACGCGCCGACGTGGCCGCCCGGCGCGCCGAACTGCAGTCGCAGTTGCTCGACCACCGCTCGGCCCAGGCGCAGGCGCAGGCCGACTATGCCTCGGCCAAGGTCAAGGCCGACGCCGACGCCAAGGCCGTGGCCCGGCATCTGATTCCCGAGGTGCGCTACGAACAGGAACAGATCGCCCTGGCCCAGCTGAAGAACCGCATGCAGGTCGAACAGCAGCGCGTGCGGGCGTTCGGCGGCAGCATGCAGGCTCAGCTGGATGCGGTGCGGGCGAAACTGCTGCAGCAGCAGAGCAACCTGCAACTGCGCCAGCGCCAGGCCGATGCGCTCCAGGTGCGCGCCGGCATCGCCGGCGTGCTGCAGGAAGTAGCTGTGCAGGAAGGCGCCCAGGTCGCCACCGGTGCCAACCTGGCACGGGTGGCGCGCACCGACGTGCTGATCGCACGATTGCAGGTGCCCGAGGTGCAGGCCAAGGATGTATTGATGGGCATGGCGGTGAACGTGGATACCCACGACGGCGTGATCGCCGGCAAGGTCGAACGCATCGATCCGGCCGTGCGCGACGGCAGCGTGCGGGTGGATGTCACGCTCGCCGGCGCGCTGCCGCCGGGTGCGCGGCCCGATCTTTCCGTCGACGGCCGCATCCGCATAGCCGAACTGCACGACGTGCTGTCGGTAGGGCGTCCCGCGCTGGCTGCCGCCGGCAGCGACCTCAGCCTGTTTCGGCTGGATCCCGACGGCGACACGGCCACCCGCGTACCGGTACGCATCGGCAGCGCCTCGGTCGATCGCGTGCAGGTGTTGCGTGGATTGAAAACCGGCGACAAGGTCATTCTGTCCGACACCAGCCAGTGGGACAAATATGACCGCCTGCGCCTGCGCTAACTGGGGTTGGAAGTGAGTGAAGAGGAGTGAGGCATGAGAGAAAAGCCCGCACCCTCATGCTCCTCACTCACTTCTCTCCACTCACTCCTCACTCCTCATGTCTCTCGGTATCGTCATGAACCAGTCAACTAGCGTCATCACCCTCGACAGCATCCGCAAGGTATTCCAGACCGACGAGGTGGAAACCCATGCGCTCGCCGACGTGCATCTGTCCATCGCGCGCGGCGAGTACGTCTCCATCTCCGGGCCGTCCGGCTGCGGCAAGACCACCCTGCTGTCGATCCTCGGCCTGCTCGACACCGCCAGCGCCGGCCGCTACGTGCTGAACGGGCATGACGTCGCGGCACTGAACGCGGCCGAGCGCGCGCGCATCCGCAACGCCGAGATCGGCTTCATCTTCCAGGCGTTCAACCTGATCGGCGACTTGAGCGTGCAGGAAAACGTCGAACTGCCGCTGACCTACCGCAACGGCATCGGCGCCGCCGAACGGCGCGAGCGCGTGCAGGAAGCACTCGAGCGCGTCGGCATGGCGCATCGCATGCGGCATTACCCGGCGCAGTTGTCCGGCGGCCAGCAACAGCGCGTGGCGGTGGCCCGCGCGCTGGTCGGCCGGCCGGCGATCCTGCTCGCCGACGAGCCCACCGGCAACCTCGACTCGCGCAATGGCGAGGCGGTGATGGCCCTGCTCGACGAACTGCACAAGGGCGGCGCTACCCTCTGCATGGTCACCCACGACGCGCGCTACGCGGAACTCGCCCAGCGCAAGATCCGCCTGTTCGACGGCCGCGTGGTCGACGAGGAAACCTACGAGCGCCTGCGCCACGAGGACGAGCAGCGGTTGGACGCGCTGATCGGCCAGCGCGTGGAAGTCGGCGCGTGAACGTCTGGCTTGCCGAGATCTGGCGCGCGTGGCGCGCCAGCCTGCGCCGGCCCGGCTTCCTGTTGCTGGCTGCCGGCGTGCTGGCGCTCGGCGTCGGCGCCAGCGTGGCGGTAACCACGCTGATTCAGAACAGCTTGTGGCGACCCCTGCCGGTACCGCAGCCATCGCGACTGGTGGTGCTGGGCCAGATCCGCGACACCAGTCAAGTTGGCGGCATCTCGCCGCACGAATACCAGTACCTGAACAGCCTCGACGGCGTGGCCTCGCTGGGGTTGTGGTGGCCGGGCTCGACGGTGAATGTCGCCGGCGCGAACGTGCCGGCACAGGTGCCGCTGATCCGCATGGACCAGGGGTTGCTGCCGAGGCTCCATGTGCAGCCGGTCTTGGGGCGCGCCTTCGATGCGCAGGAGGATCATCCGCACGGCCCGCCCGTGGTGATGCTCGGCTACGGCTTCTGGCTGCGCAGCTACGGCGGCGACCGCAGCGTGATCGGCCGCAGCCTGCAGGTGGAAGGCGTGCCGCACACCATCGTGGGTGTGCTGCCGGCCGCCTTCAACACCGTGCTTGGGTCGGGCGACGTGGTGCTGCCGACGGCGGTGCCGGTGGGCAGCCGCGATTACAGCCACAACGGCACTCTGGCGCTTGCACGGCTGGCACCCGGTGCCGACATCGCCGCCGTGTCGGCGCAAGCCGATGCGCGCGAGCGCACCATGTACCGCGACATGGGCATGGGCGGCAACTGGAAGAAGCCGCGCTTCGGCGCCCTGCATCTGGCGTCCGTCATGCGGCAGGACGCGCGGCCGATGCTGCTGCTGTTCATGACCAGCGCGGTGATGGTGCTGCTGATTGCGCTGGTGAACCTCGCCAACCTGATGCTGCTGCGTGCGTTGTCGCGCAACCACGACGCCGCGGTGCGCGGCGCGCTGGGCGCACCGCTGTTGCGGCTGATACTGCCGGCCTTGGGCGAGGGCCTGCTGGTCGGTGGCGCTGGCGCGCTGGCGGGCATGGCGCTGGGGACGACTGGCCTGGCCTTGCTGCAAGGCTTCATTCCCGCCGAGTGGTTGTGGGGCGGTCGCCTGCATGTCCGTGCTTCGGCGTGGCTGCTGGCGTTCGCCGTGGGCATGCTCGGCGCGCTGCTGGCGGCGGGGCTCGCGTTGTGGCGCAGCCGCAGCGCGACGACGGTGGACGAATTGCGCGAGGGCGGCCGTAGCGGCATCGGTCTGCGCGGCGGGCGGCTGGGCCGCGTACTGGTAGTGGCGCAGGTGGCGTTGGCGACGGTGCTGCTGTGCGCGGCTGGCGTGTTCATGCATGGGCTTTATGACGCCTCGCGGATGCATCTTGGCTTTGCCGACAGCAATGTGCTCACCTTCGACCTGGCGCCGGTGCGGGCCGATTACCCGGATGTCGCCTCGGTGTGGGGCCTGTCGCGGCGGCTGGTGCAGCGGCTGCGCGTGATCCCGGGCGTCGCCGACGCCGTGGTGACCACGAACCTGCCTGCCAGCAACGGCATGATGGGTCAGCTGCAAACCACCCTGCACACCCCGGATGGGCGGGAGTTCGCGTCCCAGTACCACGGTATCGGGGACGACTTTTTCCGCTTGTTCTCCATCCCGTTACTCAAGGGGAGGGACTTCTCGCGTGACGACACGACAGGAGGCGAGCAGGTGGCCATCGTCAGCCAGGATCTGGCTGACAGGTTCTACGGCGGTCATGCGGTGGGCAAGCGGATCGAGATGACAGGCGTTGACGGCAAGCTTGTTTCGCTGCACATCGTCGGCGTAGTGGGCGCCACCTATCAGAAGGGGCCGTTGCAGCCCATGCAACCGGTGCTGTACGTGCCATTGGCGCAGGTACCCGATCCGGTGATGGCATTGGTCCGTCACCTGGAGCCGCTGCGCTTCGCGTTGCGCGGCCACGGCAACCCGATGGACTGGCAGGACGGCGTGCGCGCGGCGCTGGCCGAGATCGCGCCCGAGCAGCCGATCGCCAACTTGCGCACGATGCGGAACGTCGTGCAGCAGACCACCGCGAGCGCACGGCTCAGCCTGTGGCTGATCGGCTTGTTCGCCACGCTCGCGCTGCTGCTCGCCGCGGCGGGGCTGTACGCCGTGATGGCGGTGGCGGTGGCCACGCGCGAACGAGAGTTCGGCGTGCGCATGGCGCTGGGTGCCAGACCTTCGCGACTGCTGGAGCTGGTGCTGCGCGGCGGCTTGCTGCAGATTGCGGCGGGGCTGGCGCTGGGCATGGCCGGGGCGTGGCTGGCGGCACGTGCGGCATCGCAGGTGCTGATGGGATTGATTGGCCGCGCCGGTGCGCTGGACCCGCTGGTGATGGCCGGTGTGAGCGTGGTGCTTGCGTTCGCCGGCTTGCTGGCCTGCCTGTTGCCGGCGCTGCGAGCGGCACGCGTGGCGCCGATGCGTGCCTTGAGGGGAGAGTGACGATGATCGTGCGCGAACTTCGCGAGGCCTGGCGACGGCTGGCGCGGCGGCCCGGCTATGCGCTGCTCTCGGTGGCGGTGCTGGGCGTGGGGCTGGGGGTGACGCTGTTCCTGTTCAGCCTGGTCAACACGCTGATCCTCGAACCGTTGCCGGTACCGCATCCCGAACGCCTCATGGCGCTGGGCGAACCGTCGCACAGCGGCAACGGCATCGGCAGCCTCGACAGCGACCAGTACCTGGCCCTGCGCGACGGCCTGCGCAGCGCCGACGAGGTGGGTGCCTACGTCCCCATTGGCGCGGGCGTGGAGGAAAACGGCGGCGCGACGTACTACCCGGGCAGTCGCGTGACCGCCTCGATGATGCCGCTGCTGGGCGTCACGCCGCTGCTGGGGCGCGGCCTGCTGCCGTCGGACGAGGCGCCCGGCGCCGCGGACGTGGTGTTGCTGGGCGAGAACCTGTGGCGGCGTGGTTTCAAGGCCGATCCGCACATCGCCGGCCGCGAGGTGCGGATCAATGGCGAGTGGGCCACCGTGGTGGGCGTGCTGCCGGCAAGGGCGGCGCGCATGCCGGTCAGCGGCAGCGAGGTCTGGCTGCCGCTGAAGCTGCCGCCCGGGCAGCACCGCGATGTGTGGGGCGTGGTTCGCCTGGCGGCCAACCACCAGCTGGCGCAGGCGCGCGCGGAGCTGGACACGTGGGCGGCGCGCCTGCAGGCCGCGCTGCCAGCGGGGAAGCACACCCGTGGCGTCACGCTCAAACCGTGGAAGTTCAGCTTTGTGCCGGAGGACATGCGCCAGTGGGTATGGCTGATGTTCGGCGCCGCCGCGCTGGTGCTGCTGCTGGCCTGCGTCAACGTGGCCAACCTCCAGCTGGTGCAGACCCTGCAGCGGCGTCACGAGCTGGCGCTGCGCGGCGCCCTGGGCGGCAGTCGGATGCGACTGGTATCCGCGGCGCTGACGGAGAGCCTGCTGCTGAGCCTGGCCGCGCTGGCGGTGGCGCTGCCGATCGTGCACTGGGGCAACCGCTGGATCGTCTCGGTGTACTTCAACGATGCGTCGGGCGCCGCGCCCTTCCATCATTTCGGCCTCGACGGCCGGGTGCTCGTGGCGGCTTTCGTGGCTGCCGTGCTGAGCACCGCGCTGGCAGGCGTGATCCCCGCCTGGCGCGCCGCGCGCGCCGACCTGCAGGACGTGCTGCGCGACGGCGGCAAGGGTTCGGGTGCCGGCTTCGCCCGCGTGGCCCGGGTCATGGTGGTGGCGGAAGTCGCGCTGACCGTGGTGCTGCTGGTGGGGGCGGGCACCTTCGTGCGCGCGGTGGGCAGCGTGCTGTCGCAGCCGGTGGCCGGTGCGGCGCATGCGACGCAGGTGCTCACCGCCGATGTGATGCTGCCGGCGGCCAGCTATACCGACGATGCGCGGCGCATCCGCTTTTTCGACGCGGTGGGCGAACACCTGCGCCAGGATGCGGGCGTGGTCGACGCCACCGGATCGGATACCGTGCCCGGCGCGGTGCTGGGCAGCCACGAGGACGTGGCGCTGCCGGGCCATCCGCAGCCCGCGGAGGGCTGGCCGCGCGCGCAGATGGGTATCGTCGGTCCGCATTTCCTCGGGACCTACGGCGTTCACCTGCGGGCAGGCCGCTTCTTCGACACGCGCGACCGTGCGCACAGCGCACCGGTGGCCGTGGTCGACGCGAAGATGGCGACCGCGATGTGGCCGCACGACAACGCCGTGGGCCGCAAGCTGGTGTTGTGGCCCGGCCGTCCGTTTGCCGCCACGCTGACCGTGATCGGCGTGATCGAGCCGTTGCAGCTGGATGGCGTGCTGGAAAAGCCGCGACCGGGCCTGCTGCTGCCGCTGGACCAGTCGGCCGGCCAGTTGCCGCTGCATGCCGTGGGCCTGGCGGTGCGCGCGCACGTCGCCGGCGGCGTTTCCGCGCAGCAACTGGCCGATGCCGTGCACGCGGTCGAGCCGCAGGCGGCGGTGTACGGCGTGCGAAGCCAGGCCGCCGCGATGGCCGAGGCGCGGGCGGGATTGACCGTGCTCAGTACCGTGTTCGGCGCGCTGGGGCTGGTCGCGCTGTTGCTGGCCGGCGCGGGACTGTATGGCGTGCTGGCGTTCTCGGTGGCCCAGCGCACCCGCGAGATCGGCATCCGCCGTGCCATCGGTGCGGGCAGCCGCGCGATCGTGCGCGAGGTCGGGCGGCAATTGCTGTGGCAGCTCGGGCTGGGGCTGGGCATCGGCCTGCTGCTGGCATGGCCGTGGTCGGCGCTGCTGGCCGATCCCGGGCTGCACACGCAGGCGCACGATCCGCGGGTGTTCGCCCCGGTCCTGTTGACCGTGTTGCTGGTGGCGCTGATCGCTTCGCTGGTGCCGCTGTTGCGCGCGCTGCGCGTCGACCCCGCGATCGCGCTGCGCTACGAGTGACGCGATGCTTCTTGCAGTAGTCCGCTCGCGAGCCATGCGCTTGATCTTTCGATCGCCCGCCAAAAGCATCGCCCGCGAGCGGGCTCCTACCCTATGCTGGAAGACATGACACGCGAAACCCATCCCCTCGTGCTGCTGGTCGACGACCAGGCCGACGTGCGCGAGGCGCTGCGCCTGCTGCTGAAGTCCGAGGGCATCGCCAGCTTCGGTGTGGACGGCCCCGCGGCGGCACTGCAGGCCGTGCGCCAGCGCGATTTCGGCTGCGCGCTGATCGACCTCAACTACACCCGCGACACCACCTCGGGCGAGGAGGGCCTGGCCCTGCTTGACGCGTTGCGCCAGCACGCGCCGGAGCTGCCGGTGGTGGTGATGACCGCGTGGGGCAACGTGCCGCTGGCGGTGGATGCATTGCGCCGCGGTGCCGGCGATTTCATCGAGAAACCGTGGGACAACACCCGTGCGCTCAGCATCGTGCGCACGCAGATTGCATTGGGCGAAGGTGCGCGACGGCAGCGTCGGCTGGAAGCGGAGAACGCATTGTTGCGCGGCGGCGGCGAGGCGCTGATCGCCGAGTCGCCGGCGATGCGGCGGGTGATGGAGCTGGTGGCCCGGGTCGCTCCCAGCGACGCCAATGTGCTGGTGCTGGGTGAAAACGGTACCGGCAAGGGCGTGATCGCCCAGGCTTTGCATGCGCAGTCGCGTCGCGCGGCGAAAGCGCTGGTCAAGGTCAACATGGGCGGCATCGCCGAGAACGTGTTCGAGTCGGAGATGTTCGGCCACGTGCGCGGCGCGTACACCGACGCCAAGAGCGAGCGCATCGGCCGCTTCGAACTGGCCGACGGCGGCACGCTGTTTCTCGACGAGGTGGGCAACGTGCCGGCGTCGCAGCAGCCGAAGTTGCTGCGCGTGCTGGAGGATGGCGAGTTCGAGCGGCTTGGTTCCTCGCGCACGCAAAGCGTGGACGTGCGGCTGGTCTCGGCGACCAATGCCGATCTTGCCGCCGAGGTGGTGGCCGGCCGTTTCCGCAAGGATCTGCTGTACCGCCTCAACACGCTGGAGATCTACCTGCCGCCGTTGCGCGAGCGTCGCGACGACGTCCTGCCGCTGGCGCGCTGCTTTCTCGAACGCAGCGCGGCGCGCTACGGCCGCCACGGCCTGCGGCTGGCGCCGTCGGCCGAGCGCGCCCTGCTGGCGTGGCGCTGGCCGGGCAACGTGCGCGAACTGGGCCACCTGATGGAACGCGCCGCGCTGCTGGCCGAGCAGGACCTGGTCAGCGACTCGGCGCTGGCCTTCGGTCCCGGCTCGGCGGGGGCGGAATCCGCGTCCGATATCGATGGCATGACCATCGACCAGGCCGAGGCGCACCTGGTGCGGCGGGCGCTGGAACGCCACGGCGGCAACCTGCAGCACGCCGCCGACGCACTCGGCATCACCCGCCAGACCTTGTACCGGCGCATGGAAAAGTACGGGCTGCGCGATCCCTCGTCCGACGATGCCGACTGATTCCGCCCGCCGCCGCGGCCGCCTGCCCGCGTTCGAGCGGCGCGTGCTGCTGGGCAACTGGCTGGTGGCGCTGCCGGCCCTGCTCGGCGTGGCCGTGTTGTTGCTGGCCGGCGTGCCCGGGCGTGCGTTGTGCTGGTTGCTGGTCTTTGTGGTCGTGGTGGCCACCGCGTCGATCGCGCGCTGGCAGCACCGGCGCGTGGTGTATCCGCTGTACACCCTGGCCGGCTTGTTGGAAGCGCTGCGCGAGGGCGACTACAGCATGCGCGGCGTGCGGGGTGGCGTGCTCGGCGACGCGATCTACGACATCAACGCACTGGCCGATCGGCTGCAGAAGGAGCGCCTGCAGTTCGAGGATTCCGCGCGCCTGCTCGGCAAGACGTTGGCTGCGCTGGACAGCGCCGTGCTGGTGTTCGACCACGAAGCGCGGCTGCGGCTGCTCAATCCGGCCGCGCAGCGCCTGCTCGCCGGCGAGCGGCACGCGCTGATCGGCCGCCGCGCCGATGAGCTGGCACTCGACGCGCTGCTGGCCGCACCGTCGGCACAGGTGGTGCGGCACACATTCCCCGGCCGCAGCGGCCGCTTCGACATCCGCCATTCGCCGTTGCGCAACGAAGGCCGCAGCGGCCAGTTGCTGGTAATCAATGATGTTGGCCGGGTGTTGCGCGAAGAAGAACGCCAAGCCTGGCAACGCCTGCTGCGCGTGCTCGGCCACGAGGTCAACAACTCGCTGGCCTCGATCAGCTCGCTGGCCGGCACACTGGCCACCCTGATCGCGCGCGAACCGCTGGCCGAGGACTGGCGCGACGACGCACGCGGCGGCCTGCAGGTGATCGGCAACCGCGCCGAATCGCTGGCGCGTTTCCTGGCCGGCTACAGCCGGCTCGCCGCGTTGCCGCCGCCGCAGAAGCGCGAGCTGGACCTGGCCGTGCTGGTGCCGGCGGTGGCGCGGCTGGAACAACGCATGATCGTGACCGTGGAGCAGGGCGCGCTGCTGCCGGTGCAGGCTGATCCCGACCAGCTCGAACAGGCGCTGATCAACCTGCTGCGCAACGCCGTTGAAGCAAGCCTGTCCACCGGTGGCGCCGTGTTGATGCGCTGGCGCAGCGAGGGTGGGCGCGCGCTGATCGACATTCTCGACGACGGTCCGGGTTTGCCCGCCAGCGACAACCTGTTCGTGCCGTTCTTCACCACCAAGCCCGGCGGCTCCGGCATCGGCCTGGCCTTGGTGCGGCAGATCGCCGAAGCGCACAAAGGTGGCGTCAGCCTCACCGCCCGCGATGGCGCAGGCGCCATCGCGCAACTGTGGCTACCCAACCGTCCGCTGTCGCAGGAGGCCCACTAGCTGGCGATGCCTCGGGGCGGGATGACCAAAAGTGTGGAGGGTAGTGACCGCCGGCTCCGGCAAAGTGCGGCGGGCAGTGCCCGCCCCTACGGATCGAGGCTCGCCTGCAGCGCTGCGATGCGTTGGGCGCGCGGCAGCTTCTTCCACGCCATT
>ERZ781399.4320-NODE-4320-length-10314-cov-3.897066_pt1 | contig 10314 bp, 10 predicted proteins | sample MGYA00511014_ERZ781399 | MGnify/ENA primary metagenome ERZ781399 (study PRJEB29847, sample SAMN06458254) | wastewater metagenome | isolation source: Wastewater bioreactor | place: South Africa: Cape Town | study: EMG produced TPA metagenomics assembly of the... | reverse complement strand
ACGTCGTCAACAAACACATGCATACCATTTTACTACAAATACAACACAAAATGTTTGTTGCTCATTATTTTCAAATTTTCATTTCAATAGATCGTCGTTTTTATTTAGACTTCTCACACGCTTGCCCAATTATTACCTTATCTACTTTTATTTCTTATTTCGATTTTGGGAACTTTATTTGTAAGCGATCCACAATTTCAATTGCATCGTACTGGGTAAATTAACATTATTCATCCTATTTCGAATTCGAACTTATTCATTTAGAAAATATACTCAGCGACAAGTAACACGTTCGCCCGTTGTTGAATTTTATGTTAAACCAGACTTTCGTATGCCAAAAACTGAAGGCGATCTCTCCCGATTAGAAACATCTGTCATCGAAGAATACGTCAGCGATCTTCGACATCAATGTCAACGCGAACAACAGTACAAAGAATCATTGCTATGGCGTGCACGAATGATGAACGACGATAATCTATATCGACAAGCAACGAAACAAGCAACACCATCTTGTACTCGATTAAATGAGTTTATACGTGGATATGTCTAGTCTTCATAGAACATTAACAGTGAACCGATATGATCATTCGTTTCGTGTTTTCATTTTTCTTTTGTTCTGTTTCTCTTTCTTCGTCGATTATGTGATGCAATTGTAAGAAAAAAATCCCATTTTTTCGCTTGTTGCAAATAAATAGAACAAAATCAATTTTTCGTTTGGTGACTTTTTTTGTTTATTTTCAACTGGAAATAGATAGAACACACGTGAGACAATCAATATGCTGATCTTTTCTTTCTTCATCGATCATACAGAAAAAGAAAATTTGAAAAGCTGGAGTATTTTCACTGTTTATTCTATGACACACAGAAAAAATCTGTATCTCGGTGAAGAGAAAAAAATACATATATGGAGAGAGAGAGAGACGGGATTACTCAGATCAAATAACTCTAAGGATATATCGTCGAAAGAAAAAAGAAAAGTAATAAACTATATAGTTAGATCTAAAGCACCACGCATCTTCTTCTTTTCTTTTTTTTTGTCTATAAACTAAAGATCTATTTGGCATAGGATGCTTGTCCAGCAAGGACTAAATATCGTTTGAATTCATCATAGAGGACGAGGACAAGGGATGAACCAACACTACGATAAAGATTCGATAAGTTGCCTTTGAAGAAGGCGGTAAAGCCTTCGGTGACAGCGATCTTTCGTGCACAATCTAATGTTCCTCGGTAGATAACATCACCACGACCACTTTGCATCATCAAACGACTAGACGAAGAGAAGAAGAAGAAAACTAACTAGATCTTTACAAATTCAAATCAACCTACCGACGAATGGTATCGAGTGGATAGGCGAGAAATTCCGATGATGAGGTGATGAATTGGGCGAAAAGAAATCGATAGAGAAAACTTGGATTTGGATTGTCACCAAACATGAATTTCTTTCCAGCATCATAACCACCGAAGTAGAACGCCCGATAGACGAAGATACCGGCAACACTAATGGCAAAACCTCGATAGAGACCTTGAATGCCATCAGCTTTGTAAATTTTGATAAGACAATCGTTCATGCCTTTGAATTGTCGTTCGTTAACTGACTTGCCGATATCGACACCGAGACGTGTACGAGCAAAATCCAATGGATACACGAACAATAAGCCAGTGGCACCAGCCATACCACCAGCAAATAAATTACCGGCGAAGAATTTGTATGGATTTAAAACGGGATTGTAATTAGCGAACATTTGTTGATAACGTTCTTTGAATGCAAAGTTCAATGCTTGCTTTAAAAAAACAAATTATTTGCTGAATGCTTTCGAAATCGAATAAAAAAAAAGATTTACTGTTGGAAAATAACGAAGAACGTTGGCCCAGTTGCCACGCCAGAGTGATAGGGCTCCTTCTTCTCGAATACATCGAACGAGACAATCCCCGAAACCTTTGTATTTCGTGCCTTTGGAGATTTTTTGATTTACATCTTGAGTTTGTAACAAAAGTTTTACACGTTCAAGTGGTGCGACGGCAGTTTTCGAAATAGCTCCCTACAAAAAATATACATACATTCGAATAACAAATCAACAGTATTTCTTGTATACGTACAGCTAAAATAAAATAAAGAAACAAGATAACCTTTAGAATCGAGAAAATCTAAAAGAGAAAAACAAACCTGTTCCACCAGCGAGAAAATCTATTAAAACATCTTTGGTAGTTGCAGATGGTTTTTGCGGTACTCCGGTTGGGCCACCCATATCGATCTAAAATCAGTAAATAGACTTGTTTTTTACCTTGAAACAATTTTAAAATTCAATTTCTGTTGTTTATTTTTCTCGTCGACAACGACAACAAGTCCGTCGATAGATGCAGCTACTCCTTGAAAATATTTTGAGAAGGAGAAGGAAGGGAAAAAAATAGAAGTATGCCAACAACCAATGGAAGTCTATTCCATACTCTCAGAATTACGAACGACAGAGATCGCTGATTGATGATAGATACTTCAACAGCATGTTTTTATTTTCTACATTCCATAGCTTTTACCTGGAAGAGTCAGTATAACACAGATTGGAATGGACTTTTCCTTTCCTTTCCAAAAGTCAAAGTCCAGCGTACGAAATCGTATGATCTCATAATTAATTTATGAGTGAAGCCATAGGCCTTCTGTTTTAAAAGGATATATGAATGAAAAATGTAGCATCATTGGACATTATTCTTTAGTAGTATTTTTTTTATTAATCAAAGCATGAAACAGCATTTCAATTCGGCCCGCCAGAAGAAGCAATTTCGTATCATTCATAGAAGTATTAGATCATCAAAAAGCTTACGAAGTACACGTGTTAAATCTAGCAATCTAGAAAACATTGTTTCAGTAAAATCATTTTGAAGAATAACTAAACAATATTCATTATAATTTCTTTCAATAGTCATCAGTACCGGAGTCTATTTTATCCGGCAATTCACAAAATGTGAAACAGAAAAATGAACCATTGTCAACTTCGGATAAGCAAAATCTTTCACCCTCAAGAATAAGTATGAAAGTAAAAACACAATTTTTAGTTTTCATATGTTTGTTCGTTTAATATCTTGTTATTTCACAAATAGAGAAACACTATTCGACCACATCCTGAAGCACTATTTCGAATTAAGCGACGTCGTTTATCACAAATAAACACCCAAAAAAAGTCTAGATGTTTTATATCTAAATATTGTCCATGTTTCTGTTCTCGTTTGTGCGTATTGATATCCATAGTTAGTGTTATTCTTCTCGCTATACTGGTTGCTGCAGTTACTCTTGCACTATTATCAAAAAATCAAACAACAACAACAACTGCAACTACTACTGGTAAGAATCAGATCTGTTTTTCATTGAATTCTATTATCGTTTGAAATCGATGAAATAGTTGGTGTTTTATTAATTGGTAGTAATGATACTCTACAAGGTGTTTGGAATACAGTTTCTGGAGGCGACAGTATGTTAGCAACACCAGGCAATAGCCGAGGAAATTATGTAGCAACCGAAGGACCATCGAATGCATTCGATGGTAATTGCAGTACTAAATTCTTAAGTTTTGGTAATTGTACCGTTAATGCTACAACGTGTGGTACCAACACTGGCTTTTATGTAGTTTTAGCAAATGGCACAATTGTAATGAAAAATTTACGTTTTTGTACGGCAAATGATATACCCAACGTGATCCAATAACAATGACATTATAAGGCACTAATCAAACAGGTTCAGCTCTTCAACTTGGTTCAAGTTGGACCTTAATTTATAATGGTTCGTGTGGACTTGATACTGATCCAGGACGGAATCAATATGGTCAATTAATATCATTCTCATATAATATGATCTCTTATCTCGCTTATAGAATTCTTATTAGTTCGAAACGTGGATTCAGTACCTCTGTTCAATACGGAGAAATGAAACTTTTTGCGTCCTAAATTCAATTTTATGTGATTGATTGATACTCAGGTTGTTGCGAATTGACAATGTTTTGAGTATCTTATTCATTATTCTAATTAAAAAGTTGTACGTATTTTTATTAACATAGAAGAATGTTTATTTAGACAATTGTTTGTGTTGTGTTAGCATATTATGATACAGTTTGATGAACATATACTAGAATATAAGCATTTTTAGTTACAATGTCCCTTTCATCATTAATTTCTCGTGTTAGATCATCATTGAATGAATACCACTTTTGATTTTGATAATTCTTGGCATATGTTGTATAATGTCCATATGTCAAAGTGCCTGTATGATTAGATACGGCAACAAGATCGTATGAAGCTAACATATTCTCACCATTACGATAATTCTCGGCAATATATTTGCCTAAATTGAGATCTTTTAATGGAAAATCGATAAATGTATCGATTTTACTACTAGAATGAACATCAAATGGAAATCGTTTTAATTGTATAATTAATACTGGTGGTAATGGTAATGTGAAATCTGCTTTTTGTTTAGCTCTTGTAAGACCTTGACATTTTGAACAATAGTAATCACCATTAAGGGATTCTTCACGGAAGAAGTCTTCTAGTAGTGTATTTAATGATGCATCTCTAGGTTTGTATTCAATATTGACGTGATTTTTATATACATCAACGTATTGTGAATCAATTTCAACTACTAATTTGTCCGAATAATATAATAATTCATTCAGATTTCTTTCTGAAGATAAATGAAGATACTGTAGATCACTATCAACTCTGTAAAGTTTAAATGCAGAAGTTGGTGCATTAGTAATTGAACAAAAATAAGCTTGAATTTGATTGATTTGTTCCACTATATGCGCATAGCGACAGTTATATGAGGGTCCCATAAGGAAAAGTGGTGGCCGAAAGCATTTTCGTGTTGTCTTTTCTATAAATTCAACTTGAAGATGTTTTTTATCATTGGTTTTCTCTGGAACTTCGATAAAGGCAAGGCACGATTTGATCCTATCATTGATATGTGTACAAGAAAAGTATTCATCCATAACGTAATTATCAACAATTTTGACAGGTTTAATTTGTGTTGGTAATAATTTTGGATAATATTGTCGAATAAATGATTCGATAAGTGCACCAACTGTTGTTGCATTGGAACAAATAGAAATCGAACGCTGTTCTCCATATTTTCCAAGATAAATAATATCGTATTGGTTGACATCATTGCTCATTGATAATGGTAAAAAGCTAATTGTCTCTTCATTGATTTCAAGAGAATCACAATGTAAACATCGAACACTTGATTGAACTTGACCGTGAAATAAGCGCGTAATTACTGTTCTTTCATTTGTCAATTCTTGATGTATTAAATGTAGAAAATAGTTCATAAATTCTTGAGCATCATGTTGACGATATTTTGTAAAATGTGGCAAATCTTCACGAATATTAATCAATAAAGATGATGGCTTTGTATTCGTATATTCACCTGACCATATAGTTCTGATTAAATTTACATAAGCACTAATAACTGGGGCATTCATTGTTTCGTCAAATGATAAAATTTTCTGAGTTAACGATGGTACATTACTTAAACATTGCAAAGCACTATTCATGAAACATGTATTACCTAAGTTTGTAAGGCCACATACTCCCGGAAAAGGATCATCCTTTGTACCAAAACTAATCACAGAGTTTGTTACAAAATCTAACTCAGCTAACGATTGACCATCCAGAGTTTTACCGAATATCAACCATTCATCTTTTTTCTGTACATATAAATTATGCGTTTCTTGATTTGTAACCATTTTTCTTGCTCGTTCTTTTAGTTGTCCTAATGTTGCAGATGATCGTATTGTGAGATCAATTGTGTCTGATACGTATTTTGGTTGTCTACAGAGTATCAAACAAAGTTCACATCTCTCGTTCATATGTTCTAGTTTTTCGATGTTTAAAATAGAATAGTCAGGAAACCTTAAAGGTCCATTTTTATCTGACAGATTCGTTTCGTCAAATTCTCTCCAAATATTGTTTTCAACATCGAAAATCGACAAATGAAATTTTGTTGGCAATAATGTTACTTCAACCTGTTTGCATATCTCTTGTTTTAGCTGATCATACGTTAAATTGTCTCGCATATAAATATATTTACTATTATTTCGATCACGATTTTTACATATCTTCAACGAAATCATCTTTGGAGTGGAAGATAGTGTTGGTATTGTTGATAAAGGTGAATTATTCATTCTTGAGAATTCATTAATCATAGAAAACAAATGTGAAATGAAAAATCTGAAATAAGTATCAAGAACTTTTATTATCTATTTTTTTCTGTAAATAAACTAAAATATAAGCATTTCGAGTTACAATACAGCGAGTATTTTCAATTGGTATATATTCGGAATCATTAAAATAATACCATTGGTCAGTATCATTGAGTCGAGCATAAGTTGTATAATGTCCACCTTTTAAGTTGCCTACATGCATTGAAACAGCAACAAGATCATATAGTACATCATTAACTTTCCAATCAGAAATTGGATAGTCAACGAATGTATCTAGCTTTTCATTAGTTTCATCGAAAGTAAACCGTTTAAGTTGAACGATGATGACTGGTGATAATGGTTGACAAATACTCGTCTTCTGCTTAGCTTCTCGAAGATCTTGACAACTTGAACAGTAGTATTGTCCATCAAGTTGCTCTTCTTTAATGAAATCATTTAATAAGGAATCCAAAGATACTCGTGGTTCATCTCCAAGTGGTAACGGTAAACAAAAAGTTGTTTCTTCAATTGAATCATCAGTACAATGTAAACAAGTAACACCGGATTGTGTTTGGATACGAAAGAAATCGGTAACAGTCGATGTTTGTCCTTCAGATTCAGATTGAAGAGCATTAAGAAGTGAGTTCATGAATTCATGAGAATCCTTTTGAGCATAATCAGAAAAGATTGAAGCGTACTGAGCAACACGCTTTTTAATAATATTAGGTGTAACACATGAATTCTGACCTGACCACATTGATTGAATCAATGAAATATATGCTTGAGTGACAGTTCTCTGACTTTTAATTTTCTGCTGACTATTGCCCCATTCTATTAGTTGTGGTATTTGACTAAGGCACTGAATAGCACTGTTCATATAACACGTATTACCAATGTTTCTTAAACCACATAAGCCTGGCTGATGAGGCGGCTTATCTAATTTAGGAATTTCATGCGTGATTGATGCAGGAAACGTCCATGACATCAATCCAATTAATTGCAAATAACGAATAAAAATTAAAAGGAGAAAATCTGTCGATGGGCCAGCATTCATACTTAGAGCATTTTCAGAAGCTTCTTCAGATGAATCGGTTGATATCTGCTCTATTAATAGTCGTAGGACACGTAAATCTAAATACGACATCATTTAATAATAAGATAAAAGTTTTCTTTTACAACAACTCACCAAAATCATTCCACTGGTAAAAGTCCACAACTGGTACTCTACATGCATGTAGTTGTATACCATTGACAGTCACATTATATGTACAAGTGTCATTTACTGTGACATCATGATGTTGTGATATAGATTGTTCTAAAAAGTGCATCTACAACGAAAATTTTAATTATCTTCTTTTAAATAAATCAAAACATATGCTTGTTGCGCAATAAATGGAACTGTTACATTTTTATTATCAATTTCTATTACGTGACTATCATCGAACCGATACCATTTTTTCGTTCGATAATTTCGTGCTATCGTTGTATAATGTCCACCAAACAAACTTCCACTATGTAATGAGACTGCAGACAATTTATATTTGTCATTGTTCGATAGCAAATTTTTGTATTCAAGTTTATATTGAACAAGTGTATCAATCTTCTTATTTGAATTATCAAATGGAAATCGTTTCAGTTGAATAATAAGCACACGAGGTAATGGAGAAATGATTGTTGTTTTTTGTCGAGCAGGTGTATAGTCGTTGCATTGATGACAATAATATGTTCCGTTTAAATCATTTTCTTGAGAAAATTTTCGAATAAGATCTTCGAGAGGTGTACTTGTTGAATTATATGATTCTATCTCTGATAATGGAAGAGAAAGGAATGTCGTTGTTTCATTGATCATATCAATATGTTGATGTTTTTGGCATATTGTTTTCGATTCAGTAGTGATTCGAAAAATATCAACAATAAACGAATTTGGATCAATATACTCTACTGCATTAATAAATGAGTTCATGAATTCATGAGAATCTTGTTGACCGTAATCAGTAAATAAAGGTGCTACACGGCTAACAAATATTTTCAAATCTCTTGGAGTAAAGCAATGATTACGACCAGACCACATAGCTTGTACCAAAGAAATATAAACATCAATTACATTACTGCATTTTAATGGTGGTTTTCGCTGCATAGCCCATTCAGTCAGTATCTGTATACTGCTTAAACATTGAATAGCACTGTTCATAAAACATGTATTTCCGATGTTGTCGAGACCACAAAGACCTGGAATGTAACGCGTTGGTAGTTCTAATATTGTATTCGAAGTAACTTCGTTTTTAGTGGCATTTGAAGAAGATGATATTGGTGGTAGTTTGGGTTTTGATGAAAGACCTGGAACAATCGGAGATGAACGTATTTTATCTAGATTTTTACATTCTTCTTTTGCAGATCCTGCAAAACTAAAGGTTGATCGAGGTACAACTGGTGGACGATTGTCTTCAATTTGGTCTATAAAACAAGCATTTTTATTATACAGTTAGATAAAAAAAACTATCACGTAATTATTTTCTTACGTGAAATTAACTGTTTATCGGATTTGTTTTGGTGTCGTATTACAATATCAGGCATAGTAATATTATCTATATCACACTTAATTTCTCCTCGGACAGGTGCATTCTTTTTCGATGATGAACTTCTTTTGAAAAATCTAAGTGAAGATTTTGAAGTTGTTTTAGAGTTAATTTGTTCATGCTGTTGTCTTTTTGATTGAATTCCGAAACACTTTTTCATCTAAAACAAGATCACATCATATGACAAATTTGTAGAATAATAAAACGAAATCATGTTTAGGAAATAAAAGTGTACAACTGAAAAACAACGATATTTTTTTTAGTGAAGTACCACGAAAATCTATGATTATTTTTCATTACAGAGGCGTGGAAACATAGCAAATGTTTGCTGAACGAAATTGCCACAAGGTCGACTATATGATGACTTGTTAATACGTTTGCAGTCTGCTTCTGAATTAAGACAAATAAAGCAGAATGTGAAACCACATTTACATTTGTGATATTTGCATTTTGCATCATATCCACCACATTCAAAACATTTTGGACAACAGCGACGGCTTGGAATTTTCATTTCGCTATTGTATGCAAACGTTACCAATTGATATGTAATTTTCATTTCCCATGTACAGTTAACTCTGCAAGTATATTTTTCATTCTTCATTTTCTTCTCACGTTCATCCCAATCTTCATTACAAAAGAAACAGAACCATCGTTTACAATGGCCACATTGTTGCTTTGCATACATAGTTTCATTGATAGAAAATGTACCACAAGTACAAATTTGAAAATCAATATTTCGTGCCATCATTGCTGTTTCGTCTAATTGATTCAACGATTGAATAAATTGTGGCGTAACGAAAACTGTTTCCGCTGGTAAAGTTTTGTTACAAGTGAGACAAACAATTTTATAGTCTGAATGTACGAAATTATTTGGAAAACATTCTTTACAAATAATTGTACTACAACAATATTTAATACATCGTTTTTCTTCTAAACAGATAGTACATTCCGAGTTTTCTAGTTGCGTTGGAACTTTCCGTAATTCGTCTTGTAGATCGACCAGAATTGTTGCTTTATGTGATTCAATATCAACCATACCGCCCGATCCACCGTGTAGTCGTTGACATACATAAATGGTTGTATTATTTTTGATAGTCTTTTTCAATTCTTCAAATTTGTCTTGTTCATCGTCTCGCATTTCCTTTCCATTAACAATTAGTCGGTATTGTTCAAGATGGAATTTTTCGTAGACTATTTTCTTTATATCGTTGAGTGTATAAGGTACTTTCAGTTGTGCAGAATGTTTACTACCTCTCATTGATGCAAAGAAAACGTTGATAATTGCTGACATTATTTGAACGGTTTGTGTAGAGTAAAGAAATTAAATGATAGAATATTGATGGAGATAGTATGTATAAAAAAAATACCTAACATTTATATATTTTTTATTTCATTAAAATTTGGAATTCTCCGTCAGGTAATGGGTTTTTTCCTTTCTTTTCATTGAGTCATGCCACATGACTCAACTATTTGTGGGTAAAAATAATTGTATGTCACAAAAAAGCCTTTTCAGTTCCTATATGTATTTATGTCATCGAACTATTTGAAGTTGA
>ERZ781399.4318-NODE-4318-length-10318-cov-3.920491_pt1 | contig 10318 bp, 9 predicted proteins | sample MGYA00511014_ERZ781399 | MGnify/ENA primary metagenome ERZ781399 (study PRJEB29847, sample SAMN06458254) | wastewater metagenome | isolation source: Wastewater bioreactor | place: South Africa: Cape Town | study: EMG produced TPA metagenomics assembly of the... | reverse complement strand
GAAATCGATGAAATACGAACAACACCACAGAGTCGTCAATCACGACGAGCAAGTAATGAAAGTAGTAAATATGCTACGAATAACACGCCAACTAAACATATCTATTCAACACACAAATATTCGGGCGATAGTGGAGTCGAAAGTCGACATTCATCGAGTCCATTAGATGCCAATCAACAATATCGAATGGCGGCTTATTCAAGTCGAATACGTTCGGATAATTCTCCTGGTCAAGAAACAACCAAAGACAAAACAATCAGTGGTAAATTTTCTTCAAGTTTTTCTTTTCTTTCTTTCTCAAATTGATTCTTATTTTAAAAGGACAATTGTATCAACGACGTACAAATAACAATACTAAAGCGCCAACAAAACAAAAAATCGATAAATTTCGTCGTCGTTCCGAAGAAGTAACACAAGCAACAACAGCACATACGAATGGATTACTCACTGCAGCTCATACCGGTCTATCAGCAACAACACCTGCACTAACAACAACATCATCAGCTCGAATTAAACCACCGTCAACACCCAAACCTGTTCGTCGTGTTACGTCAGATGCCGAAATTCAAGCTCGTCTTGAAGTTCTTCGTTTATCAATGGAATCGAATGCTGTTCAAACTGAACAAGCCAATGTTCGTCAACGTGCCAAATCTCCTTATTTATATTCTACACATCAACAATTAGCTCCACCAACAACACCACAAACATCATCTGCACTTCGTCGAAGTCAACCGATTTCAACGACTACACACAATTCAAATCGACAAACACCAGGTGTTATCTATCGTCGACAACAACAACAACAACAACAACAACAACAGCAACAGACTCAACAATCATCAAATAAACAATCATCAAATAAACAATCACAAAATTCCAATCAAGGAAATCTTTATTTAGCTTTTATAGCATCACGTCATTTATCAACATTAGAAGATACATTATTCGATTGTGATATTGATCATCCGAAGTTATTACGTATTTTTACTTGGCTGAAAAATGTCGAAGAACATCGACACGAGCAAGCCGATCATGATCAATTAATTCGCCAACAAAATCAACTGATGTTAGATCGAGAAGATAATCTATCGTTGTATTCAGAAATTCAGTATGCTGTCGATGATTTACCGCCGAATACAACCGGCAAACCATGTGAAAAAATACCAACAATGCAATTCGAAGATTAAACACAACGAAAATCCAAGAGACATTAACAACAGCTTAGTTGATGCTCATTTTTTTTTCTCCTTTTTTCTCTCATTCGCTCTTTGAAAATACATTTATATGGTGTGTAAATAATAATTAATCATTGATTTTATTGAGACATTCGTTCATCACTATCAAAAATTGACAAAGCTTCACCGGTATAGTAGAGTACAGCTCTCGGTAGAACACGTTGTTTCAATAAGAGACTAAATTCGATATCAGCTTCTAAACAAAGTTGTTCGTCTTCAGTCATCGATGGAATACCACCAGCTGGTATGATTGGTGGCGAGAAGAAATCGAAAAATGATTTTCTCGGTTGTCTTCGACGTTTTTCATATGTTAAATTCGAATCTTCTCTCCAATTTATTGAACAACCTTGGCATCGATCGATTTCAGGACCGTCGTAGACTTGATAGGGATTTGTTTCATTGAATTCTATTCGAATTGAATACGTTTTCGTCAGAATTGTTTCAGTGAAAAATGGATTCAATGGTGAAAAATGAAATTCTAATTTAAAACCTAATGGCTCATGAATACAACGAATATCAATGAGATATTTCAAGCAGAGTTCATCTCGTGATCGAATTGGATAATCGTATGAATCGAGATTTTTCAAAATAGTTAACCAAAACTCCGAAATTGACCTAGTCGAAATAATCGTACGTTGTTTGTCGAGAATCGGTTCGAATTGTGAACTGAATTCGTATTGTAATTGTTGAATTTGTCGATGAAATTGAGCACGTAGACGAAAATATTCAGCTTGATAATTGAGTAATGCATTAATTCGATGTTGAATCTCAGGCCGACAATTCAACCAAAGGCTTAATGATGATTGAGATGTGTCTAACATTGATTGCAAGATGATAATCAATTCTTTTTTTTTTGATGATTTGAAAATTAAGAAAATAATCTTCCCGCAAATTTCTTTTTTATTCATATGTACGGTGGCATGTGTGTGAAAAATCTGATGTTGTTTCTCACAGTTGAAGAGTTACAAATTTTAATCGCTTTTTATCTTAGTCATTTGTCAGCTTGTTCGTATGAATGATGCAGTCAACTTGAGACGATATGTCATAGCAAATTGGAATGACGACTAACGGTCAATTGAAATTTTTCGTTGAGATAAAAGACCGACGAATGTTCTCGTGTATACATAAACAGATAAGGTGAACTGCATCATTATCATATCATTTGTTGTTGTTGATTTATGCTTCGATGTCACAAGAATGAACAGCTTGTTCGAAAACAAAAACAATTAATTATCAATAGGCAACATGCGTACGTCATTCTTTTTTTTTTTGGTTGACTTGTAGCTCGAAGGCAAAAACATTTGCCTATCAAATCATTCAATCACACGTCAATTTACATTAGAATTTGAGACAATAAGATACGCTATGTCATGGCATAAGTATTCCTCTTGGGATTTCGTTTCCATTGTCATTGTTATCATCGAGTCTGCCGTCGAAAAATCATCCAGCTGTGAGAAATAGTTGACATAAGAATTTTGTCATGGAAAACAATCGATTGATTGGTTGGTTACATTTAATTTAAACAAAAAAATTGAAATTCCGAACATCAAACGAAAGAAATCTGTCTCTCTTTTTCTTCATGGTATATTACTTTCTAATGCTCATTTCTGCATGTTTGATTGCGTCATAAATGAATTGTAAATGTTAAAAGAAAGAGAATTTCATTTCATTTTTTGAACTAAATGATCATCTGGTACATTTGACCAGAATCGACTGTTAAAAGATCAAAATTATGATGTCAAGAGAAGCGAAAGAGAAAGAGAAAAAAGCGCTAGACACACCAATCATATATGTTCTCCCGCTCCCTCTCCCTCTCCCTCTCTCTCTCTCTGCTTGAACGCACGAACGCAAGAGAAATCAAATATCACTCAACAAGCTGCTTCATACGAGACACTTATATCTAAAATGTTGCCAGTAGTGAGTTTCGAATCTAATCAGTGACAGGAATGAGATAATCTTTGCCAACAAAATCATAAACCCATTTCCCATATGTTACAGATGTTGTTCATACAAATTTTCTTCTCACTATTAATATTCATTTCTTCAACACAAACTCTCGATTTTCAAACAATTTGTCAAGCTGGTATTCGACAAGATAATACCAAGTAAGACTTCATCTCGATTCTTATCTTTTAATTGTATATTATTCAATATTTAGTTATATTCATTGTGGTCGTAAACAGTTACAAACAATTCCAACATTTAGTCGAATAACCAATACATTTTACGATGAACTTGTTCTTAATGACAATCAGATCACATCGATTCCTTCGAATGTATTTCAAGGTCTACGTGTTAAACGTTTAAATCTATCGGGAAATAAGATACATTCGATATCACCTCATGCTTTCCGTGAACTATCAAATTATCTCGAAGAATTAATCATTGAATTCGATTCGAATTCATTGACAGAAATTCCTCGAGCTATCCGAACGAATCTTATCAATCTTCGTTCATTGAAAATCATTAATTTAAATCTTTCGAAATTAGTCAATCGAACATTTATTAACTTTCGTAAATTAGAACAATTGACCATACAAAAATCACAAATAAAATCCATTGAAATCGATGCATTTTATTCACTAGCCAATTTACGTTATTTAAATCTCGATCAAAATCATCTCGATGATTCATCATGGACATCATTAACTCAACATTTGATTCATTTAGAGAATCTTAGTCTAAATCAAAATCATTTCCATCGATTACATGCAAGTCTATCGAAATCTTTGAAACAACTCGATCTTTCATCGAATGGTTTACAGCAAATTGATAAAAAACTCGATGAAACTCTCGAAAAACTCGATCTACAAAATAACGAATTGAATTCATTACAATTAAGTTTTTTGTCTTCATTGAAAAATTTAAAAGAATTAAATCTCGATTTCAATCGACTCACATTTTTACCCGAGAAAATCTTTCAATTCAATTCACAGTTAAATTATCTTTCATTACAAGGCAATGACTTGAATTTCTTAACCAATTCGACATTCATCGGTTTAGACAATCTTTTACATTTAAATCTCGCACGAAATCGTCTTCAATTTCTATTCAATCATCGGCCATTTCAATACTTTCGATCATTGAAAATTCTCAATTTAGATCGAAATTTGCAAATGAATCTAACGAAATTTATTCTCGATGATTTAAACGAAACGTTAGTTGAACTATCTCTTCAAAATTGTAATCTAACTGAATGGACAGATTCATTTGACTCATTTCGAAATCTTCAACGACTTCGATTCTCATCGAATTCATTGAAAAATTTACCAAGAAATTTTCTCTCCTCATCAATTCTTTCGTTAGATTTACAACGAAATCAATTCGATCGACTACCGTATTTAATCGAACGAAATTCATCGAAATTAATCGATCTTGATCTTAGTTCAAATCAAATTTCAACATTGAATACAAATGATTTATTTTCATATCCAAATTTGAAAACAATTGGTTTGACAAATAATCCATTGAATTGTGATTGTCATTTGAAATGGATTCAACAATGGTTAATTGACAATTATGATCGAGATTTAATTCGATTTCTTCAATGGACTTGTGCAAAACCAAATGAATTAGTTGGCAGACAATTGACAACAATTCGAATTGAAGATATGCGTTGTGATGATGAACAAATTCAAACAGTAAACATACGAAATGAACTCATTCTCGATCATATCGAATATAAATCCAATGGACAATTGATCGTTTCTTGGAAAGATTTTCGTTTAATTCAATCGGAATTTTATCATATAAAAATCTACGATGAAAAACGGGAATTTCTTCTGTTCGATCGTCTTATTGCCAATCGAAAACATTCAATAGAAATCAATGAAATCTTTCCATCAATAATTAATATTTGTATCGATACATCAGACAAATCGATCTGTCGAAAAGTTATTCTTCCATCAAATATCATTCAATCAGCTTCAATGATTTCCTCTTTCTCTTCTTCGAATGAACAACAACAATTTATTTATCTTATTCTTGGTTTACTTGTCGGAGCAATAATTATTTGTACAATATTAATTCTTATTTGTTATTATCATCTTCAATCATTTAGAAAACAACAAGCAACAACCAAAACTTGTCTCTATCATTCATTGACTCATTCACAACCTCAACATGAAAGCAATCATACGAGTGAATGTTCATTACATTCATCAACGGATATAACTGAACCTTATCATATCTATCAGTCCATTTATCCGACAAGGACACGTATTTATATTTAATATACATATATATATTTTTTGTTAGTTTGCTTGATTTTATATACGTATATATATATAATAAAAAAGATGCCGATAGCATATAACAGCGATTTGCTATTCGAGCGTATAATTATCTTACGTCAAAGTATATGATCATTGACCTCATCTTCACATGTGTTTAATGACAAAATCGATTCAATTGATTCGATTATCTTGTTGATGTCTATCGAATGTTCGGTATGGTTTCATGAACAGTCGTATTTGGATTAGAAAATCGAACGAGTTTTTGTGGATCATTGGTATTGAAATTGAACATATCGGGAACTTGAAAGAGTAGAGCAAACGAACCGATGAGTGTCACAGCAAGAAAAACGATGAACTGTAAACGATCGATCACAGTTGCGATCAATCGCCATTCGTCTCGTACAGATTCGATGAGCGTTTGTTGTGCACAATGTTCGGCAATGTATTGAAGATGATTGAGAGCTTGAACAAGTTCTCGTCGCATGAGTTCGATTTGTAATTGACGACGTGAACGACGTTTTTCGATGAGAAGATAAGCTCGTCGGCCATCGAAAGAACTCGATTGAACGAGAATTGTCGATGTTCGACGTCGGTTATTCAAATATGAAATCATCGATGCGTTCGAATGTCGAAGTCCGATGGATCGTTCGAGTTGAATCGATGAGAATTTCGGTGATTTCATTCGTAAACATTTAGGCAGAATTTCAACGAAAAATTTTCGTAACCAAAACGGCATCGTATGTGTCATCGGTGTACGATAATAGAAATTCGTTATAATCACCGTATTAACTTCGAAAATAAAAACAAAAACTTGCAATTCAACTCGTTTGTTTTTCTTCTCTTACTGATCACGAGAACATTCAATGTAAATGTAAATAGTAAATATTTGGCTATGAGCGGTACGACAACGGATGTTGGCGGTAGGATTTTCGTGACAAGCAGTTGAAAAAGATTCAATGCGAGAAGAATTGACATGCATAACGTCATTTTCTCTCCAGCTGCTGTTGGCAAACAGAAAACAATGCAGATGAGAATCGTCATAAGAGCTGTTGGAACGATTAAATTCACTGTATAATATAGAGTTTTTCGACTCATTTTGATAAGAAAAACGACTTCAATCGAATCTGATTTCAAATTCGGTGTGTTCGAATGATAGTAAACAAATTTACTTGGAATCTTAGAAAAGATAATTTCGCAATTCATTTATTATTACATTCAAAATTCCTCTTACACTAATCACATCCCATGTTCCACTTTCAAGATAATCATCTTTATATAATTCATCATTCGTCGAACTGTAAGCTTGTTGTTGAGGTAATAATTTCGATAGTTCATTTTTCGTCTTATGTTCTTCGGCATAATGAGCGAAAATGACTTCATGTGCATTGTATGTCCATGATGCGAAGCGCATTTCACATTCTTGAGTATCGAATGGAAAGTATTTTACATCGATACGACATGATGATTTGTAGATCGCTGGTGGTACCCAATGAACTTCGCCAGTATGCATGAGAACAACTTTCGATTTGAAGGTTACTTCATAATTTCCGTCTCAAAAAAGAAGAATTTCAGTTTAATTTTACATAAAACACAGATTACCAGCATTGTTAAATAAAACTACATCCTAAGAATTTTGATGATGAAAAGAAAATAATTTCTTTTTCGAGAAAATCTCTTACTGGTGTCCAAACATTAGAAAAAGGCACATTTATTTTATCAATTCCACCTAAATACAAACAGAATTTTTACGAAAAAACTCTTCTTCTTCGATTAACCGTATCGTGCTGGATTCCAACGTAATTGTGAATCATGCCATTTCATATGTAGCCACGTGTTCGTTTTCATAACTTGTTCTTTTTCGTAAACCTATTCAATCAACGAAAATAGTCTTTCTTCGACTACAAACATCGATGATTTAGTTACATGAATCAATTGAACAAGCAACAGTCCGAATGAAACAACAACCGTTTGATTCGAATATTGCGTTGGTCGAACTAACGGATTGTAACCTTGTTCGGAAAACAAATATCGTATCAGACGATGTTCATCATCAGATGTTTGTATCAAACGGCAAACCAGAAGAAAACTAATCAGTTGACAAATCTTCGACATCGATTCAACTGACTATATGCAGATGTTCCTTCTATTTCTGCTGACAAGTGTTTTGTTTATTGAGAAACTTAAGGCTATTCTTTGTAGAAGAGAACAAAATGGCAATTACAACGATTGCGCTTATTTGATGGCCGAAAATAAATCAAATTATCTCAAAATGATTTCCTATTCAAGAGACTTTCTATATAAATGAACCGAAACAAACACTTCGAAATTTTATTCCATCACTACTGTTTAACAAACAAAAAAAGAAAACAAATCAAAATTCGAATCATAGACAATGCGTCCAATGTAAGCACGTCTAGAACAGAAGATAATTTCGTCGTTGGAATGTTTTCAAAAGCCTGACCAATAATTTTGTTCATCCATCCATGTTTCTAAATCTTGATCGATGAAATTCGTTGTCCATTCGACGATCGACTCTCGAATATGATCCATATTCGGTTGATTTTGAAGTATTTCTTGTGTTAGAACAGCAGAAAATGAAATAAATGTTAAAATTCTCGACCAAGTTATAACACCATCATCGAACAATTCACGTCCGATTTCGTAATGAAAATCTCTCAAATCATTCAATGAACCAATCGATCGCGAGAACGAGATGTCCATTAATGATTCACATTCGAAACCTATCTGACGAACGCGTTCATACACGCGATTACCGACGAATAATTCATTCATTAATCGCCAATTGAAATAATCATTGACAATATCTCGTGTTGTTAGTTGAGACATATTTGTTCGAATGAAATTCTTCAGAATAGATCGTTCATATTTATACGCACACGAAAGAAGAGAACGATCAATTGTTTCTCTCGCTTCCTTTGTGTTTTCGTTCGCTGACATATTCTCAATCGGATAATTTCGCAAATTGCAGATACTTACCGATTAACAAGTGGATAATAAACGTCGATAACATAGATACCGCTATCGACTAACTGCTATTCTACCGCCTTGTCAAATGAATCATCGATGAGTTTAATGAGTTTTCTCTCTCTCTCTCTCTTTCAGTTGCTATTCAATTCAATGAATAAACGCAGTTGTTCATCAGAATATTTCTTTGAACCAATATCTAAGCCACCGTCACCATTTCAAACAGGCTTAAGATATTTAAAATTCTTAGGACAAATCAAACGACAACATGATACGAAATATCCACTTAAATCACTTAATCTCGAACGAACATCGGCTTTTTCAACGAACTATTACGCACCATTGCCACCATTATCTTCTCATTTAGCACATCGATCGATTCAAGTCGATGATGATATCGATGATCTATCATATAAAACAGCTATTCAAACAAATTCAAGTTCATTTTCAGTCTATGAATTCGGTTTTATTTTAAGTTCAATTGTTGCTTTTATTTGTCTGCTAATCTTTAATCGATATTCATCATATCCGATTCATTGTCTCTTGCATAAGAAATTCTGGTATCCGATTGATTTTTCTCGTGGTTTTCAATGTGAAAATACATCGATTGAAATCCATTATTTCGAAATCAAATCGATTGTCTATGAAATTCAATTAGAAAAACATTCGAAAACATCGAATTGTTTAAATGTAAACATATTTTCCTGTTTACCCATCGATTATTTTTCCGTTCCGAAAGGACAAATTATTCGTCGAAACGATCAATTCGATCGATATTGTAATCAAACTCAGTATCAAACTCGAACATTATCGATTCAACCTGAACAAACGAAATGGAATTTAAAAAATCGACATCACTATCCGTTAGATCATTGTACATATCGAACGAATATCAATCGAACAACATGTTTTCAATTGAAATTAATCGAACAATGCGATCTACAGATTCCTTGGATAGATTATTGTTTAAAATATTCAAAAACACATTTAACTTGTCAAGCTTATATTTAGAAATTCAATTCTTTTAGTAGATGAGAACTATCTGTTTAATATTGCAAAAGCAAAATGTTTGGAATGAAAACAAAACAAAACAAAACAACTGATTTAAAAGAGTCTTTTTTCATATGAGTGTAGATTGTGTACACCACCTTCGACTTGAGCGGATGCTGTACGTTTTTCGACACGAATAAGACCTTGATTCGTTTGAGAATGTAATTGTTCGACGGATTGACAGCCGATATCTTGAAAAGATTTTTGTACACCGGTATATAAATATCCGCCGATGAATCGATGTACACTGCCTTTATCAACAACACTTCCGGATACACCTTGTGCAACTTTAACATGATCACTTTCGGAATAATATCGACTGGCAGCCGATAATTCTTGACAAGCCGTCATTGCTTCCAGACTACCCATACCTCGATCTAAAGAAAAAGAAATAATGGATAAGAAAAATAACAACAAAAAAGAAATATTACATTTTTTCAATCTGACACCATCTTGATAGTAATAATCTCCTGGTGCTTCATGCGTGCCAGCTAATAACGAACCCATCATAACACAACTCGCACCTAACGTCAATGCTTTAACAATATGTCCGACACACGATATACCGCCATCGGCTATGACTGGTACATCGAATTGTCGAGCGTATTCCGCGACTTTGTAAACAGCTGTTGCTTGTGCACGTCCAACAGCCATGACTTCTTGTGTTATGCAAATCGATCCACTGCCCATACCGACACGAAGAGCATCGGCACCGGCATCGATTAGATTCTTTGCTTGTCCTTGCGTGACAACATTGCCAGCGATGACTTGAATATGTGGATAGAGTTTTTTTATACGTTTTATCATATCAAT
>ERZ781399.4305-NODE-4305-length-10335-cov-4.058171_pt1 | contig 10335 bp, 4 predicted proteins | sample MGYA00511014_ERZ781399 | MGnify/ENA primary metagenome ERZ781399 (study PRJEB29847, sample SAMN06458254) | wastewater metagenome | isolation source: Wastewater bioreactor | place: South Africa: Cape Town | study: EMG produced TPA metagenomics assembly of the... | reverse complement strand
GGTAAAGAGATTTTTTTTTTGTTATTTGTGAATAAGTTGAATATTGATAGAGATGAATGGTTGCCAACTAAGCAATTACCTCTTCGTTATGCTGGTATATCGACTTGTTTTCGACGAGAAGTCGGTGCACAAGGTCGTGATACTCGTGGTATTTTTCGAGTACATCAATTTGAAAAAATCGAACAATTCTGTATTACTTCACCGTATGATAATGAATCATGGCAAATGTTTGATGAAATGATTGGTAATGCTGAAGAATTCAATAAACAATTGGGTATCCCTTATCGAATTGTCAATATTGTGTCTGGTTTGTGTTTGTATAAAAATAAAAGTAAAGATTCTATTTTCTCGTGTTCAGGTGAATTGAATAATGCTGCATCGAAGAAATTCGATTTAGAAGCATGGTTTCCTGGTTCAGGAAAATTTCGTGAACTTGTTTCATGTTCAAATTGTCTCGATTATCAATCTCGACGACTCAAAATTCGTTATGGTCAAGGGAAAAAACTCAATGAATCTGTATTTATCTTTCTAAAAGATAATTCAATCTTATAATTGTTCTATTTCAGTCCGAATATGTTCATATGCTAAATGCTACGATGTGTGCGACAACCAGAACAATTTGTGCTATTCTTGAAAACTATCAAACTGATGATGGTATACTCGTTCCACCAGTTCTCAAACCATTCATGCCTAAAAGTTTGATTCTACATTTTTATCTTTCTTTGAATCATGTTTTTTTTCTAGAATATTGTGATAAAATTCCGTTTGTGAAACAAGCACCTATCGATCAGCAGAGCAAATGAATATATTATAACGTTGTTTTTTTGTTGAAAAATTAAAAAAAAACGAATAAAACTCTCATAACTTAAACGAATGAATACTGCTCTTCCTCTACCATTAATACAAATTGTTATCAAACAATATGATTGAAAATGCAAAAGTTGAGTATTATATTAAGGTATACATTCGATTAGATTTCATGGCTTTTCAGTAAAATTAGCAACAAAAATCACTTTTATTTCCTCCAATGTCAGCAAAATCGTATACAAATAAAATAGTTTGCTTATATTACTGTCTGTATTAGGATTTAAAGAACGTCACGTTAGTATATGATTATTATCTACGATCTCAATTATCTTGACGGTGAGGATGTGCTGAGTGTCTGTCATAAATAGAAAAGATGACTGATCCAGATGAAGAAGCTAAATATTTCTCTCACCTGATTTCTTTCTAATGCTTGAGCAATTAATTGTGTACCTTCATCTCCAATTTGATTCGATTCCAGGTCGAGTGTGGTAAGTGTCTATTCAGGATAGAGAGTTGATTAACTGTGGAAAATAATGATAGTAAATTTAGGCACACGCTAGCGTGTTCGGATTATATTGTTGAAATGAGCATATCACATTTTGGTCGCAAAAAATGTTAGGATATCAGTTAAGTTTACTTGAAATCGCTTGTAAGAAGTCAGAATTGCATTGAGTCGTTGATTGACATTGTTTGTGGACATGAATAAGGCTTTTTCATTCAAATGGTCGAATACGAGATAGATAATGTCGATGAGAAGTGTATTAATTGATAAAGACATGTTTCTTCGAATCTTGAATAATATTGGTTATAAAAATCAATAAGTAGCGCTCCTCCGAGAAATTCGTTGACGCTTTTCTGAAACCAATCTAAAACGATTTTCATTGAAAGTCAGATTAGTTTGATTTCAAAAGTATAAAGGTATGATATGCTATGAAAATCGAAAAGTTAAAGTTCGTTGAAGAAAAGTTATGCTACTCAGATACCGATTCTAGAGTTTTCGTGGTAAAAATACCTTCGAAATATAGATAAGGATTATCTTTCCAATTGTAGTGTTTTTCTATGAGATAACTTAACTAAGCTTGCAATGATAATGTAGTGTGCTTTAAACAAGTGTAGCTTTATTAGAAAAAAGGTTTAGTCATTTCCTATTAGAAATGCAGCGAGTGGAAGTGAACTTGTTTGTATTGATAATAAGATCATGAAATTCATTATGGAACTCAAAATATTTGATGAATATTTTCGATGTTGGAATTTTCTTTATGAAATCTGATTGCTATCTATGCTTAGACAAAATCGTTTGATATGCATAATCATTAACCGTACATTGATTTGATTAGTTGAAAATTCTTTAATTATTAATGTTTTTTTCCATGAAGCATACAGTAAAGAGTCGAACTTGAAACTTGAATTCAAATTCAAGTTTAAGAAGAAAAGTTAAACAGTTTATTTAAAAAATGAAAAGAAAAAAACTTAAAAATGATCATTGCACAAACATTGACCATTCGTTTGGAAGTGATGAATGCGGTCGGCATCACGTGCCATTATTTCGCATTGACGAATCTTTGAGATCAATTTTGTGGCTTATTAGATGCATTTGCCATATCACCGCAATTCACTAAACTGGACATCTTATACAATTGTTATTGTATAAAATAAGATAGACTCACTATACAATTGAAGCAATGAATTTTGAATAAACTCATTTTGTTGTGAACGAACAGAGAGTTGTCTTTCAAATTCATAATTCTTTAATGACGTGCATCCTTTAAATGCCATATTTATCGAAATATCTGTGCAGATTTATGATTGCTTGAACAGTTCTAATGCTTGTTTATGCTGTTTTAAATTGTTTATAGGCGACTTGATAAGACAATGGAAAACGATGAAATACTGATAAACTTCGAGAAATGAACATTTTTCTAAAATTCTGACTAAATAAAGACAGAAGAAAAATGATGGCGCTATCCAATACTATTCATGATACATTGATAGTTTGTAAAAATAACTCTACATTCAGCAATGTTCAAAAGATTTAACCATTTATATTTTCCTATATATTTGCGACTGGACACTATGAACGAAGCATTACATAATCTCTCTCTCTGTTGAATTCATAATTACATGACAATGAATATTTACTGTTCATTGATATAGATTTTTTAAATATAACTCTAATCCTTGCTGATAATCGGCATAGGAATTAATTATCATAAAGAGCTTTTGTGTAATAGCAGCACATGTTCATCTTATAGCAGTAAAAAAAGAGCCTGAACGAAGGTTACTTTAAAATAATAGAGCCCTAGGGGAATGCGTATGTGTATAATTCTTTTTTCTTTGCTTTTTTTTTGTTTCTGTTTTAATCACACCTCGCATTGACTTCTTTCTCATTTCTTTGTGAAGGTGTTCATATTTTGTTATTTGATTTTTCTTTTGACAGCACAATCGCACACATACACATTGAGTTATATTAGATTTCTAACAATATCAAATACTTATGTAAGCAACGTATCGAATGCATATCGCGTACGATGAATTTAAAATAAGCTGTCTCTTCTATGATGTATGAATGTATGTATGTTCCTGATAACATCTTATTCTGCTTCCAGCATATATATGTAAAGGAAGAGAAAGAAAGGGAGAGAGAAAGGGATTGATCTGTTTAATTATTATAATCATAAAGAAAACTGTCAATATATACTCTCAATTTTTTTTCTCCTTTGTATATGTGTTCACTGAAGCTGTCGCTGCCATCGAGTACGACTCATTGATGATGATGAGGATGATGATTGAACAATAAAAAACAAAATTATGTAATACGTGCTAAATGTGTAATAGTCATATATTTGAATCTAATTCAGCATGTGATCGAGACGAAGTGATGCGCAAATGACCGAAACAATTTCTTACAGTTAAGAGATAACCACTAATTATTATGTAAAAAAAAGAAGAAGAAGAAAGGGAGGGAGGGAGAGAGAGAGAAACGACTGGCATTATTATACAACAAAAATAGAAGAAAAAAAGAACGTGTAACTGAATATTTTTGAACAATTTAATTAATTACTTCCTAAGAAAGGCGAATATCCTTGACATACAGTTTGCTAATTAGATCAAAGTATATTAGACGATTAATTTTTTGCTTTTATATCCATCTAATAACACAAAAGGTCAACGGATAGTTTATGTACAAGCTGGGATGTATTACGCAAAAAAAAACGGCGAAATGAAGATGATAAATATCGTGATTCTTTTTCTTTTCTTAAACACGATGTCCATCGAACGATGATGAACAAGGCCAATATTTTAAATATCCGATAGTATCATTAAGTGACTTGATATAAAAGTAATTTTGAATACCGTGACGAAAGACGAATTAGTCTCTTCGTTCGAATTGCATCATTTTCTTTTTCACAAGGGAGTGATAACTGAACACGACGTGATATTATTCTATCTAATGAAAATTCGCATTATCATGAACTTTTTATTGATTAACGGTAATCGTTTTGCCATAACGGCAAATTATGTCATTCTTCATCCTTGTCTTTTAAAGTAAAATAGAAAAAAAAATGATGAAGAAATCCCTTTTTTTTCTACTTAACGGAAATGAGAATTCATATAGAGGACAAAAGAGAGAGAGAGAGAGGGAGAGAGAGAGAGAGAGAGAGAGAGAGGGAGAGAAGAAAGCGAAAGATTTTAATGAGTTCTCTTTTCTTTTGCTTTCTGCATACATATACATATGGGATGGTTTATATGTGAGAGAGAACGAAGACGAGAGTTATGATAGTGAGTTGACTAGCTGAGAAAAAAGGAAGAGTAATGGATATATGGACAAATATGTTTATATTAGAATCGCTGCTACTTTGGGCGGTATGTCTGATCATCATTATTTGACCGTTTAGATTACATATGCATGTACATCGACGTGAGTAAGCAGAGTTACTCTTTCATTTTCATTTGGGAATAGAACAAAATTAAGTTATTGTTGTCGAGTTTAACTATTCAATTTCAGAACATTTCTTTACACATATGGTGGTTATACGTCGTAAGTCTTAAGTAAAGAAGATGATAGGCGAGTAAATATGTCTGAAGCTACACATATGTTTTGATAAGAACAAAATGAATTTAAGTGAGAAAAAAAAAAGAAAAGTTAATTCTATTCAACGTTGAAGGTTATGTTTGATTGAAATAAAGTGTTCAATTGACAGGTGCTAGAGGGTAGAGCAACAAGAAAAAAAATCCGAAATTTTTCTTCGTTTTTTTTCGGCGAGGTTAAATAAAAAGAGCAAAAAAAAGAGAGAATATATTTATATATTGATCACTTGGCCTTGTTTCGTTGATAAACCGTTGCAATTGAATGATGAGTAAGAGTCTCTTACAAAATTTTTCTCTATACAAACTTCTAATTGAATGCGTATTCAGTAAGACAATCATCGGAAATTCTCGAGGATTTTTTTTCCTTTGCCTAGGTCAAATGTCCATCGTTTCTAACATGACTACTTATCATCATTAATAAAATATGCGTCTGCAACTAGTATCTAGTCATTTACGAACATGCCGTGTCATTCAACATGTTCTCATCATTGAATACAATAGATTGTGAGAGAGTTATGCATTAGACTTAAATTAGTATAGACTAGTCATTTCCCTTTTTGTTTCAATGCTATCATCTCTCTTTGTATTTACTAATCATACCTCTATATTTATGTAAAGTCGGAACGACTCACTCGGACATCTGACCAATTATGAATACGAAGCTTTTTTTCTTCTTCTTTTTTATTCAGGAAAAAAAACGAGATGAATTAGTTTAGTCATGCATTCGATGAGGTCACCTGCATATGAATAGATGAAAAAAGAAACCAAGCTTTATGATTCGGCTTCGATGTCACGTTTATTTTTTTTCAATTGAATCCTATGAGAGATTTCACGATAATCAACTTGATCGAGTTTGTTTTTCGTTTATATACATATATGTCTATCTTTTCTTTTTCTTTATCCATTGAACACTTCAATTTGTACTTCACTTTATATATATATACAGTTATTCAAAGTCAATATGTATATATATGTATTGACAAACGACGCGCTGACCCAAAAGGTTAGATTGTCATGCTGTGCTGTATGTGTTCTATTCACTTGACCTTCGTTATTCTCTATCTTGAATCGAATCAAAATGGTACCTGCTTGAATACATATGAAAATAATTATGAATGAAACAAAAGAACAAAGAAGAATCGCTTGTCATCATCATCATCATTGTCCTATTCACAGATGTATTAAAATGAAATATAGGAGATGAGTCAATGTCATCGAACTTCAATTATTAGTAAAACTGATGACGACGTAATTCTCTGAAGATAGAAAATGTTTCCGTTAAAATCATTTCTTTTGATCTGATTATCAAAAATGTAAGTAAAAGTCACACACGCAAATAACTCTCATTTAGCAGCTGTTTCACTCGAAAACTATTCTTCTTCTTCTTTTTTTTCGGTTAAACACTTGGCAAGATGAAACAGCATTATTTAAAGTAAGAGTCTATTTTTAGTTTTGTTTGCTTTTGCTTAAGGCAGCTAAACAAAAGACAAATGATGAGATAGATTGATAATCAGTTGAAGATCAAAACTTTTTACCCTACGGTCGAACAAAAACTCATTCTTCGTTTTTTTTTCTCATCCATAGTATCGCAGACATGTGTTATCAGATATAGTTGGTTGAATCATTGAAACGGAAGTTTCACTGACTTTCTCAGTCAATCGTCTCGTCTCTCGTTTCTTCTGCTTATTTAAACATCGACATAACAATTGCCATCGTTCATTCATTCATTCATTCTTTCTAGCATACGAATCTTGTCATAACTAACCATAGACACAAATCGAAAATAATGGATTTAATTGGAATCATATCGATACCGTATATTACTTCTCCAATAAACATCATTATCATTAAATGAAGATTTTTTACGTTTCAATTAGACATGGAAGAGAGTAGGATGTCTACATATGATTTGTGCACACTATTCTCTCATCACGTAAATGTAAATTAAGCATAAAAGATGAATCTCATGTGAAAATGAAATAATTCATTTATGTTTGAGAGAGATTGTCCCTGAACTTTAATTTGACCAGTGTGTGGTAAGCTCTCTTTCTCGCCTAGACAATGATCAAATTTTGATGTCTACATGAACGTATATCAAATCTTCGTCAGTTATTTTCGTAATTAGAGATGCGCGTGTATGTCTATTTTTTTGCATAATTTTGATCTTGTTTGTTAAGTTTACAATTTCGTGAGATTGCTTAGAAAAAAAAATCAATCAACATCAAAAGTGTAATCTTTACTTTATGCTTTTCCTTCAATGTTCGTAGTCTTCCGGCGAGGAGAACACGAGAGAGGAAGTTACTTTCTGATCATTTTTCTCTTCCTTTCTCTTTGTTCTCCCTCCATCTCTCACTCAAACATGTTTACAATGATAGTAGACATTTCTCATCGGTCATTACTTTGAGGGTGGAGTTTTTTTTTTTCGTTGTTGTTGAATTCTAAATCAAGATTAGATTGAAATGCTTAATTACAATCTCTATTATTATTATTACTATTTTCAGATAACAAAATTCTAACATGACAAATATGTACATGTTTATGTTTTTATTTATTTTTATTCGAATATGTTCATCAGCTCTACAACGTTTACCATCGATTTCTTTGAATGAACAAAGTTCAATAGGAACTTCGATCTATGATCTACGTCGTGTTTATTCATCGAAAACTTCCATACAATTTTCATTTCTTTCGGATTCAAGTTCACATAATTCATTTTTTATTCTCGATTCATTGACAGGACATATATCGATTAAACGTATGATTGATCGAGAAGAACTCTGTCAAACACATACATGTAATTGTCAACGATGTTTATTAACATTAGAAATCATTGCTTCATCTCAAACAATCGATATTCTATCATTAGATATTCTCATTGAAAATATCAATGATAATCCACCGAAATTTCCTCTTTCAATATTTGTCATTCGTTTAAATGAAAATACTGATCTCGGACATACGGCATCATTTCCGGCGGCAACTGATTTAGATTCTCAAGATCGATTAGAATATCGTCTTGTGCCATATAATCAAACAGCCGACGAAGATTTATTTCAAACATTTGCAATTATTAATCTACAAACTGAAAATCAACTTGGCCTACGTTTATTGAAAAATCTCGATCGTGAACAACGAACTTCCTATCAAATGAAAGTCTTAGCTACCGACGGTGAACATACGGGACAATTAATTCTCGACATACAAATTGTCGATGCCAATGATAATGTTCCGAAATTCGAACATGAACAATATCACATTAAATTACGTGAAGATACACCAATCAATGCTGAAATTCTTCATATTCATGCTTACGATCAAGATGAAGGTTTAAATGCATTGATAAATTATACATTGATTACCGATAGTCCATCATTATCATTTCCATTTGTTATCAATACGAGTACGGGCATTGTACAATTAGTTCAAGCATTAGATTATGAATATGAAACAAAATATCATTTTAATATACGAGCACGAGATAATGGTCCCGATGCTGTCAGTGTCTATGCTCAAGTTCAAGTCGATGTCATTGATGTCAATGATTGTTCGCCGGAAATCGAATTTATTCTTCCGGATATGCATTTAAATAAAAAGATTTTTGTCATTGAAGAAGAAAAAGATCTTCAAACACGTTTATTTCATTTGAGTGTCAGTGATAAAGATTCATTTCAAACGTAAATTAACATACAATCATTTATTTCAATTAAATGAACAATATAATGATTTGTACAGTTTAATTCTTATCGGACGACTCGATCGAGAACAACAAGAAGATTATGAATTAATTTTTCAAGCTATTGATCAACCATTTGAATCAGCATTAACAACAGAAAAGTCTCTCACCATTCATCTTCTTGATATCAATGATTCACCACCAATTCTCGATTCGTATCCAACACCAATAAATATCAATGAAAATAATCCAACGAATATACAATTAATTCAATTTCATGCACGAGATTTCGATGCACCGAATACATCGAACAGTTTACTAACATTTTCACTTCTACCATCGAATGATTCTCGATTTTTTCACATTGATTCTCAATTAGGCATTTTATCTGTTGGAAATATTTCATTCGATTATGAAAGTAAATCTCAGTATAATCTTATTTTAAATATTTCCGATCATGGTACACATCCAAAACGTTTGGAAACTCTTCAATCAATTGTTATTCATATTAATAATCTCAATGATAATTCACCACAATTCGAACATGAACAATATTCATTTCAAATCTTAGAAAATGCTCCCGTAGGTACAATGATCGGTCAAATCAAAGCATTCGATGCTGATATCGATACAATTCTTCATTATGAATTAATCGAACATGAAAATCTATTTTCCATTGATCTTTTAACTGGTCATTTATTTACTAAAGCTTTATTCGATTATGAAACGAATTCAACATATAATTTTCATGCAATTGTTAAAGATAACGATGATTTACATTCATCTCGTGTGCCAATTACTATTGAACTCATTGATATTAACGATAATCCACCGATTATTAAAACAGTATCAACAATTTCAATACCAACGGAATTTCTAACGACAAATCTTTCCAAACCAATTGTTCTAACGACAATCATTGCATCGGATCGTGATGCAGGTGCAAATGGAAATCTAACCTATGCGATTATCGATGGCAATCAAAATCGATATTTTCGAATTAATAATCGAAATGGTACGATAACGAATAATGTTCAACATATTCCACAAGGTCAACATCGATTATTAATTAAAGTTTGTGATCAAGGTAATCTATTTGAAAAATGTTCAACAACAAATCTTCATATTCAAATTGGCGATGAAACCAATGAATATTTTGTGTCAAATGAAAATGAAAATAAAAATTTAATGATCGATGAAAATCTTCTAACAAATCAAATTTTTCTCGTTATTATTATCTCATCAATATTTACATTAGTTATTAGTATAACAATGGGTATTCTATGTGCAATTTGTTGTAAACAAAAACGGTATCATCATCGATCATCCGAATTACTTCAATCAACAGATGCAGACAAACTTCTTTCAACAAATAATCAAGTAAGAACAAAAAAAAATTATGTCATAGGAGAGATTTCTCTTGTCTTTTGTTTCGTACGGAAATTACTCGTGAAAAAAGTATTGACGTGTAAATGCATTTCTTTCAATCTAGTCAATGTCAATCTATTTCTTTTTTGAAATAGAATATCTGGCTTGAGTGTTGCATAATCTTTTTTTCTTTTAGAAATTAACTGGACACAATCATCAACTTGGACCATACGATGACATAAAAGCCTCGGGCAGTGCTGTTAGTTCCGAAGATAGTTGCTACGGTAGTCACGATTTATCAAGATCAAGTTCGAGTACACATGGCGGCGGCGTTTCACGACCGTTACTTACTCCACAAGATCGTTCATCGAGTGCTAGTTCAACAAGTGTCGAATATG
>ERZ781399.4301-NODE-4301-length-10341-cov-4.671009_pt1 | contig 10341 bp, 14 predicted proteins | sample MGYA00511014_ERZ781399 | MGnify/ENA primary metagenome ERZ781399 (study PRJEB29847, sample SAMN06458254) | wastewater metagenome | isolation source: Wastewater bioreactor | place: South Africa: Cape Town | study: EMG produced TPA metagenomics assembly of the... | reverse complement strand
AATTGAAATCTTTTACGAAAATGTTTGATGAAAACTCGAAGTTATTTTTGTTTTTTTTTAAGAGTGATGCTCCATTATTGCAAAACATGTCCGATCTATTAAAGGCTATCAATTTACATGTGAATTTAGCAGGTTCAATTAATAAACAAACATTCAAAGGATTATTTCAGCAATACAACATAGCATTCACTAGCTAATTTTTATAAACTCTCTAGTTATGCCTTTCTCGTCTATTTTGATCAAAAGTTGTCTTTCACTTTTCTTTGTTATGGTCTATTGAAGTTAGATTGATTCAAGATAAAAAAGAACTTTCTCTTGATAATTTACTGTTATTTTTTCGTCATGATACATGGTCAAACTGGGCAAAAAAAAAGAACGAAGAACTATAACTATATCCGTTAATGAATAGTTTTTCAAATGAAGGATAATCGATTGTGTTGTTGGTTATGTGATGAGAATCTTGAGAAAACGAATGCTCTCCATTCAAATAAATTGTAGTAAACAGAATTGGAATTAAAAAAGTGACTATGGAAATGAAATTTGATTCTAGTGAAAGGAAAGAAGCATTCGTTGATATTTCGATCAGTTGATTTTCAACTGAATCTACTTTCGATTCGGACAAATATTCAAATGGAAAAGAAACAACAAAAGTCAAAGCCAAGTCCTATTTTTGATCTTTTCTATTCTGACAAATTTATTGACGAAGAAGAACAAGAAAAAAAGATGTGTTGTAGTTTTATATGAATAAACTTATTCGAATTTGATACGATCAGTTAGTGTAAATCTAATTGAAAAAATGCATTTGTTTCAATAATAAGAAAATGATAATTGTTCTCAAACAAGTTCGTCAACAATTCGCTATCACGAAAACAATCTGTTCATCACTTTGAAATATCGAAGATGAATTTCTCTTCTATTATGTAGCAGGAAAACAAAATCAATGTTTATTAATTATTGAATTTCGACACGATATACAGTGACAAACACACTTTTCTTTTAAGTATATGACAGTTTTAGTGATTTGATTTTTGAATTGTATACATTCTAACCAGTTGATGTTCTATATTAATAAATGTGTTTTTTCTCATCATTCATTCGTTATTAACAATGATCAATATTTGAATAATGAAATAAAGAAAGTAGAATTTGCTTTTCCTTGAGATCTCGAGACAATCGAAAGGAAAGAATCAACTCTAATAAACACAATTTTAATTTCAAAAAATGAACATCCGATTACTGATAATGAACAAAATCATCGTAGAAACAATTTAAATGTTCAAATTACAACTAAAATTTGTTCTCACGCACACATAGATTTTCAGTGTAACGTGTTTTCTTTTCCTTGAATCCTGGAAAGAAAAGAAAAGAAAAGAGAAGAAAGTACAAAAATTGTTCTTTTAAGATAATCCTGATTATCCATTTAATGACGAAAACCTTTTCTCATTGAATGATTCATTCCGAAAATAAATTGATTTCTGCGTTTGTTTTTTTTTTCTAAGAAGTATTTTGATTTAATTGTTAGAAAAACCAAACAAAGAGTGTTGAAAGAAGCAGAAGAAAAACAAGAAGAAGAGGAAGAAGAAGGGCAAAGTCGAGAAAGGTATTCTGCGATGTTTGTGTCACATTTTTTCTTCTTTCTTCCTATTCAAACAAATTTGTCATAGATGAAGAAGAAGAAGAAGAAGAAGAAAATGAGATCTTCCGTTTTGTCTAGATTTCTTTTTCTCAGATTAAAAAAAAAGTCTTTCTGTTCTTTTTTTTTGAGAAAGAAAAAGAAAAGTGTTAGATGAACATGAAAAGTTGAAGTATTTTGTTAATGATCCCAATGGGAGTTGTGTCATAAATATTGTTCGTAGTGTGTGATGTCTTCTGTTAATTCGAATGTGGAAAAACCATTAGAATTAATTCAAAGAACCTATTTGAATCAATCGACAGCGGTATTCAATACAAATGAGAATCGTTCGTCGATGGCTAAAGTGTCAACAACTCAACCGTCGAGAAGAAATTCGATTCATGATGCTCATGAAACGACAAAAGATGAACTTAATAAGATTCTCGTTGATATTCAAGAACATCTTTCTAAATTGAAAGTTCTCTTAGAAACCATGGACACATTCGACAATATTAAAGGACAATTTTTTAAGTTTAAAACTCATTTATTTGACAAAATTCAACAAATCATTTCGAAATTATCCAATCAAACAACACGAAGGTTTTCCTTGTTGTCTAAATACGGACTCAATTGAATCATCATGTTTTGTTTATTAGTAGAGCATCAATTGTTTCAACGAAAAGTTCAACGAATATCAATGGATATTATCCTCAACATACAGTTTATTGTATTGAATATTTCCGAAATGAACTTGTTAAATCGATTTATTTATTATCTTCGTTAACTTTTTCGAAAGATATTCCAATTGCAACATTAAATGCAATTATTGTTCAGCCAAATCCCGAAGACATTCAATTAGATGAACAAGATATGTCTCTTTTTCAAATCATTCAATTAATTAAAAAGTTCTCTTCTCTCTGTTTGTTTTATTTTCTCATCACAAAAATCTATTTTCGTTGTAGAGATATCAATCAATTGGAAGAATATATTTATACATTAAATCAACGATATTACACTCATTTACCTGATTGGCACAATTTAGGTAATCAAATTTCAAGTTTGAGTTGTTTGTCGTTGAATTTGTTTGTTTGTTTGTTGAAGATGAATCGGTGGTGATGAATGTGAATCAATCGAATATTCGAAATGTGAAATTAGTTGAATTAAACGGTAAACATTCTCATCGTTCGTCAGTTGGTTCAACAGAAAGTTCAACAATGTTAACAACAGTTTCGAGAAAATGTCAAATGATTTGTTGTTTTTGTCAACCAAATTATTTATGAATCTTTCAATTTGTTTAGTTGGAATTGCGGTGCAAAACTTTTGATCTTCTTCAATTTTTTTTTCAAAATAAAGAGAAAAAAGCTAAGAACTAAATGAACTCATGATTTCTATTTGATGAACAAAAGAACTCAAAGGCAAAATATTGTCAAATAAGACAAGAAAAAATTGAATTAATTCAGTTTGTAAATGTTGAGAAGCGAAGGTTTTTCTAGACGAATGGCGAGATAATTCTGTTGAATTGAAAGAGCAAGATTACGAATATTTTTAATATTATTTTCTTTGATAAATCTTGTTTTTCCTTGTTGATCGACGATCCAAAGTTTATTGGTAAACCAATTGACGAATAACCACGCTTGACTTCCAATAGGAATTAACATCGAAAAGAATTTATGTTGATTTTCACCTGCATCCATTGGAACACCTTTACGTACTCGAATCATATCACGTGACATTAAATCGAGACGCCATTTTAAATCTTCACTTTGCATTATTGACAAACAAATATGTTGATTATTCGAACGAATATCTCGAATGCCGAGATCTTTACTTTCGCAAAGTTCATTCTTGGAAAAACGTTTGACAAATTGAAATTGATTCGATTGATCGAAGTCATATTGATCGATGTGAATTCCTTTGTGATAATTTAAGAATAAACTTCGATCGAACGAACAAATCGAAGCAAAAACATGTGATCGATCGATCAATTGAATATTATCGATTTTCGATGAATGAATATTAAAACTACTCGTTGGATCATATTGATACAACGAATGAATCGTTAAAATTAGAAATCGATTTATTGAATTCATCCAACAGATATCAACGAGAATTCCATAATCATTGTCATTCCATGGGAAAACATTTAATTTCTTATTTAAATCAAAGAGAATCAATTGTTTGTTATCATGAACGAGAATTTGTTGTTGAGAAAAGGCTAATGTCGATGAATTCGTTTGTAGAGAATGACTTGCAAATGGTTGAGGATTGTTTGCAAAAATTTCAATAAGATCAATTAAATTCATTTGTTGACATTCAATTGATTTATTGTTGTTGTTGTTGTTTGCTTGTTTCTGATCGTCATCATCACTTAATTCATCGACGGGATCTTTTTCACCGTCAGTTAATTTGGCAGCTAAAGCCATCTTGGCTATTCGAATTGGAACAGAGAAATTCTTCACATCAGGCAAATGAACATCGATCCATTTGTAACTTTTTAAAATTTCATATTCACTTTCGATTTGTTTCAGAATCGAACTGATTTGTTGCGATTTTTTCATTGAAAATTGTTGTTTGTCAATGAATTGATTCGTTTTAGGAAGAATTTTCTTTCGAATTTGTTCGATTAATTGATTTCGATAGAGATTTAAATCGTTTTTCAATTGAGATTGATAAATGGAATCGAGATTGGTTCGATGTTGTTCGTAGATCTGTTGAAGATGTTGAACAGCTGATTGATGCCACGTACGTAATTGTTGTTGACAAGTCAAATAATTCGATTCCAATGAGAATTGTTCGATTTGTTTCAATTGTTGATGAGCCAATTCTTCGAGAGTATAATTCGAATCACTTAACAATTGAGATGAACAAATGTGTTCAACGTTACTTTTAGACACACATTCAAAACAATATTTACAATTGGAATTTTCTTTATTTTTTGGATCGAAAGACATTTTTTTTTGTTTGGGAGAAAAAAAAGGAAGATGAGTTCGATCGATCGATCGATCGATATTGAACCGAACGAAACAAAGACGAACGAGATTGTCCAACCAGAAATCAATTCAATTCATTTGCATAAATGTGTCAACGAAACATTTCAAAATGAGAAAAAAAAGAGAAAATGTCATTTGCAAATTGTTCAATCGGATGAATCGTCATCATCATCATCATCTTCAGATGAACTTTCTTCTTCACTCGATTCATCTACAAATAAAATAGAAATTCAAATGACAAATAGCAAAGTGAGATGAAAATGAAACCTGTGCTTGTCTCTTGTTTCTTTGGATTGTTGTTGTTGGTTGGTTTCGGTGGAAGAACTGTTGTTCGTTTTTGATTGTTAACCGATGAATTTGGTAAAGTTTTGGCGATTTTGTCTAGTTTATCTTTGGTCGCTTGTTTATCAGCTTGAAAACCTTGGTTAATAAACGAAGGTTTATCTTGTTGTTCGATTTGTTTGGACATTTTCGATAAATCATAAGAAGAACTTTTACGAAACAATCGACAACAACATGAAGTGAACGATTGTTTGAACGATGTAAAACCAGTCAATTGCGAATCTTGAATAAGTGTATCGTCACTTGCATTGGTTGTCGTCATTTCAGACATGACTCTCTCTCAATCGATGACAGACGTAAATGAAGTCATGCATGAAGACACACGTTTGCTTCATCACAAGAACAAACTAACGTTTTCAATTGGACCGATGAAAATCCATGTGATATGACGTAAATCGAATTGATTCTCTTTCTTTTTCCTTGATGTGCTGCGATGGCCGAGTGGTTAAGGCGTCTGACTCGAAATCAGATGGGTTCTCCCGCGTAGGTTCGAATCCTACTCGCAGCGTTTCTCTTTTTTTTCTTTTTCAACAAACATTTTTATTTAAAAAAAAAAAGAATTTAATTCAAATCAATTAATTGTTCATCTGCATGAGTCGAATCAGTTTTTGTTGAAGAATTTGTCGATGAACTTTTGCCGAACAATTGATGAACAGTTTGTGTTAACAAATCATTCATCGGATTTGATTTGGGATTTGTGGTTGTCGTCGTCGTTGTTGTTGTTAAAATGAGTGTATCATCATCATCATTTGTTTCTTCTTTTTTTGTTGAATTGATTTGCAGAATTAATTGATCATCATCTCGTTCATTTGTTCCTTTTCGAAACATGATATTCATCTTATAAAAGAATGAAGAAGATTTCCATTGAATGAAATCTATTGACAAATGAAAACAATTGGTTAAGTTCAATAATGAAGATGTCGTTTTCTTAGTTACAAATATCGATAAAAACAAAAGCAATACAATATGACTTCGAAATCGACTTATGATCAAATTTATCATCAATCGAGTGATTATAATCCTAAAGCTCATCGAGATGATCGACAACATTCCAATTTTGTTGGTTTATTCCAAATTCAAGAGGTTGATCGTTTTCTTTTTTTTTTCGTTTTTATTTTTGAAATAAAGGTTTGTTTGTTTTTTTTAAGAACAAAGATAATTTCCGAAAGCAACGTTCATCGAATGCGTATGGTTATCGACATGATCAACAAATCGATTTCATTGAAAATCAATTTGTAAAAATTGAACATATTCGAAATGAATTCTATCGATCGAATGGAGTTTTCAATTGACTTTTCTTTATGAACATTGTTCAATATGATCAATATATTTATTCGCATCGATTGATTTCAAACAAATTAAACAAGTTTTTGTTGTCGTCGTTCTTCGTTGTCTTTGTCCATCACAACATTGAATATGTGCAAAATAATCTTTTTCATCAAAGATTTGCTCACAAATTAAACATTTCTTTTCTTTTCGTCTTGGCACAACAACAGTTGTCGTAGTTCGAGGTTGGCACATCGACAAATGTTCTTCACATTCTTCGTCACGAATTAATTCACAACAAGTTGAACAACGTTTATAACCAGGAAAACAACATTTGTCCATCGATGATCTTTCACAATGAAACACGAGAAAAAGATCTATTCGTTCGTTTATTTATTTATTTTAATGAAATAAAAGATAAGATAAAAAAAAAACGACATGTGTTTTGTTAGTCATTTTGATGTTGAATAAATTTGGTCCAAATAAGATTTTTGAGTTCACTTCGAAGTAAAGCCGAAGACAGAAAACATGCATAACCAGTCATAGCGTGATTAAAATATTCGAAGCCAAGAAATAAATTATAGAAAATAGAAAATTGTCGCAAATAAATCTCGTTGATTTGATTCGAAAAATAATTTGTATAATAAAATATGAAAATTCTCGGAATGATAAAAATCGAAAGAACGGTGAGAAAAAATAAGATTCCAATCGATTCTTTGACTTTGACTTGTAATGATAATGGTAAACGACGAATCTCTCGAACAACTAACAGATTCAAAATGAGAACATTGATTATGGCAAACGTTGGATTTACAAAAATGTAACTCAACGAATAAACATTCATTTCCAATGAACTTCGATTGATTTCAAAATTAAGAATTAAATTACGATAGTTTATCGAAATATTTTCATAGGAAATCAATGAGAAATTCAAATATTCAATAATTAATCCAAGAAAAATAATTAAGAAAATCAAATAAGTAAATCGATGAAATTGTTTTCGTTTATGTTTCGATCGCCAATCTAAATGAGTGTGATGTTCCCAATAACGAATTGTTAATAGACGTTCAATCGACATTAAAACCTTTAATTATTATAGAGTTCGTTTGCAATTCAAATTCAATTATCGAAAACTTACTTTACACCAATTGACAACGAAGATCGGATATTGATCGAGAAACAAATAGATCTTTGCTGTCAACATATTCAAACGAATTCGATTGGCAAATAAAAAATAATAATCAAGTAGAGAAATCAATCGAATAATATCGAAACAGGCTACAGTAATGATTAATAAACCATAACTCACATGACGAAACGATGTTTTACCAATGATATAGATTAACGCCATATTACCAAGAATTCCTAAGATTGAACATATCAACGAAATTATTCGAATACTTTCGAATGTCAACAATAGATACTGTCGATCAACAAAGATTTCTTCGTTTTTTGTTTTATTCACAAGTGAGAACTCATCATCAACATGTTTGGGAATGAACATTCTCTCAACTGAACATTGTTAATCATGCGAAGTGTGATCATGATGTTCTGTTTTCTATCTCGATCAAATACAAAGAGAATCGGTAAATTCATTCAACTGATTCATTTATTCATTTTCTCAAAAGTAAACAATTGATTACAAGAGAAACGAAATCAGCATGTTTGCTTTTCAAATTCTAATATTGTTGATATTTGAAGACACGTTCAAGCTAAAACAAAACAAATCAAATCAAATTCAAGTGATATCATCGAAAAAATTTGTTTTACATCAAGTGAAACAGCTGCATGTTGTAAAGCAGATCGAATCAATTGATTATATTGAGGATCAACAATAATATTGAATTCAACAATTAATTTATCTTTATAATCAGTTGAAACAGTCACTATTTCAACTGCTTTAACACCAATTTGTTGATATTTACGAATTTCAGCCGCTAAAATATATTTCAAATTCTGTGTAAATCTTCCACAGAATCGAGTTGAAATTTCTCTCAATGTCACTACTTCTAATAATAATGTTGAACTGATTTTACGTAAAGCACAACGAGCACATGACGAATCATAACGACCATTATGTTTCAATGGAACATCACCAGATGTTGTTAAGACCTAATTCATACGATTAGTAGCATTTCACTCTTTTCAATCATTTTCACATACTCGAACAACACGACCAGTACGACGTCGAGTCACTTGAGTCTTACGTGTTGGTTTAGGATGACCATTTTCGTCTACTCCTTCGTCGGATGACGATGAATCATCATCACTATCTGATGAACTCGAATCAAAATCATTGTCAAAACATCCTGCACCGGCATATTCATTGATTAATTCAATTAACTAACAGAGATAGAGATTACATTCTCTTAATTCAATTCAATTGTATTTTCAACTTACATCAATATTTTGACATGCAGATTGTAAAGCAAGTGTGACATTCTCTTGTAATTCTTTGTTGACATCGATTGAATAGTGAAATTGTGTTTGATTTTCATTACCAATAACTTTAACAAAAGATAATTTCTCAGATAATTTGATACCTTTCTTGTTAAGTTCATGTTTAACTAATGATGATAATTCTTTGATAACATCAACAGCATTCGATTGATCTCGAGTAAATCGTTTGCTTGAACATTTATTTACAATTAACACACCAACGATCTTATCATTTTGAGCTGAAATCTTATGTCCTTTACTACAATCAATTTCACATTTTTCTTTAGGTAATCCACAACCAGCTGATCGTTTCGCTACAATATCATATTATTTATTTTTCTTTCTTTCTCTATAAACTTACTTGTTCGATATGATGGTTTCGTTTCCTTTGTAGCTCCTGTTCCCTTGGTTCCTTTCGTACCCTTTGTTGCTTCTGTTCCCTTAGTACCTTTTGTAGCTCCCGTTCCCTTAGTACCTTGCGTTCCTTTTGTGGCACCAGTTCCCTTAGTTCCTTGCGTTCCTTTCGTGGCTCCTGTTGCTTTAGTTCCGTTGGATGGTGCTTTTGTACCTTGAGTTCCTTTGGTAGCACCAGTTCCCTTGGTGCCTTGAGTTCCTTTTGTGGCACCGGTTTCTTTGGTTCCTTTCGTGGCACCTGTTGCTTTAGTTCCTTGAGTTCCTTTTGTAGCTCCCGTTGCTTTAGTTCCGTTGGATGGTGGTTTCGTGGCAACAGTTCCCTTAGTGCCTTGAGTTCCCTTTGAAGAGGTAACTAAAATCTATTCAGATTTTGCGTCATCATATAAGGTCGATATACGTATATTTATTTTTAATAAAAAGCATGATGATCTGAGAATAGGTGACATGTTCAATCGTTACGTCTTGTTATACTGTTTATAATTTGAATTGAATAGTTTAATTTCTATACATTTTATACATGTAGAGTTTCTAGTAAATCAGTGTTGTTTATAATCTATCCATATATCTTTTTTTTATACCTATAAAAGATTTTTCTTTACAATAGAAGAAAATATTATATTAATTCCATTCACTAATCTATCGAATCATTTATTCATAAGCCAAATTTATTTCAGATTCATCACGAATGTAACCTGTGTATCTCCTATTGATAAACTATGATTATAAAGTATAGATATACACACGATCAGACAACTCTGAAAGATCAAGGATTATGCAATCGAAATAATTCAAAAGGCAATTCAAACGCAACGACACCACACTACCTAGCCCGCTACAGCACATTACGAAGAACGTAAAGAAAACAACACCTATATATCTTAAGAAGAGCATGGAGAAACCAGATCATCGATGGGCTAGTAAAATTCATATATAAAATCGTTTATCGGAATAGAAGATTTGAATCAACTAAACATTTGCTCATCTCTATATGTAATATACATCGAGGTAAGATATGCGTAGCCGCACATCACCCAACGTATCCTGATATTCGTACGTGCATATAAGAGGCTATTTAATCGAACCACTTTTTCGACTCTTATTAGACAGATCGTGTGTGAAGTTGTTCCCTTCTTTCAGTCTTATCTATTGTTTTCCTTTTATACTTTTCAGTTCTTTCCTCTTCTCTTCGCGTTACTTGTACACATGAAAAGTCTTTCAAATTAATAAAAGCTCTGTTACCAAAAAAAATATAGTCTTATACCACATTTAATGCAATTA
>ERZ781399.4299-NODE-4299-length-10344-cov-4.482554_pt1 | contig 10344 bp, 17 predicted proteins | sample MGYA00511014_ERZ781399 | MGnify/ENA primary metagenome ERZ781399 (study PRJEB29847, sample SAMN06458254) | wastewater metagenome | isolation source: Wastewater bioreactor | place: South Africa: Cape Town | study: EMG produced TPA metagenomics assembly of the... | reverse complement strand
AGCTAAAAGAAGATTTTCAATTTGAATTTCAAAAATATGAAAATAAAATGATTTACTTACATTTAATATCAGTTATTGTTAAAACCCAAGTTCGCTTTTCAAAAGGAACAATAAACTAAAATCGACAAAAATCAATTTGAAATTCAAATCTGAGAAAAAAACAACGAAATTTACAATGTGTCCTATCGGATGATTGAATTTGCCATCATGAAGACGTAAAAAATGTAAACCTAATTGATATAAAATTGGTTCAATTGGTCGATTTCGAATTCCATCGGTGATTTTCGAAAAAAATCGTTTTCTAAACGACAAAAATTTTGCTTGATCAAAGATGTTTTTCATTGATCTTTGAAATACTTCTGTTGAACTTGCAATTGAATTGTTTGAATAACACGTCGTTGTCGAACGATTGGACTCGATGGAGGAACAAATCTTTATCAAACAAGAAGAGAATCAATTGATTTCGAAAATGAAACAATAGCTCTACTCAGCGTATTTGATACTGTTCGTTGAACTACAAGTACTATCGAGACGACGTCGATCTGTTGTTGACGGTGTTGTTGAAAGGTTTGTTGGACTCAAAATAGGCAAATCAGGTGATGAATCTGGTTTTTTCGATTGAGCGAAGAAAAAAGAAAAATCTTTTTCAATAAGTTGAATTTGTTGTTGAAAAGATAAAGTTTGATTTTGTTGATTAATCGAATCTAATAAAAGATTCAATTGTTTTTCATCCCAATCAAAATCCGATTTGATTGAAATGATTTTCCATGTTTGATCATTTAAATAATAATTCACAAGAATTTTATTATTTTCAAATAAATAAATCCAATCATAACCAAGAACAACATTTTCATCATCATAAATGATTTTATTCATGTAAAATTGTTTATTTTTATCGGCATATTTATTCAAAATATCTTCGTGAACTTTTGAATGAGCTAAAAAAACAAACAAATTGATTCGCGAAAAGCAAATGTAATCTAACATTTATCTGTAAATGCGTAGAGAGACGATTGATCTTCTTCGATAATCGTTGAAACCATTCTCTCGAAACGAAACAAATGAATATCGATCTTGACTTGTTCGTTGTTTTTCTTGTTGCTTTTGTCTCTTATCTCGTCACGTCTTCGAAATATCTGCACCATCACGCACATAGTTTCTACATTTCGATCATTTTTTTTTGTATCACAAAAAAGACGAATCGTGTTATTATTTGTTTATTCTTTTGTTTTTTTTTTACATTTCAAAAAAAGAAGAAGAAGTGTTTGGTTTAGTTTTTAAACATCAGCAAGTATTCCGAGTTGAACAGTATTATCTGGAATTAATTTGAAATTTAAAGGCATTCCAGGAAAAAGACCTTTGAGAAGTGCATAGATATAAAGTGGAAATCGTCGAATGATGGTTCTCCATCCGTATGTAATGACATGAATCGATTGATAGGGAAGAATAAAAGTGATATTCGATTGATTGGTATCAATTGGAATATCGTATTGTTGATGAGCTAATTGAAGAATATTCAATAGATTGATATTTGTTTCATCGTAGCCAAATGTTGATGTAATATGATAAATATGTTTATCGAAAGCTCGAACAATTAAACGTTGTTCGTCGTCAATCGATGGGGTTCGTGCGTATTCAACTTTTAAGAAAATTAAAATTTCCTGATGAGCATTCATTCGTTTCACAAAATTTTCAAAGACATAGGGAGTATAACGTTTCGATGTGGTTAAATAACAACCAACACCAGGAATTCGAACTGTTTTCTTTATTGTTTCGTTCTGACGAATTTCATCGAATCGATCTTGAACAACAGTATTTAAATTTGTTTCAACGAGAGAAATTCGTGTTGATTCAGGTTGAGAAACTTTGCGTTTTTTCTTTTCATCTCGATGAAGTTCATCATCGTCATCATCATCGTCGATTTCCTCTTCCATTTCGTCATTTGTTAAATGTTGAAAACCTTGAAATTGAAATCGTCGTGGTAAATTTTCGATTAAATTCGTTTGATAATGTTCAGTTAAAAATCGATTCAAACGAAGATTTCCATAATACCAACTAAATGAAAACACAAACAAACTAAACGCAATGATTATTGCCACCCAACCACCCGAATCGATTTTTGTCGTGCAAATAGCTGCGAATGTATACAAATCAATGATTAAAAAGATACTAAAACATAAAATCAACCAAATCGGTTTCGACCAAGTAAAACGCATGACCAACATATAAAGAATTGTTGTGATTACCATTACACTACACACTGTCACTCCGTACGCATCTGTTATACGACCACTCGATTGAAAACCAATTGTTACTGTTAAAGTTAAAAATAATAGAAAATAATTAGCGGCTGGAACGTAAATATGACTGATGATCGAACGAGAGGTGTGAATAACGTCGAATGGAACACAAAAGCCCATGGCTACTGCTTGAGAGACCAATGTGAATGAACCTGTGATCACTGCTTGAGAAGCGATTGTTGAACTTATTATTGAAAAGATAATGATTGGCCATAACGCCCAATTCGGAACTGAATGATAGAATCTTTCAACGAAAAAACAAACAAACAAACAAACAAAAAGTTGATTTTAATTTGAAAAAGAAATGAAATTACGGATTATCGATATGTTGTGGATATAAAATAAGTAAAGCTCCTTGTCCTAAATAATTGAAAAGAACCGATGGAAAGACAAGTGTAAACCAAGAGAATCGAACGGGCCATCGACCAAAATGTCCAAGATCAGCATACAAAGTTTCTAAACCAGTTACAGATAAAAATATCGAACCAATTTGAAAGAAACCTTTTTTCTTTGTTTTTATTAAATATTTCAATGCTTGCCAAGGATTAAATGATTTTAATATTATCGGTTTATCTGTGACTCTCCAAATGCCAATGATTAATAGAACAATAAACCAACAAACCATTATTGGTCCAAAGAGAATTCCGATTTTCGATGGACCCCATCGTTGTAATAAAAATAAAATGATAATTAGAATAACTGAGATTCTCACTGTCCACGAATCTAACGATTGTTTAGCAACAACTAAACCTTCGCATGCCGAAAGAATCGATACAGCTGGTGTCAATGCACCATCGCCAATCAACAGACAAGCGGCAAGCATTGAGATTATACTCACGAATTGTTTCGAACGAAATCCTAAACGACTTGTTTGTCCAATTAATAGACTACATAAAGCAAATGGACCGCCTTCACCACGATTATCAGCTATTAAAATGAAGATTGCATATTTCAATGAAACAACAACAATTAAACTCCAAACAATCAACGAAATTGCACCGATCACTTCTTTTTCCGTTGGTTCTTGATCAAAAATTGTTTTGACGACATACAACGGAGATGTACCACTGAAATTCAACATTTTCATTCAACAAAAGAACGTATTTGCATGTTGAATTCACACTTACATATCGCCAAAAACAATGCCAATCGATCGAAGTGTCATTGTTAAAAATAAAGTCAAATTAATGAACGGTGAAACTCGTCCAGCTTTGAGTCCTTCATCGGAGAGAATAATCGGTGGTGCATCGGCTGTTCTCAGCGTATTTTCTCTTCGTTTTAAGATTCCCGATTTGCGTCGAGATCGTCTTCGAATTGTGATTTCATCGGGATTGTCATCTGTGTAAATAATTTCATTGAAACGAACACTATGAATACCATTTAACACTTCATTTGTCGAGTCCATTTTCGTTTTCTTCATGCGTAATATTTGTTTAGTCACATTATCTATTCAGATATGCATCAATGAACACACCATTCTCTTTTTTCGTGTCAATCGACTCGTTCGTTTCTTACTCATCGATTCATTCAACAACAAAAATATACCTCGAACTCATTTCTTTTTCTTTTTGAGGATTTCAGATGTTGAAATTGCGTTTCACTCATTTTGCTTATCAATTTCAAAGGCAAAGATAAGAAAAACACAATGTAGATAGGTACTTTTAGAATAAATTTGCAATGTCATTTTTAACTGAGTGCATTTGTTTGAATCACCTCATCTCATCTCGTCAAGTTCAATGGCACAACCAACAACAACAACAACAACAACAACAATGGACAATTTAGGAATGATTCGATTGAATTTCTTTGAAGTCAATCGAAATGATCATGAACAAATTGGCCAGCAGATTTTAAATGAAATCAATGGAGTTCTATCGTGTAAATTTCTTGGAGAAACCAATGAAATTTTAATTAGTTTCGATAGAAATCTGTTAAATGAAAAGAATTTAATTCATAAAATCGAAGATTTCGGTTATAAATTCGAATTAGAACGAAATGATATGGTCGAATGTGAATTACGTATCGAAGGAATGCATTGTAATTCTTGTGTTTCCAATATTTGTGATGCTGTTTTGGATTTAAATGGAACCATTGACATTCAATTAACGTTTCTCGATAAATTAGCAAAGATTATTTTCGATCCCAATTTGATTCATCTCAATGAAATTATTCAAGAAATTCAACAACTTCATTTTCAAGTTGCCATTTCATCACCACCGAAAACAATTTATACCAATGAAATTCAACAATCGGACGATATCGATGATTACCAACTTGCTGATGAAACAACTCCGTTTACAGGTGAGTCAATTTCATAATTGACGATTGAATTTTATTTTTAATTTCTTGAAATTTAGTTGAAAATCGAAGTGTAAAACCTCAAGTAACAAAAAGCAATGGAATTGAAACATGTTTTTATACAGTTCTCGGAATGACTTGTGCATCGTGTGTTGATAATATTCAACGAAATCTTATGAAAATCGAAGGTATTCAATCGGTTTTAGTTGCTCTTTTAGCTCAACGAGCTGAAGTCAAATATGATCCAACGAAAATCGATCCCAAACAAATTGAAAATCATATCAATGATCTTGGTTTTCAAGCTGAACTACTGCAAACAGCTGATCGAGGCATGGAAATGATTGATGTTAATGTAAATTCATATTTTTCTTTTTTCGATAGAAATGAATTTCTTTTTTATTTTATGTTTTTATTGAAACTTCAAGATCGAAGGAATGACATGTTCATCTTGTGTTGCTAAAATTGAAAGCAATCTAAAGAAATTACCTGGAATTAAATCGGTTTCAGTTGTTCTGCTAACAAATCGAGGAAGAATTGAATATGATCCAACTCAAATTGGACCAAGAGATATTATCAAATATTTATCAGTGAGATTTACATTGAAACTCTCGTAACATTTCATTTGATTTCGATTGTCACAGGAAGATCTTTCATTTCCTTCGACTGTTCTAACTGAAAATTTACGATCGGAAAATTTAGAACGTACACATCGACGTATCACACGTCGGTAAGTTTTCTTCGTCGAAAATTCCTTCGTTTTTCTACGTCAATTGTTTGTAAATAGATGGAGAAATTCATTTCTAATTGCTGCTATCTTTGGTATTCCTGCAATGGTTGTCATGCTTTTCTTTATGTTTGCCTATGAAAATCATTCCAAAGCTCCACAAATTATCGAAGGTTTATCTCTTGAAAATTTAATTATGTTTTGTTTAGCAACACCTGTTCAAGTTTGTCTTTCAAAGACTCAAAAATCAATTTGTTCTATTTTCAAAAATTAGATCATCAGTGGTCGATATTTTTATATTCAAGCTTATAAATCATTGAAACACAAATCAGCGAATATGGAAGTTCTAATTGTTTTAGCCACAGTCATTGCTTATGTCTATTCAGTTGTCATTGTTGTTATTAATATGGTTCTTAAAGTGTCAAGTCCAATGTTATTCTTTGATGTTGCACCCAGTAAGACTATTCTCGTTTTCTTGTTGATTGAATCAGTCAAAGAATAATGATTTTTATTTTAGTGTTATTTATGTTTGTTGCATTGGGTCGATGGCTTGAACATACAGCTAAAGTAAAATTTCATTCGTTTGGAATAATTTCGAATGCGATTTGTTTGATTTTTAAAGGCGAAAACATCGGATGCATTGAAGAAATTATTATCACTTCAACCTCCTCAAGGAACTCTCGTTAAATTAGATGACAATGGAAAAATCATCGAAGAAACAATTGTTTTAGCTCAATTAATTCAACGTGATGATTTATTAAAAGTTCAACCAGGTGAAACAATTCCAACGGATGGTCGAATTTTACATGGTCGAACGACATGTGATGAATCGTTGTTAACAGGCGAATCGATGCCAGTTGACAAGACTGTTGGTGCACAAGTTGTTGGAGGAACAAAAAATCTTGACGGATTAATTATTATGCGTGCAACTCATGTTGGACAAGAAACTGCTTTAAAACAAATTATTCGGTTAGTTGAAGATGCACAAACATCGAAAGCACCGATTCAACAATTAGCGGACAAGATTGCTTCGTATTTCGTACCTTTTGTTATTTCAATTTCAGTTTTAACATTAATTATTTATATTATTCTTGGTTTTACTATTTTCGATAAAATCGAACCATATTCATCTGTAAGTTTTCTATCGAATTTTCATCAAAACTTCTTCTTATTATTTTTTGTTTCTAAAATGAAAGTATTATCGTGATGATGAGGGTGGTCATCATCATGGTGGTGGTGGTGACAGTTCGTATGATGCAACTAAAATTGAAATAATTCTTGAATTAGCATTTCGTTGTTCGATATCTGTACTGTCGATAGCATGTCCATGTGCATTGGGCTTAGCCACACCAACAGCCGTCATGGTTGGAACGGGTGTTGGAGCAACAAATGGCATTTTAATCAAAGGTGGTGAACCACTCGAAGCAGCACATGAAATTCGAACGATTGTCTTCGATAAAACAGGAACGATTACCAAAGGAAAAGCAACTGTTGTCGATAAACGAATTTTCATTCAAAATAAGCAAATGACACTCGAGAAAATGTTAGCTATTGCTGGTAAAGACTCTCTTATTGTTTTGAATGTATTCGATTGATTGATTGATTGAAGGAACTGCTGAAAGTGGAAGTGAACATCCATTGGCCATGGCCATTCGAAACCATTGTAAAGAACATTTTAGTCAAGATCAATTAGGTCTTTGCAAGAATTTCAAAGCTAAATGGGGATATGGATTAAGAGCCAATGTCAGTCAAATCAATTGTCTCATTCGAAATGAAAACCCAAATCAAGAATATTTCGTTCTCATTGGAAATCGTGAATGGATGAAATGTAATCATTTAAAAGTCGACGAAGGAATCGATAAAACAATGTCGAAACATGAACACGATGGACATACAGCTGTTCTTGTTGCTATCGATGGTTCATTTTATTCTTTTCTTTCTTCTTGAAACTAATTCGATTTGCTGTTTTTTTTTCAGGTAAAATCGTTGGAATGATTGCCATCGCCGATGAAATCAAAGAAACAGCTCCATTGACGATCTTTGCATTGCAAAGTCTCGGCCTACGAACAATTCTCTTGACAGGTGATAACATAAAAACAGCACGTGCTATTGCAAGTCAAGTTGGAATCAAAACAGTTTATGCGGAAGTTTTACCAATACATAAAGAACAATTTATAGCAAATTTGAAAAAAGATCGACGAACCAACGGAAAAATCGCAATGGTTGGCGATGGAATCAATGATTCACCAGCATTGGCACGTGCCGATGTTGGTATTGCTGTTGGAACAGGTGCTGATGTTGCTGTTGAAGCTGCATCGATTGTTTTAATACGTGATCAATTATTCGATGTTCTTTCAGCGATTATGCTCTCGAAGAAAACTGTTCAACGAATTCGAATTAATTTTATTTTTGCTACTTTTTACAATATAATTGGTATTCCAATAGCTGCAGGTGTTCTATTACCAGCTGGTTTCGGTTTATTACCTTGGATGGCAACAGTTGCTATGTCTTTGTCATCGGTCAGTGTCGTTCTTTCATCGTTATTATTACGTTATTTTCATAAACCAACTTTTCAACAATACGAAAATCAATCATCATTTCGTCAATGGTCGTTGAATAAAGCAAATGATATTATTGTTCATCGAGGAATCGACAATTTAACGATTAAAAAATCCAAATCCCGGAGTTTAATTTCAAGTATTATGACCAATCGATTTTCTCTACTTGTGACTGATTCAATATCAGCTGTTAAAAATGCGATTATTCAAGAAAAGAAAAAAGCGACAGTTTTCTTTAGTGATCAACGATCACGAACGGCAACACCTGAAGAAATTGAATTACAAATAACTGCCTTATGAACATTCATTTTCCTATTCTTTTCTTTTTATTTCGATTTGTAAAATAAAAACAAAACACAAGTTTTATTGACGTCACATTTCAGTTTTTATATTCGGAGGTCATTCTTATCAAAGAAAATACTTTGAGCTCGAAAGATTCTTATCAATGAATAGATTCTATTTTATATAAACAACAAGTCTTTTTTATCGAACTCTAGCCAGTCAACAAAATGAAATTTTGTCTTGTATTTTTTGCATTGATTATCAGTGTTGTTAGTCTTCCAAGATTCAATGAGGAATTAAATCAATCTTGGTCATTATTTAAAAATGTTTTCAACAAAAATTATTCATCGAATGACGAAGAACTAAAACGGTTTGTTTTTATCGAAGAAAAAGAAAAAAAAAATGTTTGTATTTTGATGAAAAAATAATAGTCGTCAAATTTGGGAAGATAATGTTGAGATCATTCGTAAACATAATCTTGAATATGATCTTGGTCTACATTCATTTACACTTGGAATCAATCCATTTGCTGATCTTGTAAGAACAATAATCAAATAGTTTATTTATTGTTTTTCTTTTCTTTTCTCGTTCAAAGACAAATGAAGAATTTGTAAAACAAAGAAATGGATTTCGAATGAATTTACACAAGAATTCCAGTCGAACATTTGTTCCCCCGGAAAATTTCGTTTTACCCGATAGTGTCGATTGGCGAACGAAAGGTTATGTGACTCCAGTCAAAGATCAAGGTCAATGTGGTTCATGTTGGTCGTTTTCAACCACCGGCTCACTTGAAGGACAACATTTCAATAAAACTGGTCAACTTGTTTCACTTTCCGAACAAAATCTAGTTGATTGTACAATTAACTTTGGATGTCATGGTGGAGTCATGGAAATTGCCTTTGAATATATTAAATCGAATGGAGGAATCGATACAGAACAATCGTATCCATATCAAGCTGAACGTCACGAATGTCGATTCGATCCAAAGAATGTTGGAGCGACTGATACTGTTAGTTTTGCATTTCTTTTCTTTTCATTTCTTCGAACAATTTCAATTTTAGGGTTTTGTTCAAATAAAAACAGGCAATGAAAATGATCTTCAAGCAGCAATTGCCACAGTTGGTCCGATCTCTGTTGCCATTGATGCTGCTAAAAGTTCATTTCAACTTTATAAATCTGGAGTTTATGATGAACCACATTGTTCAACAATTTATCTTGATCACGCAGTTTTAGCTGTTGGTTATGGAACTTTAGATTCAAAACCATATTATCTTGTTAAAAATTCTTGGGGAACCAATTGGGGACAACAAGGTTACATTATGATGAGTCGAAATCAACACAATCAATGTGGCATTGCAACACTACCGAGTTATCCACTTGTTTAAAACATTTTTCTTCTTCTTTCTCTTTTTTTTTTAATTTAATAAACAAAACAAAAAACGAAACACAGAGGTCGTGTTCTCTTCTTTTATCATTAGAGGTCTCACAGTAGTTTTCATTGAAGCAATGGAGAGAACGATCATGCGATCATTATTTGCAAAGAAATGTCTGAAACTAATGTAAAAAACGATTCAACAAATGTTTCTCATGAACAACCATCAGGCAATGAAGGTCTCGAGAAAACAAGTGGAACAATATCAACATCAATAATCGATCGACTTTCTTCTGTTTATTTAATCAAGCGATATTAAATAGAATCTCTTTTTTTCTTTTTGTTTTGTTTTCTCATTTATTTTGTTTTGTTATTGATAAAGATGACAAAATCAATGAATAAACGGTCTTATGAAAACAAAGTTAAATTCACACAAAATGAAATTTCGGTGAAAATAAGCAAATAATTTGTTTGTTGTTTTTATAAACGACGACCACGTCGACCACCTTTTCGTCGAGTACTATCTGATGGAATTGGTGTTACATCTTCTACAAAACAAACGAAAGACAATTTCTATTTGAATGGAAATGAAAAAGAAAAACGAACCAATTCGTCCAATTTTAATTCCCGAACGAGCAAGAGCACGAAGTGCAGATTGAGCACCAGGTCCAGGTGTTTTGGTTTTGTTTCCACCAGTAGCTCGAAGACGAACATGTAAAGCGGTAACACCTAAAGCTCTGCAACGTTCAGCTACATCTTGAGCAGCTAACATAGCAGCGTATGGTGAAGATTCATCACGATCAGCTTTGA
>ERZ781399.4295-NODE-4295-length-10350-cov-3.952113_pt1 | contig 10350 bp, 10 predicted proteins | sample MGYA00511014_ERZ781399 | MGnify/ENA primary metagenome ERZ781399 (study PRJEB29847, sample SAMN06458254) | wastewater metagenome | isolation source: Wastewater bioreactor | place: South Africa: Cape Town | study: EMG produced TPA metagenomics assembly of the... | reverse complement strand
TCGGCTTTGGTCATGCCAATACCAGTATCAACGATTGTTAGAGTATTGCTGGCTTTGTCAGGAATGATTTTAATGTATAATTCTTTGCCTGAATCGAGTTTTGTTGGATCAGTAAGTGATTCATATCGAATTTTATCCAAAGCATCGGATGCATTCGAAATAAGTTCACGTAAGAAAATTTCTTTGTTCGAATAGAATGTATTGATGATCAATGACATCAATTGAGCGATTTCAGCTTGAAAGGCGAATGTTTCAACATCGCCACCTTGTTCCATTTGTTCAGAAGACATATTTTAGTTTTTAGACAGAAACAAAAATTAGTAATGAGTTGTTGAAGTTAAAACGTGTACGACGTACGTTTGACGAGAGAAAAAAATGCAAGCAATATATGTTTAGAAGCTGATGCTTTTATATTAAATCTAGAAAGAAACAAATAGAACAATCTAGAAGCATCGAGAACGAGTCTATATATTTTTTTCTTTTTCTTTCCTTTTCTTCCTCTCTCGTTGGCTCGTTGTCACGACATGACGTGGAGTTCGATTCGATGCTTCATATTCTTTCTCAAATAAGTCACTAGTAAAACAGACAGATATGCTGTGCACACGTCACTATGGTGAAAATCTCAATGGCTGGAAATAAACGAATAAAAATGTTGACCTTGGCTATGTCCTTTCTCTTTTTTTATGAAGCAAAAAAAAGAAAGAAAATTTCAAGAAAGAAAGAAAAAAGTAGGAAGAAAGATAGTCCAAAGATAAGTAAACGTGACAAATTGGGACATTTATGTGCTTCATTTACTTTTTCAAGGTTTAAGATAAAAATATCACATTCGTGTTTTTTTATTAATAATTTTACTTCCACAAAACAAATGTTTATGAACTGCTTGAGAATTGCTTGAGCATTTTTGAAAGCATTTGATTACAAGCAGCAGCATATGGATTCGATAAAAGAACTTGTTGTTTAGCAAACGCTGAACCGAGTTCAGCAGCACGTGTAAAATCATCTAACGATGCTTTCTCATCACCTAAATAAATAAATAAAATCTCAACAAGAGAAAATATAAATGCAAAATTTACCGAGAAATTTGTGTAGAACTCCACGTTGTGTTAACGCCAAAGATAAAACTTTCTCATTGTTGATAAATCAATGGCTGTTGAGAAATCTTGCATAGCTTCAGAAGTTTTACCTTGTAATTGATAAGCTTGTGCTCGATTGTTATACGCCGATGGATATCGAGAATTGAGTGCAATGACTTGATTGAATCGTTCAATAGCTTCAGTTAATTTTTTGTCTTCAGCTAATTTTACACCTAAAATCAAACATTAATATTAAGAAAAAAAAATTGGAATTAAACTGATATATAATTGCCTTCTTCTTCTAACTTCTTTATTTCTAAGAATTGTTCTAGAAATTCAAATAACAATATTTTCAAAATAATTCTAGACGAATTTTGTACTTTGATTTTCTGCATCAGTTGAATCTAATGGAGTTTCTTTGTCAAAATCCAATGGATAATTTGGATTGAACATAGCATTAAGAACGTATTTATCATTCTCTGTAATCGCCGCCATAGTTATTGATTCTGTATTATTGAAAAAAAAACGAATTTCTACATATATATATATATAGATTAGAATAAAACTGACATCTACTAGCCTATGATCTGCGTGCAAAGATAAGAAAATGATTCATTAAACAACGTAATAATACACAAAAAGAAAGAGAAAGAAAGATCTAGTCGAGATGATCTTTATCAGTGAAACGAACGATAATAGATAGTATCGTAGAAACATGAACTATTGATCAAAATTCAAAAGAGCTAATTGACTTTTTCTCCTCAAGAACAATATGAAAATAAATAAATTCAAGATATTCAAATCTTTTTATCAGATAAGATATTTTCAAAATGATCATTCGAGCTCGTTTTCGTTGTCCTGATCATTTATTTAATCTCCAACGGCAATTACGCCAAACGAAACTACTCGTTGCTGCACGTCTTTCCGATTATCTCATTATCGATTGTTCATTTGCTCGAGAATATAGTGAAAATGAAATCATCCTACGGAATTATTACGATCGATTACAATTAAAAATTCATTCATGTTTCACATCTCTCTATCGATATCATTCGCCATCGTTCGTTCTTCTATGTAATCTCTCAACAAATGAACAAAATCAATCATTACAAAACAGTCCTTTTTGTCATGCAACATCGGTTTCGTATTTGGATTTATTTCCACGAGAACGATTAGTTTATTTATCACCGGATTCACCAAATTTGATGACGGAATATGAACATAATTCGATTTATATACTCGGAGGAATATTCGAAAAAAGTAATCATTGATCGTCATCTGTTTCTTTTTCTTTTTCGAAATATTTTGTTCAGCAAAAAACGAACGATTAACATTGGAAAAAGCTGAAAACGAACGAATTCGACATCAATCCTTACCACTTCAACAATATTTGAAGTAAAATTCATAGAATCAATTTGAATTTCATTTTTTTTTGAATATCGTTGATAGATTATCATCAAATGCAAGTTTTGCTTTGTCATTGAATCAAGTCTACAATATTTTGATGACACTTAAGCATAATAATAACAATTGGTTCGATGCATTGAAATGCATCCCTGAACGATGTCTTTCACGATAATTGATAATTATGTGTTTTCTGTTTTGTTGTTTGTTGTTTTTTATATATTTCAAATAAATTTATAAAAAAACGAAACGCAATAACATTCGACTTCCTACATAAGTCGAAGAAAAAAACAAAATATTGTTCGTAATTTCCTGGCAACCTACACAGATAGAGGATAACATGACAAATTATCTTTCAACCTACGTGGTATATTAATTGTAGATAGAACAAATAGATCTTATAGAATATTTTCTCTATTTCGATTCGAGTATAAATACTTGTTGTTTTCTTGTTTTGCTTATCCATATTTTTTTTCTAACGAGATAACTATACATACAATGATGTTCTATCGTTTCGTTCTTTTAATACTTTCAATAATTACATTCGCGATTCCTGCTCATTGTTTCACGATTGAAGGAGAAGTTAACAGGCAAATTACAAGTAATTAAATAATTTAGATTATTTTTATTTTTATGTTTTTTTTTTTATAAAAACAAAAGAATACGGAACTGTTGATGTACAATGTACATTCAACAATATTACAGTTGCACCAGGCTCATCATTTAAATTACCAGCACCGGACTGTTTCGAATGCAAATGTACAACTAAAGCTATGACTTGTTTTGGATATGGTTATAAAGCAGGTGTTGTTGCTCCACCTCCGGGGTGTGTTGCTCACAATGATGCATGTAAATTGGTTTTTGTCAAAGAAAATAATCCATCGGAATTATGCGAATTTGGAAAAACTATGAATACACTCAAGAAGAAACTTCGTGCTAAATTGAAGAATTAAAACAAAATACTAACTATGTTATTATCAATAAACTATTCTTTTTTCGTAGTGATCTTAGTTTCAATAAAAACGAGAACTTTTTTTATTATTATGCATGATGAAGATCCTTGAAATGTTTATATCGATTATAAAAAGATTTTCTTTCTATACAAAAGATCACTTTAGTTATCGATTAAGAAGTAGGTTAGCATTGTTTCAGGGTAATGAAACAATTATATCCAAGGGATGCTATACTTTTACAGCATTTTAAGAATTTTATACGATCTTTGATTTGTTGATCATAAAAACAGAAGATGAAAAACGGTAATCATCATATAAAAGATCTCTGTTGAAGTCAAGGTAAAAACATTTCGATTATTGCTTTGTCTTTATCGATTCGAATGATGATGGCTCATTATTTTATACTAATTATGTTGGTATTCGTAACATCAACTCATAGTCTTTTGTGTTATGAAGGTTTTTGCCAAGGCAAGGATACATTAGAATGCTCCTACGAAGAACCGAGTTCAGATGAAGATGGTTATTGTGTTATCGTTGAACAAAAATTCTATGATGGTGATGAAATTGATATAACACGAGTTCACAATTTTCCAAGTTATGTCGAAGTTGAAGATACTTATCACATTCTTGTGATAGATTCAATCAGATATAATCAAACAGCAAATAAATGGTATACATGGCCAGCAATGGTTATGTTTGGATGCGATTGGGATCTTTGTAATGCACCAGAGATTATCGATAAATTACCTGATTCATTTTCAGTAACCATGAATGAAACGTGGCTCAACGAAAATATTTATGGTACTGGCTCTGTAGATAGTTGTAACTATTGTCCACATGGTATATGTGCTAATAATGAAACTGCTTATAATATGGCTGAATGTCCTATGACTAACTGTACTAACAATGAAACTTCGGTAATACGATCTATTCTTAAAAATATGTTTTCTAGAAATATTCTTTTATTTATTAGTGTGTAGTATCTGATTTCTGGTTTGATATTCATACAGATGAGCAATGTTTTCTGTCTGAATGTCTTGGATTAACTGGAGGTGGAGAGGAAGACTTGGAATATGATGGTGGTAGATATAGAGTTGATGTTGAATTAATTGTTTATCTAGCACGAAATCGAAGCACATTTGACATCTGGGAAATGGATATCTATTGTGCTGTTGATGGTTGTAGTAGTCCGATGATTTTTCAAGAAATACCTCAACAACTTTCTGCTAATGTCACGAATTTAAATGCTTTTCCACTTGTTCGACCTACCACAACAACAACAACTACTACAACTACTACGACGGAAATGAGACAACCATTGACGTGTTACACTTGCGATTGTGCTAATACAGCAAGATGTGCATGCAGTGATACTGAAATAATTTCAGCAATTGATGGTTTTTGTGTTGTAATACGTTTCTTATTTGGTCAAACCATTTTCAATTACATGGATACATACGAATACGAATCATTGAGTGTCTATATATCTGAATTTCCAAATGTTATCGTAGAAGAATCGATTAATTACGATGAACAGGGTGGATTTTGGTTCACAACAACGAATCTTGTTTTATATAGTTGTAATTGGAATTTATGTAATAAACCTGATTTAATACCACTTTTACCTAACAGTTTTCATATGCGACTTCCTGAATCATGGTTAAACTCAAGTGTCTTAGGTAGTGGATTACCTGTACGTGATTGTCATGAATGTCCAGATGAAGAATATTGTGGTACAACGGATTACTTAGATTCTAATGTTTGTCCTATTCAAGCATGTATACAACTTGTTTAGTTATTGATAGTTATGATGATCCAGCTTATGATTATTTATGTTACCATTCATATTGTCTTCCACCAGATACACAAACTGATCCAAGAGAACGACATCGAATTGAAATTGAAGGTATTATTTATGCAAATGATCCAACGAATATTGAATTATTTGAAATTGATATCTATTGTCGAGCTGATAATTGTTCAAATCCAGTAATATTTCGTGAATTACACGAACAATTAACAGTGCAAATCGGCGATCTTGCTGGCTTATTCAATGAAACATATGATCCAACAATACCGCAACGTCGATGTTATGATTGCTTTTGCAGTAATTTTAATAATTGTACTTGCGCAAAAATAAAGCCTTTACCAGCGAATGAAACACATTGTATAATCTCACGTGAAATTTACGGTCAAACTGCTTGGGGTTATGTTGGTCATCTCAGTGAAGATTCATCAAAAGTTCATATTCGTGATTTTCCTTATATAGTTGTCCAAGAATCAATTTTATATAGTGAACAAACTGGATTGTGGAATACAGTAACAAATTATGTTCTTTACGGCTGTAATTGGGATCTATGTAATGATCTTAATCTTGAAAAATATCTTCCAAATTCATTTCAAATGCGTTTAAATGAAACATGGTTAAACTCAAGTGTCTTAGGTAGTGGATTACCTGTACGTAATTGTCATGAATGTCCTTATGGACCTGTTTGTAGTGTTAATTCTTCGATTGATGGAGATCAATGTCCTATAATGGAATGCAATACAACATGTCTTGTTTATGATACTTATGATGATCCATCACATGGCATGCAATGTTATCAATCATTTTGTTTACCACCTGATACTGAATTTTATCAACCTGAAAGACATCGAATTGAAATTGAAGGAATTTTATATCTACATAAGCAGCCTCGATCTGTTGAATTATGGGAAGTCGATATTTTTTGTCGTGCAGATGACTGTTCTCGACCAGGAATATTTGATGAAGTATGTTGTTTATTACAAAATGAAAATCACTATAACTAATCTCATAAAATATTTCATATGTTTTCAGCTTAAAAGTTTACTATACGTTAATTATGGTGATCTTAGTATGTTGGATCAACTGGTTACACCTTCCACGTCACCATCCACAACTACAGCAGCAGCACCAACAACGCCATCCACGACTACAACAACAGCACCAACAACGCCATCGAAAGCAACTAATCTGAAAGCAATTGTCTTGACAAATATTGCTTCATTAATCATATTTGCACTCTTTATTCATTTGGTAAAATTATCTTAAATTTGCTTTTTCTAATAATACGTAGAACTGACTTCTGCGAAATATTCACTAAAAAATTGACAAATTTTTCATATTTTTTTAATTTTCCTCAATAAATTTAAAAGAAAAAGAAACTGGAGTATCATTGATTGCTTTTAGTTTTTCGCTTTACACCATCATCGAACCAGAAAATTTAGTATAAAATGTCGTTTAGCAGTAAACCAAAAGACATGACTTTTTGTTTCTTATCAGCGAAGTTGTATTTTAATTCATTTAAAACAACAGAAAGAAAATACGTTTTAAAATTCTTCCTCGGGGATTATTTAAACTGTTTCGTCTTTTTATGATAGTAGAAGCAACTGACTGAAAATAATTTCTCTGTTGATCTATTCGTTGACTACAGAGTATACAGTTTGATCATAATAAAACAATGATAAAAATAAGTTCTTTTTATTGCTTCGATTGTCATAATATATCGTTTGCTGTTCGGTAGGAAGTGACTCTTAATATCTTGCGATTCTTAACCTTGACTTGAAGAAAAAATAAGAATCTGGATTTTATAGATATACGTATCATAAAAATGGAGATATATAATTCTCTGTAACTATACGTCTTTTGCATTCATTTTGAATTCAAAATAGTTTTCAATTGATTTTGTGTTCGTTGACGACAATGATTATCATTTATTTATTTTTAGTACTCGTACTATCGACAGTATCGAGTACTAGTAGTCTTCAGTGTTATTCATGTAATTGTCGATCGGTCGACGTTGGTGCCTGTGATTGTGATACCCTTGTTACTGTACAAGATGGTGGCCATTGCACAATTACAAAAGAATTCGGTGAAACAGTATCACTATTGGAATTATCTCATTCGTTTTCCAATTCACCAGATGTTCGGATCAAAGATCCATTCTATGTTTTCGTCGATGAAACAATATTCTATAGTGAAGCAACAAAAACATGGCAAAATAAAACAAATCGAATAGTATTTGGATGTGATTGGGATTTGTGTAATAAATATGATCTGATTGAAAATTTACCAAAACAATTTCAATTATATGCTGATGAAAATTGGTTAGACAAAAATATCTATGCAAACGGAAGAATTGATGGTTGTTATGATTGTAAACTTGACTACTCTGATGATGCCAGAACTCCAGTACTTGACAAACAATGTTCATATACATCATGTTCGAAACCATCGACAGTAAGAATTGAAATAGGATGTTTCTAATTATGTCTTTTCCTTTTTTAAGTGTGCACTTCATGCTTTATGGAATGATGCTGCTACAAATCAAATCTCTCATCAATCGGCATGTACATCATCTGAATTGAGAAGTGATTCAACTGGTGAAAAATATCAACTTCGTATAGAAGCAATTGTTTACTTAGCAAAAGATCGTTCAACTTTTGATATTTGGCAATTGGATATTAATTGTGCAGGTGATAATTGCAATCGACCAACTATGTTTCAAGAAGTTAAAGATCATGTTCGAGGTGTAGTCAGTGATTCACCAAAATGTCGATCTAAACGTCTAGCGACAACAACTGTTGTACCTGCAACAACAGCTGATGTACCAGAACATCGTCTTTATTGTTATGATTGTTTGTGTACAAGTTCAACATCATGCACATGTTCAAAAACTGAACTTGACGACTCCGATAAAGTCTATTGTTCAATTACACGCCGACAAAATGGACAGAACGTAACTATTGAATTTGGCCATATAAATATCAATTCAACATATTATCAAGTTAGAGAATATCCGTATGTTTTATTAGAAGAATCTATTATTTATAATGATGTTAGCGGCCGTTGGATTACCCAACCAGATACTATTGTCTATGGATGCAATTGGAATTTATGCAATAAACCTGATTTTCTTCCTTATTTATCATCTAGTTTTCAAATGCGTGTAAGTGAATCATGGTTAAATACAAGCATTCTCGGTAGCGGTTTACCTGCACGCGATTGTCATGTATGTACAGACAAGTTATCATGTAGTAATTCTGGTTTTATTAATGATACTGTATGTCCAATCACAACATGCAATGGAACATGTATTGTTGTAGATGTGTTCGATGATCCAACACATACACATCAATGTTATAATTCAACTTGTGCTCCCGAAGGTTCGAGTGCTGATACACATCGTGTTGATCTTCATGGTATTTTATATGCAAGTAATACAAGTAATGTTGAAATATGGGAAATTACTGCTTATTGTCGAGCTGATAATTGTTCACGTGCTGAGATCTTTCAAGAAATTCGGGACAATATTGTTGTATATCCTGGTGATTTAAGTGTTTTATTCAATAAAACTGGTGAAGCGTCAAAACTTCGTTGTCGTGATTGTATATGTTCTAGTGCAGAAGATTGTGAATGTAAATCAGTTTCTACCAATTATGCTGCATCGACTTATTGCACTATAGAAGCATTTTATACAACTAATACTACTAATTTTGTATTTAGTTTCATCGAAAATTATTCAAATTATATTAGTATTGATGACGTTCCATTTGTTACTGCGCAAAAGTCTATTGTCTACAACAATAGCACACATAGTTGGAATGGAAAAACAACTAAAGTTACATTTGGATGCAATTGGAATTATTGCAATAATCCATCACTTTTGTCATTATTATCATCAAGTCTAGAAATCAATGTACAAGAAGCTTGGTTAAACGCAACTATATTAGGTACTGGAGAACCAGCAAAAAATTGTCATGACTGCTCGGGAAATCAGACATGTAGTTCAAGTGGCAGTCTTTATGGTGGTTCATGTAATTATCTACCGTGTAATGCAACATGTTTTGCCTCCAAAACGATCGGTGAATCGGATTCGAATGAATATTGTTATACAGCATCTTGTGGTCCATTGGAAATTGATGAAAGTTCTTCATCTGACGTTGTTGGTGTAACGATTGAAGGTATCGTCTATGCTCGTAATCAAAGCACGCTTAAACTACTGGATATACAAGTTTCTTGTCGAACAGACAATTGTTCACATCCTGAAATATTTCAAGAAATCCAAAATGCTGTTTCGTTTCAAACTGGTAATCTCTCAGCAATATTCGATGAAGAAAGTGGTAGTGAACCTGGTCTACTAAAATGTTATCAATGTAGCTGTTTTAATAATCCTGATTGCGCATGTAACGAAACCACAGTAGTATCAACTTCTGGGTCATATTGTACTATTTTCCGTCATATGGATGGTCAATCGGTTTTCTTGTATTTAGAACCTATCGATATAAATAGTACTAAAGTTCATATTTCAAGATTTCCTTTTATGATAGTAGAAGATTCGATTTTATACGACGAAAACACAGGTGTATGGAATACAATACCAAGTGAGATTATGTACGGGTGTAATTGGGATTATTGTAATGATCCACTTCTCATACAATATCTTCCTATAACTTTTCATATGCGTGTTTCTGAAGAATGGCTAAATGAAACTATTTTAACTAATGGATCAGCAACAACGAACTGTCATGAATGTCGTAATGCAAGTCAATGTGGCACATCGGGCTTTACTGATATTTCACGATGTCCTCCACATGATTGCAATACAACTTGTCGTGTCTCTGATACTTTCGTTGATCTGTCTGTGGATGTGCTTTGCTATCAATCGTATTGTTTACCGTCTGATTACGATTCCGAATATATCAGTGGTCATCGCATAGATATTGGAGGAATTATCTATGGAAATACTTCAAATTCTTCACTTGAAATTTGGGAAATCGATATCTACTGTCGTGCTCCAGATTGTTCGCGTCAGGAAATATTTCAAGAGCTTCAATCTCACCTAACAGCAGAGTTCAGCGATCTTTCAAAGTTTGGTATAACAGCACCGAGCATCACA
>ERZ781399.4294-NODE-4294-length-10351-cov-4.870532_pt1 | contig 10351 bp, 11 predicted proteins | sample MGYA00511014_ERZ781399 | MGnify/ENA primary metagenome ERZ781399 (study PRJEB29847, sample SAMN06458254) | wastewater metagenome | isolation source: Wastewater bioreactor | place: South Africa: Cape Town | study: EMG produced TPA metagenomics assembly of the... | reverse complement strand
GGTCAGTTGTAAAGGTTTCTCCGAGTGGTTCTGAAGTACGTGATGGTTTCGAATGATTTTGTTTCTGTGGCGTCGAGTAAACAACTGATTGATATGTTGCTTTTGGTTGCGGTTGTCTTTGTGATCGATTGGCAGTAGAATAATCCTGTGACTGAATCGATGACGAAGGTGGTGGCCGTTGTTGTTGTTGTTGATGGTGGTGATGGTGATGACTTGGTCGATCATAGTTCTGAGATGGTGATTCTGATCGATACCTATTCGATGATGGCGGTGGTTCGTTTCGATTGGGCCTATCATAGTTTTGAGGTGGTGCTGATCGATAGTTATTTGGCGGTCGTTGTTCTGTCGATGAACTAGATCAATTCGTTAGGTCGACTACTTTCGAAAGAATGGTTCGATTCTTACTGCGAGTAATTCTGATCCGATGAATCGGTTCGAATTCGTTGTTGAGCTGGTTTTGATACTGCTGTGTGATTGACTTGAGCACCAAATAAACGTGCTCGTTCCGCTACACTGACGCCTCCCGTAAATTCAACTAAAATAAACAAATATCGAAAGAATTCAATTCGAAGAATTCGAATTAAACCTGCTCGTTTTCGTTCTGAACCTGTATCATTTATTGAATCATAAATAACATTTTTTGAAGGTGGTTTTCTGTTTGCCATTCTTTTATTCGATCATGAATGAGGCAATAGTTCGTACGGAAAGGTTTTTTTTCTCTTTCAGGATGATTTAACATAATGTAGGAGAAGAAAAAACCGTTCGAGCATGACTTCGAATAACCTTCTACTGTTTTTTTTCTTATTCAACTAGCACATGGTGTCTTATACTTGGAAGGTATTTTTTTGCTCTTCTTGTTCGACATTCAGATTCTTAGTCATCGAAATAGGCGGAACGATTTGTTCAATCTGTATATTTCGAAAGCAATTACGACTAATCGTCAATCTCCGCCTTTTCACACCTTGTTCAACTCATATCGATCGATGACATCATACGATTGATTTCTTAATGATAAACACGAGCTTGGATTTTCATTTTCGAATTTGAAATATCCGATCCGAATCGAACATCTAACACAATCGGTTGATAGCACATATTTTGTTTTCTTCTGAGATATGTCAACATTCATTTCGCATAATCATTGATCAAAAGTAACAAACACTAACCTCAGCATGTTATCACGAATGCACATAATTAGTCTCTACTGTCATAAACAATTTGATTTTTTTTCTCGTTCTCAGAATGAATAATCTTTGAATTTCGAAGAAAAAAAAAACGTAATTATAGAATTGCCTGTCAACTAATGGAAGGAGGAGAATGATAGAATTCTAATTAGTATATACACACACACACACATGCGAGTAAAAAAGAACAAGAAATTAACGGAAATCATTTTCAACGAAAATGTTTGTAATAAGAACATCATCATCTTCTTCTTCAATTGGATGCGTGTGCAGCAGATGTTTATGTGCACTAAAGAGGGTGAGATTAACATCTCTTTTCATATTGTGAAGAGATCAGGTGAAAAACAGTATCGATATGAGACGATAATTGTCCTTTCTTCATTTTCTAATCATCAAAATGCCGCAAGGGCTTTTCAATTGTGATCTTAAACACAGCTTCGTTTATTTGAAGATGATGAAATTAAGTTGCATGGATTGATTTTATTTTGTTTTATATATAAATACACAAAGAGACATCGAGAACATGTTCACAACTATTTTTTGTTCATAGTTTTAGAGGAGAGAGAGAAAAAGAAACAACATTGATCTAATTTGTTTGATACGGTGCTTGCATCGACCAGAATTGATTTGGATAGTCGATTGTTGGAACATACGGTGACGATGAAGTCGCGTGCTCGAGAACAAATGAATTCGAATTCGTTGATGATGAAGATGATGATGAAATTGGCTGTTGTTGTTGTTGCGGTTGTTGATGATGTTCGTCTTCTTGTTTGACTAAAAACATCGATTCAGTATCTTTGATATCGATTGATCTCGATGGTTGGGAAGACGATGACGATGATGATTGATGATTGACATTTTTCACAACTTTTTTCTGTTTACTACGTTTATTTTGAAACCAAATTTTAACCTAAACCAAAGAAAAATAATACATAATATTAAGTTTTTCGTTTCGTTTGTCTGAATTAATTTACTTGAGTTTGTGTTAGACCAAGTGATGCAGCTAGTTCAGCTCGTTCAGGTAAAGCGAGATATTGTGTGCGTTGAAAACGTTTATTCAAAACTTGTAATTGCATACTCGAATAAATCGTTCGTGGCTTACGAATTTTCTTTCCTTTAATTGTTAATTTTTGCGGTGTTTCATAATGACATTTTTCATTGAGATTGGTGTCAATACCTAATGTCGAATAGGGAATATTGTACGGATAGGAATAATTATTTGAATAGAATTGTTCTTGTGATGTTGGATAAAAATTTGAATATTGAGCATTGGCAACATCGAGCGATGATGCTTGTTGTTGATTTGTAAAATCAAGAAAAGCATTTGATGTTTGTGGAAGTGTTTGGATTGGTTCATTATGCATCATTTTCTTTGCTTATTAGCGTCGTTTTTTTTCTTCTATTTTTTTCTTATAATTTTAATAGTTATAATTTGTAAGATGAAATAATAATAGAGATGAAGAAGAAATTAATGAAGTTAGACGAGCGTAAGCGTAATTTCCCTTCGATAATTACGGTCGACGATGCATTGATGAATACAATACAAAGAAAGAAAAACGATCAATTGGGGAGTAAATTGTCTTCTTTTTTTTTAAAAATAAAAGATTAAGCTGATGATGATGGTAATAATGATCTGCTTTTCTTTCAAACACAACTTGACGAGAAGCAATGTATGTTCGTTTCGACGATAATAATTAGGGGTAATTTAAAGCAAAAAAAATCAGAGAGCAAGAGAAAGAAAAAAGTCTCCTTCCTTCTCTCTCTCTCTCTCTCTTTTTCTCTTTCTCGTTCATCGGTTTTTTTTTCGGCCAATAGGAAGATGAAATCAGGAAAAAATGTTTTTCCATTGGTTTGACAAGTCAATTCTGTCTCTCCTAAAATCCTAAATTCAATGCAAACATTCAATCAAAAGGAATAACTTCATTGCTTCACTCCTGCTGATATTTATTCTTCGTTTTTTTTTCTCCGTTCGATCTTTTCCTGTATAAACGTGCACGTTGTAATTATAACCAAAAGCAGAACGGATGTCATGTTGGAGATTTAGTCCATCAAGTAAATTATAGTTTTCTATTGAAATGAAGCAAATTATTCGAGATCAATAATCGTCTATTCAAGGTTCGAATATGTTCGTTTATTTTACCTAGAGATTTATTTGTAGAAGAAAGAACGAACGAAAAGAAAAAAACGTCATCTACGCAACAATATTCAAAAACTGCCCAATTTATTCGCAACTCGTTTCACTTTTTGACTCAATTGTTCTTTCATAAGATTGACACACATTGCAATAAGTACAAGTCCAAAAAGAATATAGGCAGCTGCTGATATTAGTTTCTCATTTTCAGCAGCCACTTTCAATGCTGTACCAGGAACTAAATCACCAAAGCCAATTGTTGTTACAGTTATGAAACAAAAATAAAACGAATCGAGAAAACTCCAGCCTTCCCAAATGCTAAAAAGTATCGCGCCAAGTGTTAAATAAAGTGGAATGACGAATACAGTCACTAGTAAAGGTACGCTTTCTTCATCACCATCATCGTCATCATCATCGATTCCATTCAATGTCCTATCGAGATCGATAACTGGATAGAATTCATGTTCGTTTTTCCATGTAACTGTCGTCGGTGGTAGAGGTGCTATGTCTAATGATGTTGTTGTTGTGGTGGTTGGTGGTTCGTAGGCAGGTGGTGGAGGCGATAGTGCTGATAGAGTTGGTTTCTCGTGAAAACTTTGAGATTTACGAGGAAGTTTTTGATTCGACGGACGAAGTTCTTCGACGCTCGAGGTTTTTCTCGGTCGGGGTTTTTCGGTTTTATTACGCGAGAAAAAACGTCGACGAGTCGATTTCGATTCAGATTTTGAACGCTTGAGATCTTTCTTCTTTTCTTCTTTAGATATTTCTTCAGATTGAACAGTTTTCTTGAATAAAAAGAAATAAAAATAAAAAAACAAACTCGATTTTCAAATGAAAATTACTTGTTCCTCTGGATTTTCCACTGTTTTTTCGAGATTATTTGTTAATTTATTTGTTTCTTCGATATAATATTGTATTGGACTAATATCAGTCGATTTTTGTCGCTGAATTTCATCGTATTCAACATCTTGAGTTGAATTCTGTCGAATTAATTCATTCATTCGAATAATTGGATCTTTTGGTTTGTCTTGATTCACATTCGAATGAATGCCTGTTAACATATTCAAACGAACATCAGCTGGTATTTGTGGAATATTCATTGCCGGTTCGATCGGTTTCGAAATAAGCGTTTTATCATCATGAATAATCGATAGATGAGCAGTTTTTTCCAAGAATTTCTGTCGATTTTTCAAAGCTAAAGCTCGTTTTTTCTTTCGACTCATTCGACAACAAAATATCATCATTATTCGACTAAAAACAAACGCAAACATTCGTGCCATTGTCGAGCCAATATTTGCAACAAAAAGCATCATTAATGGCACACCAAATGCGCTATAAAGTATGGTCGCTATTTTACCATGAATTGTCTTTGTTGTTATGTGACCATAACCTTAGAAGATCAAGATCAATGAAATTCTTTTGAAGACATCGTTTTGTTTTCAATTTACCGATCGTAGATACAAGTGTAACTGCATAGAGAACGGCACCGAAATAGTTCCAATCATGCTCGGCATCGGTCGTACGACCGTCGAAACCTTTTTGAACTTGTTCTTTAACAATTTTTTCGAATTTACTACAAAAAAAATAATAAAATCTGTAATTGAATTTGTCTGCTTTTCTCCTACTCAAGTTCATCAGCCGCATGAAAAGTAAAATTTTTCCTCCGTTCAATTTCAGGCAACGAATTAATTCTTAAAATATCCTTCCAAAGATTGAGTAATGTTAAATTTAATTTCTCGTCCATAATAAGTCGCATATTTAATTCATTTCCAGCTTCTAATTCTTTGAATAAAAGACCTCCAAGAGCGACATAACCCATCATAACAAAAAATAAACCAATACGTGAAAACATAAACGCTGTAAATTTCTTGCAACATGTTAAACAATTGTCTTTCGTACATATTCGTTGATCTTCCGTTGTATCTGCATCCTTGCCCTGTCGACGACGCATACTAAATCAAAATTCAAATCAGATTTTCTTGTTTCAATGAAAAACTTTCACTTTTCTATTCTCGAACGCATACTTCGATCTGGCCAACGAGAGTGCTGCCGATCGATAAACAACAAACACTTGACCAGGACGCATGTCTTATCGAATTGTTCGTCGTCTACCCCTCGAGAAAACAGATGAATAGAATTCCAACATGGATAGAGTTGATATATAAATATCTCGAGCAAAAAAGAACGAAGAAAACGATCGGTGTAATCTGTACACAGAATAGAATACGAAGAGAAAAGAAATGGCATCATAAAACACTGCTGTTCTTGCCTTGTTTGATCGACATTCAGTTGGTATACAGTGCGTTGTCTCGATTTGACTAACACAAACGTCATCAGACAAATGTGCTGGCAAAAGAAAGAATTATATTATCAATGCTAACCTATCATTACATTGTTACGTGTTATTTCAACGGAAAATCATCAGCATCTGTTCGTCGATTATGATTAGACACTAATCTCGTCGCGAGTAGTTTCGACATCGAACTTCTATTTGTTTTTTGTTTTGATTACAAGAATGTCATTTCGAAATGTAATTAATCCGATCTCATGCAGTGAAAACGAGTTTAGTTTAGATTCTAATGAAGAACATACGACATCATAGAACAACTCTGGAGAAGAGAAAAAGAACGACAAGAAAAATCATAGATTTACCTGATTTTTCTCTTGGCCATAAATGATGCTGGAAGAGAATAGGTTCGTATGAGTGTTGCATGTCGAGAACCTGTTCGAACGAGTACAATTTGTGATGAACGACGTCCGTTTTTATCTGTCATCTCGATCTGTACTTAACAAACTATTCTCTCGTCTGTGTCTATTAATTTTGAGATATGGACACATAATGAAAGTCAAGATACCAGTCAAGCACACAAAATAATATCGACAACGACTGTTTCTTTCTTCTTTTTCTCCTCTTTCTTTTTCAAATCAATATCCTATCTACTAAGTCCTATAAAGATCATTGTTAATGATAAAATCTGTTTCGTAATTTCTTACTTCTATTGGAAGAAACCAAATATTGTCTTCAATTCTGTTCGCTCTTAATAGACATCGACTATGAATAAATAAGATAGATAGATAAATAGATAGTTTTCTATGTCTGTCTTCTTTATTTGATCATCATCAACTTCTTTTTTCCGCTGATAGATCGAAGGTTTCTATCTACTATATCCGTTTTTTTTCCTCAAGAGAAAAATCAATCAACAACAATTCGAATATCTTACCCATGATTTACTTGCTGCAATGGTAGAAGTAAAACTCGACTAAGACGTCGAACGACAGCATATCGACTTGTATTCATCAGTTTGAAGTGAAAACTATTCGACAAATGAGATCATTATTTATAGAATGCAATTGACATTCATTTCTTTCGTCTACTAATGATGTTTACTTGTCACAGATACGCATAAACTTTGATTATCATTAATTTATCTGTTGATTGAAACGTTACTCTTTATTTATTATTAAAAATCAAACAAAAAGAAAACAAGTAGAAGAAAAAATTTGATAAATGAAAGACTTTTATGAAAGAACTCGATTTAGTTCCTGTAAAAATTTGTCAATCTCTTTCAACAAACGTTCGATTTCGTGTTCGTTGACATTTTGGACAGGCAAATTTTTGATTTTTATGACACTGAACATGAAAACACGATTGACAAACTAAAATCACAAAAGATTTCTATTTGAAAACAGAACAAAATTGTTTCCGTACTAGGACAAACACTTGTTGTTGTTATATCAAAGGGAAAAATAATACTCTTTTCATTTTGACAGATTTCACAGATAAAACCTTTGGCATAACAAAGATCTTGACATGTTATTACATGTTCTCGTAGAGTGTTGACAATTGGTTCAAGAATTCGTTGCATTTCTCGAGATTTTGTCTAATTTCAAAGAGAAAAAAAAACAAGATTAAATCTAACTAAAATTGTCTTTTACTCGAATAATATCATTCATTGAATATACATAAGGATTTTCGTAGATATACGATGGCAACTGTTTGAGTAATTGTTGACAACTAAACAAGATTCAAGTGAATATTTGTTTGTTTGTTTTTTCTGTTCAATCTCTACCCTTTTTCTTCAGCAAAACGACATGTTAGAATATAATATCTCAACGAAAATAGCGCCCAACGAAATTCATTGGTAATTCGTAGTTTATTACTACGTTCGAATAATTTCGAATTGAGATCATGCAAATTGAAAATAGCATCGGAATAAATTCGTTCGAGAAAATCAAAGGCAAAATTTGATACACTATGTTTATTCGAAAATTCCCATTTGGTTATTAAATACGATGGTAAATAGAATTTCTTGTCCGAATGACAACTTCGGCAGAAATATTTGCCTGACAAAATGAAATCAATAAGAAAATTTCATCGAAGTAAAAGAAAAAGGCTGTCTAATTACCTGTGTATTCACAATATCGATATCGACTTGCATAAGCTTTTTCAACCGCTCGACCGCAACCAGCACAAAGATAATCTTGCTTTTTTAATTGAGCATCACGACTAAGAATTAATTAAATGAACTTCCTTGTTGAAAATCAAGAGACAGTACCTGATAGTTGGATGAATAATTATAATTAATTGTTCACGAGGTGGTGCCCATCGAGGATTACCTCGTTGTAAAACCTAGAATTCATCAAGATAATCTTCGAAAAATGAAACATCTATTAAAACATACGGGTTCGATTGTTTCATTTGGACTTGTTTCGACTGTTGTTAGCGTTTCTTCAGTATCAACTGTATCTTCTGCATTTAGCATCAAGCAAAATAGTTCATCAGCTGTTGGTATTCGATGATGTTTCCATGTTTCCATAATTGCTAATGCTAAATTATCCAATTAAAACAATAATACAAAAGAAAAACAAACTACCGATATGTTCAGCTGTTGTATTATCTGGACTGAAAAATTCGAATAGAGACAGATAAATCGAACTGAAGAATTCTACTTTTGAATCGCATCTCGTTCGAATTCATTGATTGTCAATGAAGGCTTATCAACAGGTTCGAAATATTGTTTACATTTTTGACTAAATCGAATATATTCAATCGCAGCTAGAACAGCTTCACTGAAATAAAAATGTGCATTTTCCTAAATAAAACAAAAATCGACAATAATCGATCATCAATGATTTCTATCCGACTTTTTCGACATCGGTTCTTGTTTGTGAATCACATTCTCTTAAATAACTATCTAAGGTTTGATTTTTTCGTGGCCAAAATAATGACGAATGCGGTAGATGTGCTTTGGTAATATTGACCTTCGGTTCGGATATAATTATTTGATGAACTTTTGTTTCATCGGAATCAATAAGTGTTTGTTGACTTGATTGAATTTGTCGAGTTGATTCATTTAAATTTGTTGGTTCAATCGAAACGACGGATTCCGATTGAGAATCATTCAAACTTGAATCATATTCAATTGAATTTGCTCGATTTGATTTATTCTCGAAATGAAATACGGGATCACTGTGAATACGTCGATGGAGAAAATGTTGTTTTATAAATGGATCTAATGAAATACACGGTCGTATACAAAAGAAAATTAAATCAAAGCGTCGAATTTACAAGGTTTTGATTGATTATCATTTGTCGAATAAGATCTTGATGTTGTATCGATTGTTTCATTCAAACTTACGATAGACTATAGTAAACGAGGAAGAGGAAGACAAAAAAAAAATGAAGAGAAAAAAAACTTTTTATACTAGTTTTGGATCAATAGTTGTTAGTAGCGTGATGTCACAAGTTTCGATCGTGCGTAAACAAATAATAAAAGCTTGATAAAATGGTTTTAATCGAATAAAAGCATGACCTGGAAAGAAAAGGTTTTGTTTGAAGTTTTCTCTTTGCTCGTTTCTTTTTATTTCTTTACATATATATATTTAATGAATAAATCAAAAAAATATGAAAAGCAATTCATCGAATGAAACGATATTAATAATCAGAGAAACTTTTCTTTTGTCTAACGTCGATTCAATTACAGTAACATTGATTTCTTTTTTATTTCCGAATGAAATCATCATTGTGCCGACACTCGACACTACAACATCATTTCCTTTCCTTTTTCTTTTCATTCTTACTTCGATCTGTCATAGACATGTATTAATCAAAAACATCTTCGCACGACGTTAATATCTTTCTTGAAATTTATACTCAACATACTTCGTTTGTCAGTAGTGATTTTCTACTTCGATTAAATTCGTAAATAATTTTAATATCTTGTAAAAGTCCGTCTATTTTATTTTGAAGATAACACGTTCTCAAAACATGCCGTAAACATATTTCTATTGACATTTTAAAAAAGCTCAATCTTCGACGGAAACACTAGCAAATACAATTTTTCTCTCACTCTCTCCCACTCGTTTTCTTCGTCATCTGTCTTTGACATATTAACTATATACTAGTTGAAAACCCCACATTTGTCAATTGTTTCTTAACAAAAGAATCAGCTTAACATGACTAGTGACAGATAAAAACTAGCTTCTCTTGAGGAAACGCACACAATGTGAAGGAAACATTTCAACGGGGTTTGAATAACAATCATCCTCATCAATATGTTTAGCGGGGGCGAGCAAACCCCAAATTGTCTTCAGTTCAATACTGAAATTTTTTCCTAGAAAAACTAATTAATTTAGTTCGATCTCAGAGATAAAATCAATGTTGTTTTTTTTTCTTTTATTATTTGTCTGTTTAGAATTGCAACGAAGAAGGAGAGCGAATCTCCTCTTAATCAATGCTCTTCTCCTTCTTAATCTGTTTCCATGTGCCCAAATACAATCGATCAATCCTCGATTGTCATTTACCTAATAATCTATTCTATTTTCTATTGATCTGCTGCTTATTTCTAACTGTGACAAGTGCATCCGATCGATTCAATCATGATTATTATCAAGCGACGGATTCCATGATACAAACGCCTGAAAATCATTTCTTAGAACGAACACAACGTGGTACTGGCTTTTTTGTTTATCGAAAAGGCGAATAGATCGGAAGAGCACACGTCTGAACTCCAGTCACGTTTCGATATCGTATGCC
>ERZ781399.4280-NODE-4280-length-10372-cov-3.804788_pt1 | contig 10372 bp, 8 predicted proteins | sample MGYA00511014_ERZ781399 | MGnify/ENA primary metagenome ERZ781399 (study PRJEB29847, sample SAMN06458254) | wastewater metagenome | isolation source: Wastewater bioreactor | place: South Africa: Cape Town | study: EMG produced TPA metagenomics assembly of the... | reverse complement strand
AAAATCAATAAAATACTAGACGAAACTCAATAGATCCCATTGAAATTACCTGAAAAACCATTAGTTAATCCAGCACCACTATGAAAAGGATCATAAAGAGGAAAATCATTGACATTTGTTGATAGATCGATCTGTGGTTGTTCAATTTGAGAATAATTCCATGTTGATGTTGAATTACTACCAACAGCGTAATTCATCGGTGAATAGAGAGGAAACGGAATTGAATTAGCTGATGATGAACGAGGTTCAGGTGACGGTCGTTGAATACAACGAGATGCAACACTGGGATGAGTGACTGGGCCAACTGCTGGTGAAAATAGCGGACTTGGACGTTGAACAGGACCTGGTACAGTCGGAGGAGGAATTATGGTTGATTGAGATGATGTTGGAAGAAAATAACCATTTGGATCCCAATAATTTGATGTTGCTAAACCTTCGGATACAGCTGACGAAGATGATGATGGTAAAAGTGGAGGAGTTGCTGGAGATGGTGAAGTATAGTGTTGACCTGTTGTCGATGGTGGTACGGGTTCATGATGAACATTATTGTTCGTCCAAAGATTGGATGATGGTTCAACTTTTTGTGGTTGATAGGACGCATGATTTTTCAGTACATTTTGAAGGCGAGGTGGAGCTGCCGTTGATGGTGGTTGATGATATTGTTGTTGTTGTTTGCTAGTAGTTGAAACTGGTTCTGCTTTAGGTTGAACAAACGACGAATTATTTGTTGTTTTTTTCGTGTTATTCGAAGGTGTTGGTTGTCGTTTGTTGTTTGCCGATGATAAGACAGGTGGAATAGGTGCAGCAAGCAGAGATGGCACAGATGTTGGTGCAGATTTATGTTTACTTTGTTTACGAGAAATCGTTATCCAATTGACTTCTTCTTCTTCTGCAGGCGAATCGATACTCTCAAACGGAAGATCGACACTAGTTCGAGCTGTATTCGTTCCCTGAGAAGATGATGAATATGAAGTTGACGATGCCAATGAAACAGGTGGCGGAGGCATGGATACAGGAGCTGTTGTTGTAACCGTTTCATTCGATGGTTGTTCAACAGAATTAGCTGCTTGCTTTTGTTGTTGTTCAAGTTTTTGTTTTGCTTTTTGCTTTCGTTTTGATAAAGGTTGTTGACTTTCGACTGTTGGTGTTGGTGCTGGACTTGAAACAGTTGTCACTTTTGCTGTCGATGATGATGATGATGGACTTCGAGATGCTTGTTGAGAATCAGTAGCCGATTGATTAATATTTGAGCCATTTGGTTTCTTCTGATTTTTATTTTCTGCATTATTATTATTATTATTATTATTGTTATTGGCTTTGGATTGTTTGTCTTTTTTCTTTTTATTTTTCTTGGACGTTGTTTCTTGATTTGTTGTTGTTTGATGTTCATTATGATTATTCGATGATGAACTTTGATTTCCATCGATAAATCGAACTAGATCATCGATATCATTCTTATCATCGACGAGAATTTCCTTTGGTTTCGTTGGATTGATTTGTACAGTTTGTTTTTTATTATTCATTGGAATTTTCTTTTGTTGTTCCTTGACTAAATCCTGACCTTTCTTTTTCGATAATTTCAATTTCAATCGTTCTTTCATCTCGACATCACGCGGATTGAAAGCTCCTGCAATCGTCGCGCCCATAACCGATGTTGTTGATCCAGGCAAAGCCATACAAGTCACACAACTCGTTATCGGTCCATTAGTTGAATTCGATGATAAATGAAGACATGTTGATGATGTTGAACACGTTCGTCCTTCCGAATAATCACAACAACAACATTCACAATGTTTACTATTATTATTAGTTGTCGACGTTAGATTCTTTTTCTGCTGCTGCTGCTGCTGTTGTTGTTGTTGAGCGAGAATTGTTTGGATTTTTTCTTGTGTTTTTGATGAAATCGGAGATTTGGGCGATGATGATGAGGAATTGAGACATGAAGGAGAATGAAATGATGAAAGAATTGAATGTAAGGCAGCTTCGGATGCATCGGTGTTCGATGCAGCATGACGAAGAAGTTGATCGAGATTATTGTAGGCTGTTGATGAAGACGAACAATTCGAATCGGATTTTGTTGATGAATTATTGAAAAATGAATTTGTTGTTGGTTTTTCTTGTTGTTTGGTTTTTTTGAAAAGTGAATTGTCTTTTTTTCTCGTATTGCTCGTTGATTCTTCGGTGTTAAAACCAGTTAATTCATTAAAAAGTGCTTCAGCTATTTTCTGTCCGCCGTGTTCATTTGTTTTTGCACCTGGTTTTCTCGTTAAATTGATACTTAATCGTGTTTGACCCGATGAAGTTGTTGTTTTAGCAGCCGTGAGCGTCGTTGTCGAACAATTCGACGATGCCGATAGATCATTGGCGTTCGTCGATGTGATCGAACCGAACGTTCCAGCGGTAAACGAAACCGACTGAATCTTTGCAGAGAGATCGGCAACCGAACGCGGAAGAAAGATATCAGCAGGGATAGATTTCTTCGGTATTTGAGTTGTTGAGGCTGTTGTTGTTGTTGGCGCTGCTGCTGCTCCGGCTGCTGTTGGTAAAGAAGTGCTGACTGTTGTTGAATTTTCTTTTTTACGATGAGATGATTTCGATTTTGAGGATGAAGATTTTTTTGTTGTTGACGATGTTTCATTTGATTTTGAATTTGTTTTCGTTTGGTCTTGATTGGAATTCTTTGTTGATTTATCCGATTGAGATTGGATATTTTGAATGATTTCCTGAATCCATCTTTGATTTTCCATTGCTAATGTCGAATTTAATTGTTGTTTTTTCGATTCATCCGTCTGAAACGTCGATTCATAGATTTCCTTTTGAATTCTCGCCATTGGCGAACAACTTTCGAGAATATCTTTTAATAATTGTTCATTAAGATCTTTCAAAAGTTGCTCATTGGGATCTTCATCGCCTAAGATCAATCGTCTCAATTCTTCTTGTTCATCTTCTTGAATATAAAACGATGACGTTGGATCATTATCGAGTAGATACTCGTCGAACGAGGAAATCGATGATTCATCATCGCCTCCGTTACCCGAGCCAATCGATGAACCGTTTGAACCTTGTTGAGACGATGTTGGCACATCAACCGTTTTCTTCTTCTTATTTTTCTTCTTTTTCTTTTTCTTCTTTGTCGATTCACATTTTTGTGTTGTTGTTTGAGCTGAAAGTTTCGTTTGACAATCTTTGTACAAACACGCTATCTCCGACATTTCCTCATCGAATGCAAGAAATCGATTTAACAATTGAGTATATTCAGCTGGCGAATAGTCCGTATGTTCTTCATGATTCGGCTGCAAAAGATCGATCATTGTCGACATTGAATGTTGAATTTTTCTGTCCATATAAATCAATTTCTCATACAAATGTTTGTTAAACAATAACCAAGTTAATTGAAACGTTTTCAGATAGTTTTCTTCGAAATAGAAGAGAATTGTTGAGACATTGCTCGCTGCTTGTATAAATATTTGATATTCATCCAAAAGAAACGAAATAAACAATTGTACATCGTGACAAGTCTTCGAACACGTATGAAAACGTTCTAAAACTTGACTTCGAATTTCTTTCACGTATTCGAACACGATGCTTTCGAGTTTGGAGAATAAATCTCGAGGATTCCTGTCCGTTAATCGTTTCACATAGTCTTTCGCTTTGGAAATATCATCAGAAAATTGATTTTCTATAAAAGAACGTCGAAAAACAAGACAATTTCGAATAAAATAATTCAACCTTGAAATTGTTTGTCAGTCGCTCGATAAATACATTTAATCGTATGAGAAAGATCATCCCAACATTGTCGAGTATCTGAATCGAGTTCAGTCGAATGACATGTTTGACACCAACAAGTCTCATCATCGTCGTCGTCATCGTCGTCTGAACTCGTTTCAGGTACGATTATCATTCGATCAGATTCTTCTTCATTTTCCTAATCGAATAAAAGTTTATTTTTCCTTCGAAAATTCGAGTTCAATCAGTTTTTTTGTTACTTGAGATGTTGTTTCTTTTTCTTCTAAACGAATTTTTGCTTCACATTTTGGACAAGTGTATAGAGGAAGCTAAAACAAAGAAATTGTTGTTGTTTTTCTTCTGATTTTTCGTAGGAAATAAATACCTTTGAGATGGGATTGAAGGATTTTTCATTTGTCTCTTTAAAAACAAAAAACATCAAAAAATTAAACAAAGGAAAATTATTCGAAATACCATTTTCTTTTTTCAAATTATTATTTTCATCATTAATATTCGGGTTACGTGCGTGACAAATAAAGCACTTCAAACGTAATAAATATGGATTTAAGACCGATACGGTCTAGGCAAACAAAACAAAATCAATGTTGTCAAAAAAGATTTTTTTTTCTTCAGTTGGAATACCTGCGTCTCTTGCTGTTCTTGTGAATCCATTTGAAAGAAAAGAAAGAGTTAGGTAATAAAATAAAAACTAATGCTACAACACGAACTCTACAAAAACAAAGAACCGTTTAATTTGTATTCTTTATTTGGGAAATTGATCGAAAAAGAAAATGTTGATTGAATTAGGTTGTCGTTTTTTTCTGTTCGATTGAATATCGATTGTAACCGTTCATAAGTCACGCACATATGAATGAGAACAGGACAAAACCATAAATGTGACAGCGTGGCCACCATTGATTGATTTTGACAGATGTCTCACACATGGATTTAAGGTCGATCCGTTTTTTGTCGACAATGACATTTTAGTAAATGAAAATGTTTTTCATTGATTTTCGAAATTCGAAGGAGATTTCAAGGTGAAAGAAATTTGGGGCTTTTACTCGATTGAGGTTAAACAAACGAATTCGATTGGTCGACAATCGAAGCCAATGAAAAACAAGGTTGCACCGATATCTTTCTCGTGTTTTTTCTGGTTAAAATTACCGATTGATAAAAAAAAACTCGACGGAAAAATGTTCCTACGAGGATTTCTCTTTTTCTTTGTAGATCGAAGGAAAATGTAAATTTTGTTTTGAATTGAATCAATAAATTGAACACGAATGTGTTATCGTTATCTGTTGTTATTAATTCTGATCTATTTTTCCAATGCGGATCAATGTAAAATAAACAATCGAACTGAGTATTTTAAAAAAAAAGGCAAAAAAAGAAAAGAAAATGAAAATTTTTGTTTGTCGAAAATTTAGTTTCTTCCAAACGGAGTCCGGCGCATGTGAATCGTGTTTATCCTATTGTAATTCTCAGACGGACATTTGTCTTTACTCAAATCAGCTACGTCGTCTCTGCTCGTCGATTTATCTCGTTCGAAATCTGCGCGAATGTGAAAACAAACTAACCAAAGACATCATTCATTCGTTTCTCCTTTCGAATCAATCGTTTATCAGTTCGAATGATATCGAAAACGATCAACCGGTGTGTTTATTCTGTGGCAATTCGACGCGTGGCCTTCGATGTGAATCGTGTCGACAGCGGCCAAACGGCAAACAACTTTCACATTTAATCGAACTGAAGAGTTTGACATCGACTTGTTTCGAATGTTCGTGCTCCGGACAGACTTACGACTGTCGAACGCCGGTTGTCGACGGTTGTTCGTGTCTTTCGCATCTGCTCGATTCGAATTTAGTCGAATCCAATCTCTATCAATGTCTTTCAAATCGAACGAACTCACAAGAACCAACGTTGTGCCGCTCGAAGATTCATCAGCAATGTCAAAATTGCAAACGGGGATCGAATGGCGTCACGTCCGAACGAGGACATCGGTGTTACAAGTAAGAGTTTGTTTGGCTTTTTTTGAATTTGAAAAAGAATAAATAAATATTGACTTTGAAGATTGTTATCTGTTGATACGACGCAATGTTTTGAGTTTGCTAATTCGTTGAAAACATGCGCCGATGGAAAAGAGATCGTTAAAAGTGAAGATAATCAAACGATTTCGTTTGAAATCACGCCGAATTATCGGAATCTTAACATTCGGTAAGTGATTTTCGAGTGAAATTTCGAGGTTTTTGTTGACTTTTTCGTTTGCAGACTTTTGATTGGAATTCAAGTCGGTTCTATCGACGTTATTTGTTCGATAAGAAGTTCGAATTTTCTAATTCGAAACGATCAAAAAATCTACTACGAACATCAATCATTAACTGATACCGAACCAATTATTCGAGATTACGATCTCACAAACGAAGATCTCAATTTCGGTAAGACAAAACTCGAATTTTAATTCGAATCTTCACGTTTAATTTTCCCCAGGAATTCTCTATTCTGACCCGTCGGAGATCATTATTCTCCGAAATCTATCGTCGAATCATCGTCTAACAATCTTAATCGCGCCGGCAAACATCGATTTCACTCAAGATAATCTTCGGTGTTTACTAGTCGATCAACCTGCATCTCGAAAACATTTCTTCGACCTCGTTGAACCGAATTCCGCGTGGAATTCAACGGCATTTTCACTGTCCGACTATCGAGCGATTTATTTGACGAAAAGTTCATCGTCTTCGTCGAGGAAAACCATCGGATTCATCAAGATCTATCAATCACGAATGAACATTGACTTATTCGTTTTTTTCAGTGTTTTCTTCTCGTCATTTTTTCTTTTTCTTTCGATTGGAATCTGTTTTTGGAAAGTCAAATTCGCCTACGAAATCCATCGGCGACGACGAACACTCAAACACGAATATCACAAACGAATGGCTCGACCTTTTGCCAAAATTCAACTGCTAATCAAACCCTCAACCTTAACCCCGCACGAGCAAGACAATTCTCAACAAGTTCGACTCGAATCTTCATTTTTTTTCTCGAAGAATTCTGTTGTTGTTTTTTTGTGTTTAGTTAACTCCGCCTCAAGATTCGTCGTCGGTTGAAATTCCTTTGCTTCTTCCGTCGACACGAACCGACATCGATTATTCGTCACATGTCGTGGCCGTTGAGCCGCTACGTGACCAGACGAATTGTTATACCACGTTGCTTTTTCATTTGCCAGGCGATCTGTCGACACAGTATCGACTTTGTGCAGGAACGACACTCGCACAAATGCCGAATGATTATGTCAACGCGTTGAATCGCGCGAGAATCGAAGCGGAATCGCAGCGAAAGAATAAAAGGAAAAGAAAATCCAACGGACGAAAACAGAAAGTTCTCGCGAAAAAATCCACAACAACAGCCAATCGGCAAAAGCAAAATCATCAACCAAGAACAACACTCGGACCGTAGAAAAAAAACAGCGAGAGTCAGATTGCTTACGCGTGCGTGTGCGTGTGTGTGTGTTTGATTGTAGTCTCACTCATTATATTTTCTCTTATTTTTTTTTGTATATTAAATTCTTAAGGGCAAAACTTTCACCTAAAAATACAGAGTGCTGCCTATTTTAGATATTTTCGAGGAAATGTCAACAGCTGAAGTTGAGGAAGGTGAATCGAACTCTGCGAATGCCGAGGAAACAAGTGCAAATCCAACTCGAACGAATAACGATACTGAAGGCGGTGCCAAAGTCGTGTTTTTGCTGAAAGCTGCCGGTGGTGCGCCGATCTTGAAGAAGAAGAAATGGGCGTTGCCAAGAGCGAAAACAATGGGATATATCGTGGAATTTTTGAAGAAATTTATGCAACTCGATCCTCAAGAACATCCTCAATTGATTCTCTATGTGAATCAAGCGTTTGCACCGGCACTTGATACGACTCTCGGTGCAGTTAATGATTGTTTCAGTAGTGAAGGTACACTCGTTCTACATTATTCAGTCACACCAGCATGGGGATAAACACATACACATCATCTTTTTATTTTCTTCATATCGGAAAAAGAATAAATTTTTTGATTTCGAACGATTTTTTTTTATTTATTGTACAGAAAGACAAACAAAACAAAATAAACGAGAATATGATTTTCTAAGACAACTGTAATTAATATACATAAGATCATTGTAGATTGATGTTGTGCCGTTTTTGGAATAAAAAACTTCTTCAACAAAGTCACCGTATTGTTTCCACTTGTCTAATGTCTTCTTCATCAAATGAATTATTTACAAATGAACTTCTTCGACAACGTCTAAGTCAATATCTCGACAAAACTCCATCGTATGTCGATGAACTTTCGGAAACTGTTCCAAAATTGAAACGATCGAGACGAGCCTCGGTTCTCGTTCCGCTGTATTGCAATCCAACAACGAATCGAGTCGAAGTTTTATTAATAAAACGTTCGGAAACAATACGTTCTCACACGGGAATGATCGGTTTGTTATTTCAAACTTTACAAAAACAAAACTCAATAATCTTTTTCTCTATTTGTTCAGCTTTTCCTGGCGGAATCGCAGATCCAACTGATCGTGACGTTGTTCATACAGCTGAACGTGAGGCGTTCGAAGAAATCGGTCTCGAACCTCATCAATATTCAGTTGTTGGTTGTCTTCTTCCTTTGACCGACTCTCGGCTTGTTGTTGTCACACCAGTGGTCGCGTTACTTCATCATCCGAAATTTACAGATTTTCGTTTGTCCGTCGACGAAGCATCCGATGCGTTTTACGTCGATTTAGAACAATTTCTATTCGACAATGAAAATTATAAAATGATAGAAGTTGGCGATGATTTCGTTACTCATCATTTCGATATCGATAAATATCATATTTGGGGTTTGACAGCTTACGAACTGATCATCATTGCGACGCTTGTTTATCAACGAGCACCGCCATTTCCCATGTATCGTAATGAGAAATATTTAGCATTGAAAACTGTCATGCAGCAACAGAAAGATTTCTTTCGTTTGTGTGTCGATCTTCGTTATAGAGATCAAATGAAACAAAAGAGTCAATTGTAAACTTTGCCGTTCTTTTTTATTTTGGAATAAATTATGTTGGATTTTCATTTAACCGCGTTTTTTTTATTTTCGAGAATGTCGAGAGACAAACATAAGGCGCTCTTTCATTTGAAATCGTTGGCAGAAAAAGTTAATTATGCCGATTGAATATCAAAAAGAACCGTGGAGAGGTAAATTAATTGTTAGTATCTAATTTCTTTTTCTTTTCATTTGCCGTTTCAAGAATCATTCTTTGATATTTGTGCATCGCCGGGAATCTGCTTCAAAGGTTTCTGTTGTACGGGCTGTTTATTCGGTCAAAATGTTGCTCGCGTAACTAATTCATCATGCATCCGTTATTGTTGTGGATATGCATGGTTAATGCCTATATTATCTTGTGGTCTTTTACATATGTCGTTTCGAGCTAAAGTTCGTGAGAAATATGGCCTACAAGAAGAACCAACTGATTTTATTGCTGGTTGTCTGCTTTCACCGATAGCCGTGTGTCAAGAAGCTCGAGAAATAGATTCACGAGAGAAATCGCCGGGTACTAAAGTTCAAAGAGCTGAACCGAAGAGATCAAATGCATCAAATGTTGAAAGTGAAGTTTCGTCAGTAGCTGAATCGACCGGTGATTGAGATGATAAAGAAACATTATCATTCAACTTTGTAGTTTTTTGTTTGTTTTTCATGAATAAATCCGACGAAGTGTTATCTCTACGAAGGCTTATCTATCTCAACTATGTCAAGATAACATGTTAGATATACACACGCATATATCTTCTACGTGCTTCAAGGCACTTTCATTTTTTTTATCGTTTTGAATAATACGAAATGTCAAAAGTCAGAATTGGATTGCTCGGTGCTGGACGAATGTCACAAGCGTTAGCACGAAGTCTCATTGAACGAAATGTTGTTTCGTCGAGAGAACAAATTCTAGCGAGTGATGTCGATGAAAATCAACGAAAATTTGTCACGGTAAATTATTGAAAATTGCAAAGAAAATGTCGAATTGAATTTGAATAGTCTCAATTGGGGATTCAAACAACTGATGATAATCAACAAGTAGTTAAACAAAGTGATCTTTTAATCTTAGCTGTCAAACCAAAAGATGTGGAGAAAGTTTTGAAAGATGTTCGTGAACCTCTTCAACCACAAAATCATTTACTTGTTTCAATTGCAGCTGGAATTCGTACGAATACTATTGAACAAGTTTGTTTTGATTCGAATTGATCGATCTTCACGAAATAAATTGACTAATTATTCTAGTTACTCAAACCACAAAGTCGAGTCATACGTGTCATGCCAAATGTGACTTGCCTAGTCAATGCTAGTTGTAGTGTTTACTCAGCAGGACAACACGCAACAACAGGTATCAACATGCTGAAATGTTCATTTCAATAATCTTGAAACGGAAAGTTTAGATGATCGATCCGTAGTCAATACAATTTTCTCATCGATTGGTTCGTGTGAAGGTGAAATTGATGAAAATCTACTCAATGTCGTTACAGCTTTAAGTGGCAGCGGTCCTGCTTATGTACGTGCGACCGATACTTCTCATTTCGATTTGTTTGTCAACTATTTTTGAATTCTTAGTTTTCAGTTATGGCTGAAGCACTCGCCG
>ERZ781399.4270-NODE-4270-length-10392-cov-4.803908_pt1 | contig 10392 bp, 6 predicted proteins | sample MGYA00511014_ERZ781399 | MGnify/ENA primary metagenome ERZ781399 (study PRJEB29847, sample SAMN06458254) | wastewater metagenome | isolation source: Wastewater bioreactor | place: South Africa: Cape Town | study: EMG produced TPA metagenomics assembly of the... | reverse complement strand
AAGGGTGCCGACAGCGAGTTCGCCAGCCTCTTCGACCGAGAGGACGACGTCTTCCAGACGACGCTCGAGGCCGATCGCGCGAGCCGGCTCGAGGCGTTCAACCAGACGGGCGCGCAGACCGGCACGATGACGTTCTCCTCGATCGCGGGCACCAGCGCGCCTTCTGCGCTTGCCACGCTCGACTCCGGTGCGATCGTCGCGGTCACCGTCGATGACCTCGACACCGTGAAGCCGACGAGCGCCGACGCCGTGATCAAGGTCGACGGCGACCCCGGGAACAAGGTCGTCCAGACGCTCTCGGGCGTGACGCAGTCGAGCACCGGCTTCGTGTCGACCTACGCCAACCAGCTCTTCTTCTTCGTTCCGAGTCAGAGTTCCAAGGAACGCATCCAACTGCTCGGATTCAGCTCCCAGATCCTCGACGCGAAGGCGGCACCCTGATGAGCGACCCCCGTCCCGGCGCCGTCCTCCGCGGAGCGGTCGACCTCTCGGCCCTGCGCTCGCGCTCGGCCGCCCCTGCCTCAGTCGGAGACGCACCGGCTGCTGAGGCCTCGCGCCTCGTCTTCGACGTGACGGATGCCTCGTTCGGCCAGGTTCTCGAACTCAGCCGCACCGTGCCCGTCGTGGTCGACCTCTGGGCCGAGTGGTGCGGGCCGTGCAAGCAGTTGAGCCCCGTCCTCGAGAAGGTCGTCGTGGAACTCGCGGGCCGACTGGTGCTCGCCAAGGTCGACGTGGATGCCAACCCGCAGCTCGCGCAGGGTTTCCGCGCGCAGTCGATTCCGATGGTCGTCGCACTCGTCGCCGGACAGCCGGTTCCGCTGTTCACGGGTGCCGTTCCGGAGGAGCAGGTGCGCGCGGTCTTCGACCAGCTGCTCCAGCTGGCGGCCCAGCAGGGGGTCGCCGGGGTGATCCCGACGACCGACGGCGAGCCCGAGGCATCCGATGACGAGGGCGAAGCGCCGCTCCCGCCGCACCACCAGGAGGCCTTCGACGCCGTCGAGGCGGGCGACTACGCGCGCGCCGTCACGGCGTACGAAGCGGCGCTTGCGGAGAACCCGCGTGATGAGGAGGCTCGCGCAGGTCTCGGCCAGGTTCGGCTCCTGGAACGTGTGCAGCACCTCGATCTGCAGGAAGCGCGGGCTGCCGCCGCCGCAGAGCCCCTCGACCTCCGCGCGCAGTTCGATGTGGCCGACCTCGACCTCGCGGGCGGGCACGTGGACGACGCCTTCGCGCGCCTGCTGGACCTGTTCGCCGCCCTCCCCGCCGACGAGCGCGGGCCCGTGCGCGAGCGGCTGCTGGAGCTGTTCGGGCTCGTCGGGGACGCCGACGCGCGGGTCATCCGTGCACGCGGGCGACTGTCGAGCCTGCTGTTCTGATACCCGGCTCGCTCAGGAGCTGTGGCCGAGCCACAGCACGCCGAGCGGGGGGAGGGTGAGCGTCGCCCGACCCGCCGTACGCCTCGGCGTCGGAGTTCAGCAGCTCGCGCCATGTCCCGCCGGCCGGAAGGTCGAGCACGTAGTCGCGCAGCGGCTCGCCGGAGAAGTTGCACACGACCGCGACCGTGTTGCCGTGGTGGTCGACGCGGGAGAAGGCAATGACGTTCGGGTTCCACGACGGGTCGCCGAGGCGCCGGAAGGCACTCCCGTCGGAGTCGCGCGACCACAGCGGCGAATGCTCCTTGTAGACGCGGTTGAGCGCGCCGACGAAGTCGAGCAGCTGCCGGTGCGGGGGCTGGTCGAGCATCCACCAGTCCAGGCCGCGGCTCTCCGACCACTCCGAGAGCTGTCCGAAGTCCTGCCCCATGAACAGGAGCTGCTTGCCCGGGTGGCCCCACATGTACGCGAGGAAGGCGCGGACGTTCGCGAGCTTCTGCCAGTGATCTCCCGGCATGCGGGTGAAGAGCGTCCCCTTGCCGTGCACGACCTCGTCGTGGCTGATCGGCAGGACGAAGTGCTCGCTGAACGCGTAGACGAACGAGAACGACAGCTCGCCCTCGTGGTGCGAGCGGTACATCGGGTCGCGGGAGATGTACTGGAGCGAGTCGTTCATCCAGCCCATGTTCCACTTGAAACCGAAGCCGAGCCCGGCGTGCGCCGTGGGCGCCGTGACGCCGGGGAAGCTCGTCGATTCCTCGGCGATCATCGCGATGCCGGGGTACCTCTTGTACGCGGTGGCGTTGACCTCCTGGAGGAACCGGATGGCCTCGAGGTTCTCCCGTCCGCCGAACTGGTTCGGTGCCCACTCGCCATCGTTGCGCGAGTAGTCCAGGTAGAGCATGGAGGCCACGGCATCCACACGGAGCCCGTCGACGTGGAACTCCTCGAACCAGTACAGCGCGTTCGCGACGAGGAAGTTGCGCACCTCGTTGCGGCCGTAGTCGAAGATCAGCGTTCCCCAGTCCTTGTGCTCGCCGCGCCGCGGGTCGGGGTGCTCGTAGAGCGGCTCGCCGTCGAAGCGGGCGAGCGCGAACGAGTCCTTCGGGAAGTGTCCGGGGACCCAGTCCATGATGACGCCGAAGCCGGCGCGGTGGAGCCGGTCGATGAGATAACGGAGGTCGTCGGGCGTGCCGAAGCGGCTCGTCGGGGCGTAGTACCCCGACACCTGATAGCCCCACGAACCGCCGAAAGGGTGCTCTGCGAGCGGGAGGAACTCGACGTGGGTGTAGCCCGTCTCGGTGAGGTAGTCGATGAGCGGATCGGCGGCGTCGCGGTAGCCGAGCCCGGGGCGCCACGATCCGAGGTGCAGCTCGTACGTCGACATCGGCTGGTCGGCGGGGGAGCGGCGCGCCCGCGCCGTCATCCACTCGTCGTCTTCCCACGTGTAGTGCGATTCGGTGACGACGGATGCCGTGGCAGGCGGCACCTCCGCCCACTGCGCCATCGGATCGGCCTTCATGATCCAGCCGTCGTACGGCGTCAGGATCTCGTACTTGTAGGACGTGCCGGCGCCAAGGCCCGGGACGAACAGCTCCCAGACGCCCGACGATCCGAGGCTCCGCATGGCGTGCGCACTGCCGTCCCAGCCGTTGAGGTCGCCGGCGACGCGCACGGCGCGCGCATCGGGGGCCCACACCGCGAAGGAGACGCCCTCCACGCCTGCGTAGTGCCGGACGTGCGAGCCGAGCACGCGCCAGAGCTCCTCATGGCGGCCTTCTCGGATGAGATGCTGATCCATCTCTCCGAGGCTCGGCAGATGCCGGTACGGATCGTCGGCGCGGTAGTCGGGTCCGTCGGTGTACGTGGCGACGAGCTCATAGGCATCGGGGCGCGAGGCCGCCGCACCCTCCCAGATGCCGCCGCGGACGTGATGCAGCGGGATCTCGGCGCCGTCGGCGGCGAGCGCCGTGACCGTCGCGGCCATCGGGCGTCGTGCCCGAATCACCCAGCCCTCGCCCTGCTCGTGAACCCCGAGGACGTCGTGCGGCGCGTGATACGCGCCGGCGGCGACGGCGTCGAGGATGTTGTCGGGCACGGTGCTCATCGGGACTCCTTGACGTGCAGGATGTGGACAGGCTCGTGGAACGCGTCGAGGCGGACGAAGGCATCCTGATTCCACGTCCACTCGGCCCCGGTGATGAGGTCTTCGACGACGTAGTCGGCGCCGCGCGGGATGCCCCAGACGGTGGAGTCGAGGTGGATCATCGTCTGTCGCGTCGAGTGCGGGTCGACGTTGGCGACGACGAGGATCGTGTCGGACTGCCCGGTCTCGGTCAGCGCCCCGTCGAGATGCTTGCTGTAGACGAGGATCGCGTCGTCGTCGCTCCAGTGCAGGCTGAGGCCGCGCAGCTGGCGGAGGGCCGGGTGCGCGCGGCGGATCTCGTTGAGACGCGTGAGGTAGGGCGCGAGCGTGGCATCCGCCGCGTCGGCCGCGGCCCAGTCTCGCAGCTTGTACTCGTACTTCTCGTTGTCGATGTTCTCTTCGGAGCCGGGTCTTGCCACGTTCTCGTAGAGCTCGTACCCCGCGTACACCCCGTAGGACGCACCGCCGGTCGCCGCGAGGGCCGCGCGGATCTTGTACGCGGGCCGGCCGCCGTACTGGAGGTACTCGGTGAGGATGTCGGGAGTGTTGACGAACAGGTTCGGGCGCATGATGTCGGCGGTGTCGCCGGAGATCCATGTGAGGAACTCCTCGAGCTCGGCCTTCGTGTTGCGCCACGTGAAGTACGAGTAGCTCTGCTGGAAGCCGGCCTGCGCGAGACCCAGGAGCGGAGCGGGGCGTGTGAACGCCTCGGCGAGGAAGACGACGTCGGGGTGCTCGTCCTTGACGGTTCCGATCAGCCACTCCCAGAACTGCAGGGGCTTCGTGTGCGGATTGTCGACGCGGAAGATCTTCACGCCCTGCGCGATCCAGTGCCGGACGATCCGCAGCACTTCCGCGCGGATGCCCGCCGGGTCGTTGTCGAAGTTGATCGGGTAGATGTCCTGGTACTTCTTCGGCGGGTTCTCGGCGTACGCGATCGACCCGTCGGGGAGCGTCGTGAACCACTCCGGGTGTGCGCTCACCCAGGGGTGATCGGGCGCGGCCTGCAGCGCGAGATCGAGGGCGACCTCGAGCCCCTCGGCGCGGGCCGCACGGACGAAGGCACGGAAGTCGGCGAGCGTGCCGAGATCGGGATGCACGGCGTCGTGGCCGCCCGCCGACGACCCGATCGCCCACGGTGAGCCGGGGTCTCCGGGCCCCGCGGTCAGGGTGTTGTTCGGTCCCTTGCGGTTGACTTCGCCGATCGGGTGGATGGGCGGCAGGTACAGGACGTCGAAGCCCATCGCGGCGACGGCCGGAAGGCGCTTGGTCGCGGTGCGGAAGGTTCCGCTTTTGATCGTGCCGTCCTTCAGCCGCTTCGCGCCCTCCGAGCGCGGGAAGAACTCGTACCAGGCGCCGACGCCCGCGCGCTCGCGCTCGACGAGCAGCTCGCGCGTCTCGCCGACCGTCAGCAGGGACTGCAGCGGACGGTCGCGGAACAGGGCAGCGAGCGAGGGGTCGCGCACCACGATGAGCGCGGATTCGTCGGTCTGTGTCTCGTCGCGGAGCGCCGCGGCTGCGACCGTGAGTGCCCGGACGTCCGCTGCGCCGCGGCCCTTTTCGCTGGCGGCGCGCTCGAACAGGCGCGCGCCCATCTCGCGCATGAGCGCGGCATCCACGCCCGCCGCGATCTTCAGGTCGGCGGCATGCTCCCACGTGAGGAACTCGTCGGCGAACGCCTCGAAGCGGAACTGCCACACGCCCTCTTCGAGCGGGGCGATCAGGGTGCGCCACCGGTCGAAGCCGTCGCCGAGAGGGCTCAGCCGGTGGAGGGATTCGGCGCCGCTCGGCGACGTGAGCCGGACGTGCACGCCGATGATGTCGTGCCCCTCGCGGAAGGCCGTGACACCGAAGGGCACGGCCTCGCCGGAGAACGCCGACGGGCGGAACGAGGCATCCGGTGCCGTCGGGTGCGGCAACGCCATCGGGATGCGACCGGTCCGCGTGTCGGCATCGGTCTGCCAGGGCTTCCCCGAGCGGAGCGGGATCTGCGACGTGCTGCGCAGTGCGGGCGGGGTCTCGGGCTTCGGCGCGCGGGTCTTGGTGGCCACGTTTCGAACCTACCCCCCGGGTCACTCCATCCGGAACAGGTGAAGCGCCGTGCCCGGGAGTGCGATCGCCTCGCCCGGGCCGTACACCGGTCGCTCGTCGTCGGGACGCTCGGGGACGCTCGACCACAGCGACGTGTACCGCGTGATGCCGTCGACGCGTGGGAGCGTCACCTGGATCGGCTTCTCGATGCCGTGCACGATCAGCAGCACCCGGTTGGGGTCCTCGTGCTCGGGCAGGGACAGGGCGTCGTACTGGAGGGTGCGGTGCGCGGGATCGTTCCAGCGCTCGAGCGACATCGTCTGCCCGTTCTCGTCGTACCAGTCGATGACGGACGAGCCGGGAACGGGATGCGCGGCGTCCGCGAAGTGCTGCGGGCGCAGCGCCGGGTTGTCGCGTCGGAGTTCGAGCAGCCGACGCGCGTGCGCCTGAAGATCCTCCTGCCACGGCGCATGCTCCCAGTCGACCCACGTCAGCGCGGAGTCGTGGCAATACGGGTTGTTGTTGCCGCGCTGCGTACGGCCGAACTCGTCGCCCGCAGTGACCATCGGAACACCCGCGGACAACAGGAGCGTGCCGAGGAGGTTCCGCGCCGCCTTGCGGCGGCTCGCGAGGATCCGCTCGTCGGTCGTGGCGCCTTCCGCCCCGTGGTTGAACGAGCGGTTCGTGTCGGCACCGTCGCGGTTCTGCTCGCCGTTGCCCATGTTGTGCTTGACGTCGTACGACACGAGGTCGCGGAGCGTGAAGCCGTCGTGCGCGGTGACGAAGTTGATGCTCGCGAGGGGTCCCCGCTCGCGGCTGAACGTGTTCGACGAGCCCGCGAGGCGTGTCGCGAACCCGCCGATGCCCGCCGGCGACGTGGAGGCCCGGCGGGCATAGTCGATGTCGCTCAGCCAGAAGTTCCGCACCCGGTCGCGGTACCGGTCGTTCCACTCGCTCCAGCCGGGCCCGAAGTTGCCGGTCTGCCACCCGTCCATGCCGACGTCCCAGGGCTCCGCGATCAGTTTCAGCTCGCGAAGCTCCGGGTCCGTCGCGATCGCGCGCAGGAGCGGATGCTCGGCGGAGAAGGCGTGGTCCGCGCCGCGGCCGAGCGTCGGTGCCAGGTCGAATCGGAAGCCGTCGACCTGCACCTCGCGCGCCCAGTAGTGGAGCGAATCGAGGACGAGGCGCGCCGCGGCATCCGTCGACGTATTGACCGCGTTGCCGCAGCCGGTGACGTCGATGTACGCGCCGTCCGGCTGCTGCCGGTAGTAGGCCGCGTTGTCGATGCCGCGGAAGCTCGACCGCGGGCCGCCGATGTCGAGTTCCGACGTGTGGTTGTAGACGACGTCGAGGATGACTTCGATTCCCGCCGCATGCAGCGTCCGTACCGTGTCCTTCACTTCGCGCAGCACGGCCTCCGGCCCCGCGGCGATCGCCTCGGCGGTGGCGTAGGCGCCGTGCGGGGTGAAGAAGTTCAGGGTGTTGTAGCCCCAGTAGTTCGTCAGCCCGTGGGTGAGCAGGCGCGGCTCGGTCTCGAAGGCGTGGATCGGGAGCAGTTCGACCGCCGTCACGCCGAGCGAGGTCAGATGCGAGATCATCGCGGGGTGTGCGAGGCCCGCATACGTGCCGTGGAGGGCCGGCGGGATGTCCGGATGCCGCTTGGTGAGGCCCTTCGTGTGCGCCTCGTAGATGACGGTGCGATGCATCGGCGTCCGCGGCCGCTCGACACCCTGCCAGTCGTAGGCGCTGTCGACGACGACGCAGCGCCACTCGCCGAGGCGCGCCGGCGCGAGCCCTCGCGCGTACGGGTCGAGCAGGAGGGTCTCCTTGTTGAACGTGTTGCGCGGCGCGCTCGGACCGTCCACGCGCAGGGCGTAGTGGGTGCCGAGGGCGAGCTTCGGCGTCGTCACCTGCCAGACGCCGTTCCCTGCCGGGGTGAGCGGGATCGCGGCGGTGATCCAGTCGAGGTCGGTGGGATCGACGATCACGAGTTCGACGCTCGAGGCGTGCTCCGACCAGACGCGGAGAGTGCCGCCGCCTGCCCCGAGGGTCACGCCGAGCGCGTCGTACGCGGGGTCGAGGAAGGAGGGGGGAGCGGTCGGCGTGGGGCTGGCCATGCGCTCTACAGTAGTAATGCCGCGCGGCGGTCGGCTCACGCGACGCGGAAGGAGGACGCCATGATCTATCTCGATCATGCGGCGTCCACCCCGCTTCGCCCCGCGGCGCAGGCGGCCTGGATCCGGGCGTCCGCCGAGGTCGGCAACGCCTCGTCGGTGCACGGCGCGGGCCAGTATGCCCGGCGCTCGCTCGAGGAATCGCGGGAGCGTGTCGCGGCGCTCCTCGACTGCGAGCCGATCGAGGTGGTCTTCACCGGCGGCGGCACCGAATCGGTGAACCTCGCGCTGAAGGGGCTGTGGTGGGCGCGCCGGACGGCCTCCGACGCGGTCGTGATGCCGGACGGCGAGCATCATGCGACGCTCGACTCGGTCGCCTGGCTCCAGACGCAGGGCGCGACCGTCCGGGCCGTCGGCCTCGATGAGGTCGGGCGGATCGCTCCCGAACGGTTCGCCGCGGCCCTCCCGGATGCCGCGCTGGCGACGGCCCTCGTCGTGAACAACGAGATCGGGACGATCCAGGATGCCGCGGTGCTGGCCGAGGCTTCGGCCGCAGCGGGGGTGCCGCTGCACCTCGACGCCGTCGGCGCGGTGGGGCACATTCCCGTGTCGTTCGCGGCATGGCGGGGTAGTGCCGCCGGGGCGACGGGGCTCGTCGCGCTGAGCCTGTCGGGGCACAAGTTCGGGGCTCCCGTCGGCACGGGCGCTCTCGTCGTCTCGCGCCATGCGACGCCGACCCCCGTGCTGCACGGGGGCGGACAGCAGCGGGGTCTCCGGTCCGGAACACCCGATGTCGCGGGTGCGGCGGCGCTCGCGGCCGCACTCGATGAGGCCCTCGGCGAGCTCGACGCGGAGACCACGCGCCTGCGCACTCTGCAGGAGCGGCTCGCGACGGGCATCCTCGAGACGGTGCCGGAGGCGTCGATTCTCGGCGATCCCGTCCGGCGCGTTCCGGGCAACGTGCATGCGCTCTTCCCGGGGGCGGCGGGGGAGTCGCTGCTGTTCCTCCTGGACCAGGCGGGGATCGCCGTCTCGACCGGGTCGGCGTGCCAGGCGGGCGTCGCCGAACCCTCGCACGTCGTTCTCGCGCTCGGCCGGGATGAGCGGGACGCGCGCTCGGTCCTGCGCATGACGCTCGGACGCGGCTCGACCGACGCCGACGTGGAGGCCGTCCTCGCCGTCCTCCCCGAGGCGTACGCGCGGGCATCCGGGGCCCGCTCAGCACGACGCTCGTAGACTGGAACGATGAGGATCCTTGCGGCGATGAGCGGCGGCGTCGATTCCGCCGTCGCGGCCGCCCGGGCCGTCGACGCGGGTCATGACGTCGTCGGTGTGCACCTCGCGCTCTCGCGCGCGGGCGGGGCGCTGCGCACCGGCAGCCGCGGGTGCTGCACGATCGAGGACGCGATGGATGCCCGGCGCGCGGCCGACCTCCTCGGCATCCCGTTCTACGTGTGGGATTTCTCCGAGCGATTCCGTGCCGACGTCATCGACGACTTCGTCAGCGAGTACCAGGCGGGACGCACCCCGAATCCGTGCATGCGCTGCAACGAGAAGATCAAGTTCGCGGCGCTCCTGGAGCGCGCCGTCGAGCTCGGCTTCGATGCCGTGTGCACGGGACACTACGCGACGCTCGTCGACGGGCCCGAGGGGCGCGAGCTACACCGCGCGAGCGACGAGGCCAAGGACCAGTCCTACGTCCTCGGGGTCCTCACCGCCGAGCAGTTGGCGCACACGATGTTCCCGCTCGGCGACACGCCGTCGAAGGCGCTCGTGCGCGCCGAGGCCGCGAAGCGCGGGCTCACGGTCGCGCAGAAGCCCGACAGCCACGACATCTGCTTCATCCCCGACGGTGACACGCGCGGCTGGCTCGCGGAGAAGGTCGGCGCGGAGCGCGGCGAGATCCTCGATCAGTCGGGCGCCGTCGTGGGCCGGCACGAGGGGGCGCACGCGTACACGGTGGGTCAGCGCCGCGGGTTGTCTCTCGGCGTTCCCGCGCCCGACGGCAGGCCGCGGTTCGTGCTGGAGGTCCGTCCCGTCTCGAACACCGTCGTGGTCGGCCCGAAGGAGGCTCTCGCGACGGCGGAGATCGGGGGCGTCCGGCTGAGCTGGGCGGGGCGCGCGCCCCGGGAGCGCTCGTTCGCGTGCCACGTGCAGATCCGGGCGCACGCCGATCCCGTGCCCGCATACGCGCAGTGGTCGGATGCCGGGCTCACCGTCACCCCGGAGACGCCGTTCGACGGCGTCGCACCGGGGCAGACGGCCGTTCTCTACGACGGCACGCGCGTGATCGGGCAGTTCACGATCGACCGGACGGTCTCGGCCGTGCCGGCTCTCGCGTAGTGACGCGCTCGACGGCGGCCGCGGCAGCGACCCACCCGCGTGTGTCGGTCCCGCTCCCTAGACTGAACCGGTGGCAGAGACACCTGACGACGCCGACGAGTTCGCCGCGGCGCGAGACGAGTCCGTCCGGCTGACGGAGCTCATCGTGAACGCCCGCGACGCCTACTACGGGCGCGACGCGGAGATCGTGGACGACGCGACGTACGACGGCTGGATGCGCGCACTCGAAGCCCTCGAGGCCCGGTTCCCCGCGCTGCAGGGTCAGGATTCGCCGACCCTCAGCGTCGGCGCCGCGGAGTCGTCGATGTTCGCACCGGTCGAGCATGCGGAGCGCATGCTGAGCCTCGACAACGTCTTCAGCGCCGAGGAACTCGCCGAGTGGTGC
>ERZ781399.4261-NODE-4261-length-10407-cov-3.790089_pt1 | contig 10407 bp, 13 predicted proteins | sample MGYA00511014_ERZ781399 | MGnify/ENA primary metagenome ERZ781399 (study PRJEB29847, sample SAMN06458254) | wastewater metagenome | isolation source: Wastewater bioreactor | place: South Africa: Cape Town | study: EMG produced TPA metagenomics assembly of the... | reverse complement strand
TTTTTTTTTTCTTTTCTTTTTTTTAGATCAAATTATCAGTCGAATACGCAAGACAGTTTCTACACTAGAATTCAGATATAAAATGCAAATTTGACGGTTCAAGGTTTCGATCGTATAAACTTCGACACTCGTCATAGGCGTTTTTTTTTCTTTTCTTTCATTTTTGTTTGACTGTCTCATAAGAAAAAAAGGTAGAGGAGTGTACGTGTCACCATGATACATTTGTTTATCTAGTTTCGATGAGTGCATATATCGATTTTAACGTAAAAATTTGTTCGTTCCCTTTTGAGTTGCGTATATGAAATATTTTCTATTTCGTCGGTCGTCACAGTTAAATATATTGAACTGAAATCTGTTTTATTTTTAGAGATAGACAATTGGATCTATCCATGGATTTGGTAACTGGGATTTATGGATTAGTGGCATTTTCTGTGATTGTTTTATTTCTCGGAACTTTGAATTATTTTATTGGACGATCACATTCAGATATTCAAATAGCAGAATCCCAAAAACAATCAAGTCGATGTCCTAATCATAAAAAGAAAGCAAGACGACAACGGCAAGCTGCGGCAGCGGCTGCTGCTGCTGTTGCTGCTGCGAAAGCCAATGAGAATACAAATAATAACGAAGATGATCAAGAAACAAAATCCATTTCATCTGAAAAACATATCGAAGAAGATGATGATGAAGATTCTGCTATTCAACTAACCAACGAAAATGACGATGAATTTGAAGAACCGTCTGCTTTCGAAAATTCAGGATCATCGATTCAAGAAGTAAAAGACGAAAAACAACAATTTTTAATACCAGCTAAGCAAAAAACTAAAACCAAAAATAATCGTGCAAATAGTGAATCAATAAATCAATCAAACAACAATAATAATAATAATATTAATTCAGTTAAACCTCATGCAAGTGTTGCACCAATAGCAAATGAAACATTCCCACATTATTCATTACCACCGAGATTTCGACAACGACAACAAAAAGATTTCAATAATCGACAAAAATCTCGAACGAAGAAGTTCGAACAAATGAATAAAAATCTTCAATCAATAGAACCAAATGATTATTCATCAGAATCCGAGTCTCTCACCGGTTAGAAAACATTCTTTAATAAAAATTTATCGTTTTCAGTTTTTTTGTAGAATCATCATCAACAGTACCACCGCTTTCAGCTGAATCTCAACTTTCGTTATCAACCAACAACAGTTCACCTGTCAATGATTTCTTATCGATATTCGAACGAAATTCATTTTCAACTGATGAATTAAATTTTCTTTTGAACAAACTAACAACGAAATATCTCACTACGAAACAAGATTGGCAACATACAAATAAAACTGATACAACTCTCGAACGAATTCTCGATGAAACCTATCGTAGTCAAGCAAAAATTCTTGCCATTGAATTACAAACCGAAAAAAGTCGCCTTGCCGAACTATCAAAAATAAATACCGATCTCGAAAATACCCTCAGACAAATCCAACAACCAAATCCTCATCTCACACAATATCAACAGACAATTTCACAGTATCAAATGGAAATTCATCGGTTAACCGACGAAAACGCTCAGCTTGTGCATCAACTGCATATCTATTCAATGATGCCAATGACAATCAATGAATGCAAACAACAACAAATCGTTTTCAACGAACAAATCAAACAACTAACAGCGCGAAATCATACTTTAGAACAAGAAATCGCCGATGGTGAACGAGCAGCTAAACAAGCAGCTGAAATCTATAAGAAATGTAATTTTAAAAAGAAATCAAACGAATATTTTTCTACGAAATCATTCACTCGTCTTTTCGTTTAGCTGATACGAAAAAACAAGAACGTATCGAAGAGATGATGAACGATTTGAATAAATACAAGAAAATCGATCGAGATCTAAATAATCTACAAACGAAACATAGTGAACTTGAGAAAAATCTAACGGAAAAATTAAATAATCTCATCGATGAACGTGATCAATTGCAAACGAAATATGAACAATTCAAAATTCAAAATCAAACATCTGATCTGAGTCAACTTGAAGAAGAATTCAATGAACTTCAAACAAAAAACAATCTTCTCAAACAACGCGAGCAATTAAATAAACTCTCTCTCGAATCAAATTCAAGTGAATAATCTCAAAATTATCTTCTATTCGTGTTTTCAATCAATAATAAGACGCATTTGTTCTTCTTTCTGTGATCTATTCTCTTCCAATTTTATCTTTAAATAATCTCGTTTTTATTATTGTTTATCTATTCGTGCACGTTAACTTTTGATAAATCCTTTGCACAGGGTTGTTATTCATTGTTTTTGTTACTGAGTTTTGCTCATCTCAATTCCATTCCATCGAATTTTCGAATCAATTTGTTTTTGTTTTCTTTTTTAAAAATTTAGATAATGTTTGTTGATAAATTTCTGTGCTTCTTGTTTATTATTTATCTAACAAATGTGCAATGTGAAGTCGTACAATTAGCATCGAATAACATCTCACAATATCTACAAAATCATGTTACTTTCATACGATTCTATGCGACTTGGTGAGTGATTTTTAAAGAGATTTGTCGACATGAAGTTTGTTTGTTTTTTGTAGGTGTCCTCATAGTAAAAAAATCGAACCGATCTGGAAGCGTTTTGCTGAGGTGAAACAAAATAGTGACTTGCATGTTGCAGAAGTAAATCACGAACATAATTAAACAACTTGAAAATCATGACTTTTTTGGTAAATTATTAGGTCGATTGTTCGTCAAGTGCCTTGTTATGTTCGGATCACGACATATTTGGTTATCCAACGTAAGTTTTAAGTGCGAAAATTTAATGATTGAGAATTATCACGACCTTGTTTAAGTATGAAATTGTTTGTACGCGGAAGTGGTGCACGATATGAAGGACCGCGACAAATTGAGTCTCTCGATGCATTTTATCGTGAGAAATTAGCCGAAGATGCAAATGTAAATATTTAATTCGACGTTTTCGAGTTGTCGAATTTGATTTGTATTTTCAGTTTGAAGATAATATTGCGACGAAAAAGACAATTGTCGAATTAACAGCTCATAATTTTGCTGATACGACATCAAACAACTTTGCTTTTGTTGTTTTCTTTGCTCCTTGGTGTAAATATTGCAAATTACTCTTGCCAATCTTTCAAGAACTAGCTAAACAAATGGCTGCTACTGAACAACTCGTATTCGCAACTGTAGATTCGAAGATTTGGTTGATTTCATTGTTTTTTAATCGTCTTTTTTTTGAATTTAGGTGGACTGTACAGTTGAAAATAATCTTTGTTCAAAATATGGCATCCAAGGTTATCCGACTTTAATTTGGTTTGAAAATGCCGTTGAAGTAAAATCAAATGACAAACTTTTGTATTCATTGATGATTGTTGTTGTTTATTTATTTATTAGAAAGATCGTTATGTAGAAAATCGAGAAATCAATCGAATGAGAAGTTATATTGAACAAAAAATGACCGAAGCAAAATCAATATCTGTTCAAGAACAGATAAACCAAGAGACCAATGAAGAAGAAGAACAAGAAACACAACCGGAAGATACTGAACAACCTACTAAAGTAAACATGCAATAATAAATAATTCAAATAATGTTTGATGTCTGTCTCAGGTTGCTAATGTTCTTAATTCGAAGACATTCACACAAGGTGTGAGTTTCGAAGGATATGCTTTTATTAATTTTGGCGCACCCTGGTGTTCACATTGTCAAAAATTATCACCTATTTGGGATCGTTTAGCTGAGAAATTGACTGATATTGACGATATTCGTATATCTCGTGTTGATTGTACGGCTAGTGAGAATCTTTGCCGAGATTACGGCATACGAGCCTTTCCGACGTTGATTCTATTTCGATATGGTGAGTCCAAAGTTGAATATAACGGCGGCAGAGATCTCGATTCATTGTACAATTTTCTTGTTAATCAATTGGAATATTTCGGCGATGAATATATTTTACAAACCGATGACGATATCAAAAATCAATAAACACACGCACGCATAGATCTGAGCTTTGTTTAGTTAATTTTCTTTTTTGTTTTATAATTGTGTGACGGTTTTTTGTATTGTATAATAACTAAGTTATTCGAAAATATTCAATAAAAGATTTGACATGACCTCAGTGGCTGTTATTTATGAGTACTTCGCCTTTGGTTTTAAATAATATTGAGAAAAAAAAACATCATGCTAGAGTGAATTGTTTTTTATGTTAATTGACTTAAACTCAATTAAAAAATATGTCGATCAATTTTTTTTTCTACCTAATTAACACATAATAAGAAAGATTTCTTGAGCAAATACTTTTCACATGTATTTTTTGAAATTAAACTAATACATTATTGAACACGATCGTTCAATAAATAATACGAAATACTTAACTAATTAACAAATTTATATAAAATATGTGTCAATCAACATAAGAATTCAATGAGAATAATGCTATTAAAGAATGGAAATTACGGAATTAAAAAGAATAATTTTGTAATTATCTGTCGAATCCTTGGAGATTTGTTCCCAATAAAAAGTAATCAAGACAACAAACGATAGGGTATGAAATCATATGACTAAAGAATTTCTAATTGGAAATTGAAATTTAATCATACGAATGAGAAACCACTTTAGTCAATTGCTTAAATATAAAGTGTCCATTTTCAACAAATAATCATCATGTTTGCTTAATATGAGTTCATATTTTCAATTTTCTTGTGTTAGAATCATTTTGTCAAACATCAAATTGCACTTCAGTTTTTATAATTAACAAATTTTCAGTGTTAATAATACATTTCAAAATCAAGAAACTCTAATTTACAACTCCTGTGAAAAGCCTTTGTTTTTAGTGTTTGCAATTAAGAGAAAGATATGAAATTTTGTATTTAACAATAGAAATATTAGAAATTTAATCAGAGTGTTAGGAAAAAAACACTTTTGCTGTGACATATTCGTTTTCAATATCGAAGATAATCTATTTAATTAATAATGACTTTTTTTTAGTATTCAATTGATAAAATCAGTAGAGAATTGTTGTCAAAAACAATTAATTCGAGAGTAAATCTTTCCCTAGACAGACAAATCGAACTTATTGATTGTTCCAAAAATGAAAAGGCAAAACGATCATCGAGTAAAAATCGCTGTTTGTACTCGAAGAATATACTTTTCTCATTAATATTATCAAAAAAAACAATAACAGAAACTTAAATTCAATCGATACTTGCGTATAGTTTTTCCTGATAAGAAAACAAATCATATCGATATAAATACGGTTTGATTTCTTCATTCGAACATCAAAAAAAGAAAAAAAGAACCACATTTCATTCGTTAAACAATGAAGTTGTATTACCTCCTGCTAATTCTGTTTGTCCTCGTAGAATCAAGCCAATCGAATGTCATTCAAAGCCAAAAACCAATCAATCAAACATGTTTAAACTACGGACTAGCACATGATTGTCGGTTTTATCAATGTTTTAACGAACGTTTTCCTTGTAATTCAAATAACTGGGTATTAAATTGGGGTTATAAATATTGTCATCGAATGGAACAAACCGTGAGTAGTTTCGATGCTAATGGTCAACAGTTAATGAAACAAGTAGCATCATGTTTAATTAAAAAATTACTTCAACAGCATTTTTATACCTATCGTTCGATTGATTGCGAACAATTACGTAAAGCTGCACAAAAACTAACACATGATTGTTATTTATCGAATGCCAAATTATTTTGTACGGCCATACAAGGCAAAAATCGTGATTGTTTTTTTCAATTTATTGATGATGATGATCGACATGATTTAAGTCTTATTCGAACATTATCGCATGTAGGACAAAAATGTACGCCGAAAATACGTTGGACAGATATGAGATCTCATGAAAAAACAGATCAATGTCTAATAAACAAAATTGTTTGAGTGTTTTTTTTTAAATTTCATTCAAGAAGAATTTTCCTTTGACGTAAATAAGAAAATTTGATATTATTTTGTCTGTCAAAATTTGTTTTTGGTTTTCATCAAGCATAGAGAAAGAATAAACGAAGTTTTTTCGGCTCATTTAATAGTTCATCGGTTCGTATTACAATTTTGTTTCAACCTTTTGATGGCACAGAAACGCTAAATAACGGTATTACATGCGATGTTGGTTTCCGATGACATATATATATATATATAGATATGCATTTATACGAACTTCAAGAGAGAAACGACAATAGATGAATGATAATTTGCGTTTTTTTCCCCGTTTGTGCTTTCAATTTGAATACATTTCTTTTATATTTTGTTTAGTTGTGCGTTGCTTTGCTTCATAGAACAAAAAAGTACTTATTTAAGCGAGGAAAGAGAGACGTTGAAAGAGAGGAAAACAGAGAAAAAAAAGAGAAAAACTATTTAGTTATATAGCTAATGTTCGACTCCCAAATGATTATAGACGTGAGATTATTTTTTTAAGATAGATGCTCTTTTATTTTCTCGTTTGTCTTTCTACTTCATAAATTCTAATTCTCTGATTTCTTTTAATTAACTCGGAAGTAAATCAATGTACACTGTTTTTTTGTCTCGTTTCTTGACTTGATGTTCTCAAAAAAAGTTCTCTTGCATGTTGTTTCGTCAAATGGTAGGCTGATTTTATCATATTCTAATTATGATGAATCGAACTAATCTATTTTTTTAAAGACGAATATGTTTACATCTTAGAATCTAATAACTTTTTCTATATTATAAAAGTAGTTCGTCAATCTTCATTTACCAGAAACTAAGACGCTATATGATGCGTGTCAATCACGATTCTCATTTCTTTTTCTTTTTGCTACAAATACTTGAAACAAAATAGAATGAGTAAGGTATGCATAAAGTACGTGATGAACAACCTACTTGTGTTTATCTGACGTCAAACATGTCCACCAGAGACACAGAGAGAGAGAGAGAGAGAGAGATTCTTTTTTTTAGCTCTATGATAATTATAATTATTATTACCAGCATGCTATCATGATTATTGTTGTTGATTGTTGCTTTATTGTATTGATTTTCATTTAACCATGTATTTTCCCATAAGGTTCTTTTATTTTTCAAGATGTCATCGAGTCTAGTGAATATAAATTCTTCAATGACAATGATAGTATAGTTATTTATTTCTTTCGTTCTATTTTTATTTTTCTGAATGAAGTCAATTGAAAAAAAATCGATATATTTTTTCATAATGAAGTTTTAGTAATTAAGCTTAATAGTATCGGTATTATATTCTCTCATGACATTTACGATATGTCATCGATGAGAAAAGAATGTTTTAATTCAGCATCAGTGATTAGCTTGAAACGTTTCGTATCGATTTAATCAAGTGAAAAAAGACAATAAAAAAGAGAATTTCTTCTTTCTGATTTTCTGTTCGTCATAATGTTCCAACACTTTGACACTCAATAAATAACAGATAAGAACACAATATCTCGACAATTCATTGCCGTATAAACTTGTTTGTAGGTCGATACATATGTTAAATAATATTTTAGATAATTAATCGAGTGTCCTCTTTCATTTTCTATATCCAACAATAAGCAGTTTTACTTCTTATTCTTCAAATAAAATCAAATAACAATTGAATTAACTCGAACATAAACATCATCCATTTCAACAATGACAAATCTATCCGTATTGAAAATTTGTTCATCATCATCATCATTCTCGACTCGTCATCATACATTTCAATCACAATTTCTTCTTCTCATGACGTTAGTTATTCTACTCGTTGGATTTTGTCCATCTGTTACTTCTTCACCTACGCCAGTGTCAACAAATGAACATAATTACGAATCAAGTGGATATGTAGTGGCATCAAATGATGATTCATCAGCATCAACAGCACCCGTCCAACAGCAAACAGCATCACCATTTTGGTATATTCAACCACGTTTACATGCCAATCAATTTTTATTATCGGATGTCAATGAAAATGAAAATCGCCTACCGACATGGTACAGCAAAGTTTCTCATCATGATCAAATCAATGTTGATGACGATACCGATGATTATATGCCATCGACAATCTATTCACGTAAACGATCAACAAATGGAAATCAATATGCTGCTTTTTCAACGGTCAAAAAACGTAAACAATTAAACAAACCACCCATGGAAGTTATGAACGAAATTGTCAATTCAATTTATCTTTAAATGCTTTAGAAATACAAAATAAAAATCATTTTAAGAATAATTCGAGAGCGAAAAAAAAGTATCGTAGAAATTTGTATTTTTACAAATATCAAAAATACGAATATTTATTGATCAATAAATATAAAATATACTTCTATATATTTTAATCACATTATTATATTTGTTTAATAATAAACAAGCTAAACTCAATTCAATATGAGCGTGTGTGAAAGTGACATCTATTCACTGAGAGACAAAGTTTGTTAATCAAGAAATCGAAATAGATAAACCAAAGTCAAAGAAAATATTGAAATAAAATTCATTTTGAAATAAATTTACAAATATTCTCGAAAATCAATCATTGATAGATGTATTTCGTATGATTCGTGTTTTCATATTCCAGTTTATACAAATCGAGACGAGAAAAAACGTAAATAGTCCCTCCTTACGAAATACATACTCAAATAAACTTTCGAAAACTATGTTTTGTTTTTTTTTATAATGAATTTAAATTCCTAGTCAATATATTTCTAGATTTTATAGTTTTCTTCTTTTTTTGAACATTCGTAGCCAATATCATGGGTCCAAAATTCGATCCCACAGCTGTTTATGAAAGTACTTAAACTAAAAAACCAAGATTTGTTGACTAATCTTCGTTTTCGTTTAGTTATGGTTCGTGTCACTGGTGGTGAAGCTCCAGGTGGTTCATCATTGGCTCCCAAAATCGGTCCTCTTGGTCTTGTACGTTTCACATTCATCGTTTAAATGAACATTTATTTCGATATTTTTATGCTTTTTTCTTTACCTAAAACTCTAGTCTCCAAAAAAGGTCGGTGATGATATAGCTAAAGCAACAGGTGAATGGAAAGGCATGCGTGTCACAGTCAAATTAACTGTACAAAATCGTAATGCTAAAATCGATGTCATCCCATCAGCATCATCGCTTGTTATCAAAGCTCTTAAAGAACCACCACGTGATCGAAAGAAACAAAAGAACAGTAAATCGAATCGTAGAAATCCGATTGCGTTTTGAAATTGATTTTTAGTTAAACACGATGGTAATGTTTCTCTCGATGAAATCTACAAAGTTGCTCGAATTATGCGTGTACGATCATTAGCTAAAACATTCGACGGAACTGTCAAAGAAATCCTCGGTCAGTGTTTTCGTTTTTGATTGTTTTTAATCGTGAAATTATCGATGATTTTTAGGCACAGCTCAATCTGTTGGCTGTAAAGTCGAAGGTTCACATCCACATGACATCATCAATCAAATCAATAATGGTCAAATCGATGTACCACGAGAGTAAATCTTGTTCAAAGAACCTACCATCCGAACACGTTTTGTTGTTTTTTGCATTGGACAAAAAAAGAAAAAAAAATAAATAAGCAGACATAAGTTATTCGATCGGACTTTTTTTTATTTGATAACAATAAACAAACAAACAAACAAATAGAAACAAGTTTCTATTAGCAAAAATGAATGCCCTCAACATTGAACGCATGTAGTAACCTAAGACAAAGCAAATGAAAAATAGATTTTTCTTGGGAGAAAAAGCGTTTACCCGAGAAAATCATCGATATCCATATGTCGTGCTCGTTTTTCAGCAAATTGACTGTTGGTTAGAATTTGTTCGATCTTTGTTTTGATATTGAAATCAGTTGGTACAGTCTGAAATCAGTTGATCAGAAGGAAATCAACTGAAGAATCGAAAGAGATTATACTTGATTATGAACTGAACAATGTATTCGATAGTTTTTCTCTAATAAATCGATCACTTTCTTCTGTCTAAATGGAAAAAATTTTGACTTTTTTCTTTGACGAAAAAAAAATCGAAACGAATTTTACTTGAATTCTGATGAGAGAGTTTTATTTTTTCTTGTAAAACAAATTCGTGTCAATCCATCCCATTCCTAAATCACAAAACTCAGCGAATGTTTGTTTGTTTTTTCGACGGTTTTCTACTTGATAATTCACAGCTGGTGGCGGATTTTTTGGTTCGATTCGCACGACACTTGATTCGACTTTTGGTGGCGGTCGAAAGTTATTCTTACCGATCTACAATTCATCGAGTTTTTATGCGGTAAATTTCAATAGAATGAATACGAACTTTCATTAAATGATCAACACGTGCCAATAGTTGAGTGTTCACAGATAAACGACAGTAGAGTTTCTCGCCCGGTTTAGCAACAAGTCGTTGAGCAAATTCAAGTTGAAACATAACGATTGCACAACGAAATATTGGCCGATGAAGATATAATTTAAACACAATTGCTCTTC
>ERZ781399.4250-NODE-4250-length-10435-cov-5.292678_pt1 | contig 10435 bp, 7 predicted proteins | sample MGYA00511014_ERZ781399 | MGnify/ENA primary metagenome ERZ781399 (study PRJEB29847, sample SAMN06458254) | wastewater metagenome | isolation source: Wastewater bioreactor | place: South Africa: Cape Town | study: EMG produced TPA metagenomics assembly of the... | reverse complement strand
GATCACGCTGTCGAGGATTCCCGGATCGCTCGCGGTCAGCGGCACGTCGGCAGGCTTGGAGGGATCGGAGGAGGAGACGGCGCCCGTGCGCTGGACGAAGACCCAGCCCTTGTCGCCGATGAACTTCACGCCATTGGGCAGCGCGCCCGAGATCGTCATCGTCACGCCATTGGCATAGCGGGCATGCGTCTCGAACGGGCCGTGCACGTTCCATAGCCCGGACTTGGGGAATTCGGCACTGCCCCAGATCTCGACCGGGCCGCTATGCTCCATGTCCATGCCCCAATGGGCGATGTCGACGTGATGGGCGCCCCAGCCGGTGATCATGCCGGCGCCGAACTGCTCCATGCGGAGCCAGCCGGGCCGATCCTCGAAGCTGTTCTGCGGGTGGACGCGGGTCTCGGTATAATAGACTTCGGGCGTGGTCCCCAGCCAGGCGTCGTAATCGAGGTTGGACGGAATCGGCATCCGCGGCGCTTCCGGTCCGGAGGGATCGCCGGGCAGGCCGATCTCCACATGCTTCAGCCTGCCGATCCGGCCGTTGCGGACCAGCTCGCAGGCGCGGTGGAATTGCGGCCAGGGGTCCTGTCCACGCTGCTGCGACCCGATCTGGAGGATCCTGCCGGATTGCTTGACCTCGTCCGCCATCCGCCGCCCCTCGGCGATGGTGAGCGAGGCGGGCTTCTGGAGATAGACGTGCTTGCCCGCCCGCACCGCATGCACGGCAAGCGGGGCGTGCTGGTGATCGGGCGTGGAGATCAGCACCGCGTCGATGTCCTTCGCGGCAAGCAGTTCGCGATAATCGGAATGGCCGCGCGTGCCCGAATAGGGTTTGCCGGTGCTTGCGGCATAGCGATCGTCGACCAGCTGCATGCCGGCGCCGAGCCGCTTGGTATCGACATCGCACACCGCGACGATCTGGGCATCGGCGTGCTTGTGGATCTCCTTCATGTCGTGGACCCTGCTGATCCGGCCGACGCCGATCGCGCCGATCGTCACCCGGTTCGACGGCGCGTTCCGGCCGAACACGCTGGACGGCACGATCATCGGCGCCGCGATGGCCCCGAGCGTCTGGCGTCTGGAAAGCCGCATGCCCCTCTCCTTCCCTGGTTCAGGCCGAAACCGGCCGCGTGGCGTTCTTCTGCGCGGTGAGCACCAGTTCGGCCGCGAGCAGCGCCTGGTCCTGATCCTGTGCGACGCTGCTGCGCTCGACGACATCGGCGATGAACTGCGGGCCGAAGGGGAGATGGACCTTGGAGCAATCCATGTACTGCACGCCCTGCCTGTCGCAGATCAGCAGATGGTTGCCGCCGGGCCGGCCGGCGATGTCGACATATTTGCGCAGCTCGATATAGCCCTCGGTGCCGAGGATGAAGAGCCGGCCATCGCCCCAGGTCGGCAGCCCGTCGGGCGTGAACCAGTCGACCCGGACATAGCCGGTGCCGCCGTCGCCGGTGAGCATCATGTCGCCGAAATCCTCGAAGTCCGGCTTGCCCGGCCACTTCACGTTGCCGGTCTGCGCGGCGACGACATGCGCGGTCTTCGAGCCCGTATAGAACAGGAACTGATCGGCCTGGTGGCTGCCGATATCGGTGAGGATGCCGCCATAGCGCGCCTTGTCCCAGAACCAGTCCGGACGACCCGAGCCAATGCGGTGCGGCGCGAGGTTGACGGTCTGGATCACCTTGCCGATCCGGCCCTGCCGCACGAGTTCGCCCGCCTGGACGGCGGCGCGCACCTCGAGCCGTTCGGAATACATGATCGCGAACTTGCGGCCGGTTTCCTTGATCGTACGGCGGACTTCGGCAAGCTGGTCGAGGCTGGTGATCGCCGGCTTGTCGCCGAGATAGTCCTTGCCCGCCTTCATCGCCCGGATGCCGAGGGGCGCGCGGAGATCGGGGATCGGCGCGCCGGCGATCAGCCCGATCGTCTTGTCGCCGAGGATCTCGTCCTCGCTGCGGGCCAGCTTCACGGCATTGCCGTAGCGCTTGCGGAAGGCATCGATCTGCCTCGGGTCCGTGGCGTGGAACGCCTTGAGCACGCCGCCGCCGCGGATCATCGCGTCGGTCATCGAATAGATGTGCGCATGATCGAGGCCGATCACCCCGAAATCGACCTTGTGCCGCACGCCCGGCTCGGGGCCGACGGGCGCGGCATTCTCGGACGGGGCGTTGCCCGAGCTCTGCGACTGGGCGAGAACTTCGGGCGGCAGCATCGCGGCGATGCCTGCAATGCCGAGGATCGAACGACGGTCCATTCTGGTGAAGCTCCCTGTCACTGTGCCGGCGTGGCGGCGGTCTTCCAGTTGATGACATGATAGGTGGCCGGGATCCCGCCCACATTGCGCAACGCATGTGGCGCATTCGACGCATTGAAGATCACCGAGCCGGGCCCGAGGTCGGTGGCGAGATCAGCGCGCAGGCCGCGCAGAGCCGCTCCCATTTGCCACCCGAGAGCGCTTCGACCGTCCCCTTGTCGATGATCACGAGTTCCTCGTTCGGATGCTGGTGCGGCGGGTGCGAGGACAGGCCCGGGTTGAGCGTGGTGACGTGCATCTCGAGCTCGGCCAGCGTCGCGGTGGGCTGGCGGACGAGAGTGCGCAGCGCGCCGACATCGGTCTTCCGCACGGCCAGCCGGTCCCAGTTCCACACCGCCGGCCCGAGCACATCCTGCCGCTGCGCCAGGGCGCTGGCGCCCCAGCCGAGCAGCACCGCGACCGCCGCGACGGCCAGATCCCTTTGCGTGATTCGCATCGCCACTCTCCTCGCCCGCGCGATCGCTCGCCGCGTCGGACGGGAGGGTGTTATCTGCAATTGTCCGAGTTTTGAACCCTATTTTTCGAATATCGCGGCGGCGCCGCCATGCGCGGCGAGATCGAGCGTCAGCGCCTCTCCCTCCACCACCCGCCTCTCAGTGAGGACCGGGGCGTCGGGCTTGTCGCCGTCGGCCCACAATCGCATCGTCGCACCCCGCCGGCCGAGGAAATCGAGCAGCACGGTGATCTTGCGCGCGGTCTCGCTGTTCAGCGCGCCGAGGAACCAGCTCGCGCCCTTGCGGCGGGCAAGGACGATATATTCCCCCGTCTCCCCGGCCAGGTAGCGCGTCTCGTCCCAGCTCGTCGGCACCGCCTTGATGAAATCGAAGCCGGCGGGGCTGGCGGCATAGGTGTCCGGACTGTCGGACACCGCGGCGACCGGCGACAGAAAGGCGACGTACAGCGCCAGGCCATGCGCGCGCGTCGTCTGGACGAAGGGCAGGTCGCCGCGGATGCGGAAGGCCTCGGGCGTCACGTTGCGGAAGCCGCCCGGCGTATAGTCCATCGGGCCGATCAGGCCGCGGGTGAAGGCGAGCATGACGTTGTGGCGCGACGTCACCCGGCGCGACCATTTATTGTACTCGGCGCCCATCACGCCTTCCTGCGTCATGAAATTGGGCCAGGTGCGCGCGAGCCCGCGCGGCGGATAGGCGCCGTGGAAGTCGACCATGATGTGATGGCGCGCGGCCGCCGCCAGCGTGCGCGCATACCAATTGACCATCCACTGGTCGTCACGGTCCATGAAATCGACCTTGATCCCGGCGATGCCGAGCTTCTCATATTCGGCGAGCGCGTCTTCCTGCTGCTCGTCCAGCGCCTGCCAGTGCATCCAGAGCCAGAGGCGGACCTTCTTCGATCTGGCATAGTCGACCACTTCGCGCAGGTTGAGCGCGTCGGTCCATTTGGTGATGTCGACGCCCGGCCGGCGCACCCCGCCCCCGCCGGCCCCCGCATACCAGCCCTCGTCGATCATCGTATAGGGCAGGCCATTGTCGGCGGCGAAGTCGATCAGCGCCTTGGCGACCGCGGTGGTGCTGCGCTGGCCGGGGAGCGCCGCGATCACGGGGCCGCTCCACCAGTCCCAGCTCGTCAGGCCGGGCCGTATCCAGCCCGTATCCTCGATCCGGCTCGGACTGGAGAGGTCGAGGACCAGCGTCGACTCGTTGAGCTTGCCCAGCTGGTCCGCCAGCATAACCACGCGCCACGGCGTGACGATCGGGCTGCCGATCCGCGTGTGCACGGCGATGCGATAATCGTCGAGCGAGGGCGAGAGCTTGACCTGCAGCCCGGGCCCGCCGTCACCGCGCCCGGTGAGGTACATGCCGGCAAAGTCGAGCAGGTCCGCCTCGGTCAGCGCGAAGGCGGCCTTGCCGGTCTCGCAGGCGAAGGGCAGGCTGAAGAGGTTGTGATCGCGCAGGCGCGGCACGTCGACGGGGTCGAACTCCCCTTCGTGGCTGGAGCCGAACTTGCCGACGTTGAAGCCCCAGCATTTGTAGGTCGGCGGGAAATAGAAGCCGGTGCGCTCGTAGCGGACGATCGCGGCCGCTGTCTGCGGCTGGACGGGCACCACGGTGCGAAAGGCGACGCCGTCGTCATAGGCGCGCAGCACCACGTCCATCCGGCGCTTCGCCCCGCCCTTCTCCTGGAAATGCACGGTGAGCTGGTTGTAATGGTCGCGCCCTTCGGCGGCATTGCCGGCGACGATCGGATAGCGGGCGTCGGCGCTGGCGGTCTCCGACCCGGTGATCGCCAGGCCATAGCCGAGCGTATCGGCATCGAGGTCGAGCAGGATCGGCGACGGCGCGAGCACCAGGCCGCCGCCGCGCGACACCGCATAGACCGGCGTGCCCGAACCGTTCAGCTGGAGCGAGATGCGGTTGCTGCCGTCGGGCGACACCGCGGTGAGGACCTGCGCGCCGGCAGGCGCCGCGACGAGCAGCGCCAGCGCCGCAAGGAACGCCCTCTCGCCTTGTGCGCCTTCAGTACCGGGGCGAGCTCGCGCTCCATCGCGGCAAAGCCCTGCGCGGTCGGATGAACGCCGTCAAAGGCCATGCCGGGCTTCATCGCGCCCGTTTCGGTGGCCAGCACGCCGGTATAGTCGATGAAGGTCGCGCGGGCGCGGCGGGCATAGTTCTGCAGGAAGAGGTTGGTCAGCCGGATCGGCTCGACCGGGTTCACCCCCGGCCGCCAGGGGAAACGATCCGCCGGCGGCACCGCGCCGAGCAGCACCGCGATGCCGTGCGCCTGGGCGAGCTCGGTCATCGCCTGGAGATTGTCGCAGCTCTGCTGGACCGTGATCTTGCCGGTGTTGCCGGCAACGTCGTTGGTGCCCGCCATGATGTGGACGAGGCGCGGGCGCAGCCGGATCACGTCGGCCATCATGCGGAGCACCATCTGCGGCGTGGTCTGCCCGCCGATGCCGCGGCCGATGCGCCCGGGGGTGAAGAAGCCGGGCCGGCTGTCGGCCCAGATCTGGGTGATCGAATCGCCCATGAAGACGATGTCGACCTTTCGGCCCGAGGCGATCAGCTTTTCGTTGTCGGCGGCATAATGGCCGAGCCAGGGCCAGTCCTCCTTCAACTGGCGCTGGCGCTTCTCGTCCCCGCTCTCCTGCATCTTGGCGGCACAGGCGGCAGGAATGAGCAAGGTCCCGGCAAGGAACCCACGACGGACCATCGACATCACGGCGCCTCCAGCATCGTACGGACGGCGCCGACACTAGCGCCCGGCCGGCCCCGGCGGAAGCGCCCCGGAACGGGACAGGTTTTCAGAACAAGAGCCCGCAAGTTCCCGCAGACAGGGCCGTTTAGGGGGTTGGCCCGGCATTGTGCGCGGATGACGGGACCGCGTTGGACGGCGTTACGCGCACCAGTTCGTTCCTTGCCGCCGGAGGGGGATCCTCCCCCGAGTCCGGCGGCAAGCGAACGGCCTTCTCAGTGCACGGACGCAGTCTCGCCCTCGGCCCGGACCACGGGGGCGCGGCCGGCGGCGAGCGCGAACGCGCACAGCGCGACATAGCAGCCCGCGGGCAGGATCAGCGCGAAGCCATAGCCATGCGCGCCCGAGACGAGGCCGACGAGCAGGGGGAGGACGGCGCCGCCGACGATGGCGGTGCAGAGGAGGCCCGAGGTGGATTCGGCGCTGGCGGTGGAGCGTTCGAGCGTGAGAGTGAAGATGACGGGGAACATGATCGAGTTGAACAGGCCGATGCTGAGCGCGACGAAGCCGGCGGTGACGCCGCCGACCGCGAAGACGTAGAGGCACATGGCGGCGGCGATGGCGGTGAACAGCGCGAGCAGTCGGTGCGCCTTGACCCTGGTGAGCAGGAGCGAGCCGACGAGGCGGCCGACCATCGCGCCGCCCCAATAGAAGGCGACGGCCTTGCCGGCTTCCTGGAGCGAGACGCCCGGGATGCCGTCGCTGCCCATCGCATAGCCGAGCAGCGGCACGCCGAAGGCGGCATCCGAATGGCCCCAGATCGCATCCGAATTGAGGAACAGCGCCATCTGCGTGCCGATCGACACCTCGGCCCCGACATAGAGGAAGATCGCAAGCCCGCCGAGCAGCGCCCATTTGGACGAGAAGGCCGAGAGCAGCCCCGCAGTCGATGCCGGCGGCGGCGCGGCTTCGGTGACGACACGGCGGCTGAGCCAGAAGAACACCGCGAGCGCGGCGATCAGGCCGCAGATCCAGAAATAGGCGGAATCGATGCCGGCCAGCGCCTGCGCGCGGATTTCCGGCGTGATCGCCGTGCCCTCCTTCACCTCGACGCCCTTCAGGAACAGGTGCGCGCCGAGCAGCGGGCCGAGAAAGGTGCCGACCGAGTTGAAGGTCTGGCTGAGCACGAGGCGGAAATGGCTGCCCCTGGGATCGCCCAGCGCTGCGGCGAGCGGGTTGGCCGCCACCTGCAGGATGGTGATGCCGCTCGCCAGGACGAACAGGCCGAGCAGCACCAGCCAGTAGTTCGCCACATTCGCTGCCGCGAGCATGATCAGGCAGCCCGCGATCATGGTGCAGAGCGCGGCCAGGATCGAAGGCACTGCCTTCAGCCGCCCGACCAGCGCCGCCGCCGGGAACGAGACGACGCAATAGGCGAAGAAGAACGCGAATGCGCTCGCCTGGGCCTGGAAATCCGTCAGCGTGAAGATGCCCTTCACCGCGGCCACCAGCGGGTCGACCAGCGAGGTGATGAAGCCCCAGGCGAAGAAAAGCGTGGTGACGGCGGCGAAGGCCAGCGTCGTCTGCGTGGAACGTGCGGATGCCAAGATATCTCTCCCCTGCGGACGTCGCCCGCTTCTTCCCCTGGCGGGCGTTTATCGGAAACTGGTCCGACAACGTTGCCAATGTCAAGGCACGTCGTCGCATCGTGTAAATTCGACGCTCGCCACGTGCGCCCGGTTTGGCTTAATAGCAGGTGGCGATTCAGGTCGCCCGGCCTCAGGGCGGCCGCGGAGGAGATTTGCGAGTGACCAAAGTGTTTTCGGGCCGGGTGGCCCGCCGGGCCGCATGGACTGCGGCGCTTGCCGGGATAGCGGCGCCCGTCGTCGCGCAACAGGTCGCTCCCGCGCCGCAGACCACGCCGACCCCCACGCTCCAGGCGGTGCCCGTGCCGCCGTTCGTCCCCAATCCGCCGGTGGTGCTGCCGGTGCTTACGGCGGCGCAGGCGGCCGAACTCGCGCCGATCCTCAACGAGGCCGGCTTCGCCCAGGGCCTGCGCCGGGTCGGCGATCCCGCGCCCGGCTTCAAGGACAGCGAGACGCTGGTGCGGGCGGCGCTCGACTATGCCCGCGCGGTCCATTCGGGCCGCCTGGCCGAAAGCGACTTCGACCCGAACTGGGGCCTGCGCCCCGCCGCCTATGATCCCCTGCCCGCCTTTGCCGAGGCCGTGAAGCAGAACCGCGTCGGCGCCTGGCTGCGCGACCTGCCCCCGCCCTGGGCCGGCTATGACACGCTGCAGAAGGGCCTCGCCACCTATCGCAAGATCGTGGCGGCCGGCGGCTGGCAGAAGCTCGCCGCGGGGCCGGACCTCGCGGTGGGCGCGAGCGGCGCGCGCGTGGCAGCGCTGCGCAAGCGGCTGGCGGTGGAGGATCCGCAGGCGATCGCCACCGGCGACAAGTTCGACGCCGAGCTGAAGGACGCGGTGGTGCGCGCCCAGCGCCGCTACGGGCTCAACCCCACCGGCGTGGTCTCGTCGGGCACGCTTGCCGCGCTCAACGTGCCGGCGCAGGACCGGGTTGGCCAGATCATGGCGAACATGGAGCGCTGGCGCTGGCTGCCGAGCGAGCTGCCCGCCAAGCGCATCCAGGTGAACATCGCCGCCGCCGTGCTCACCGTGTTCGAGGGCGATGCCCCGATCGCGTCGATGAAGGCCGTCACCGGCCGCCCCGGCAACGAGACGCCGATGCTCCAGTCGAAGATCCACTCGATCGTGCTCAATCCGCCCTGGAACGTGCCCACCGGCATCGCCGCCAAGGAACTGTGGCCCAAGGGCGAGGCCGCGCTGAAGGCGCAGGGCTACAAGATCATCGGCACCGGCGCGAACCGCCGCCTGCAGCAGCAGCCCGGCCCGAAGAGCGCGCTCGGCCGCTACAAGTTCGACTTCCCGAACAATTATGCCGTGTATCTGCACGACACCCCGTCGCAATCGACTTTCGCCAGCTTCAGCCGGCTGGCCAGCCATGGTTGCGTGCGGCTTGAGAAGCCGGGCCCATTGGCGCAACTGCTGCTGCGCAACGATCCGAACTGGCAGCCCGACCAGATCAACGCCGCGCTCGCCAAGGGCGACACGCTGCGCGTGACTCTGCAGGAGCAGGACCAGGTCTCGGTCTATCTGCTCTACTGGACCGCCTTCGCCAATGCGAACGGCACGATGAACTTCCGCGGTGATCCCTATGGCTGGGACAAGGATCTCGCAGCAAAGATCGAGAAACGCTCCGCGATTACGGCTGCCGCCGTTTCCGCACGTTGAGAAAAGGGGAAATGACCGAAATGAAGACCCGTACCCTCGCACTGATCGCCGTTGCCGGCCTGGCGCTCGCCGCCTGCTCGGGCAGCAAGCCGGAAGACACGAGCGCGAACGAGACCATCGTCGCGAATATCGGCGAGCCCGAGACGTTCACCAACGTCACGATCGACCAGCCGGTCGAGACGCCGGCAGTGACCAACGTCGCCACCAATCCGCCGCCGGTCGCCGACCTCTCCCCCGATGCGCAGACCCAGGACGACGCCGACGCGACGGGCATGACCGCCAAGGTCGACCGCAATTCGAGCGCGGGCGAGCCGGCGCACTGAGCGACAGGAAGGGCGGGTGCCGCCGGTGCCCGCCCCTCATTGTCGTCCACCGCCGCCCTCGCCCTTGCGGGGATGACGGAAGCGAATATGCGGCCCCGGCCTAGTCCTGCGTCCGGATGCAGAGCGACACCGCGCCGCCGGCCAGCGTGCCGAGCGCGAGGATCAGCAGCCACAGCGTATAGCCGGTCTTCTCCGGCGCCAGCGCCAGCGCCAGCAGCGGCGCGACCATCGCCGGCAGGGTGTTGGTGAGGTTGAGGATGCCCAGGTCGCGGCCGCGATGCCCCGGATTGGGCAGCAGCTGCATCGCGATCGCCGAATGGATCGCCAGGAACACGCTGAGCCCCGACAGCGCCAGCGCATGCCCCGCCGCCGCCACGCCCCAATTGCCCGCGAACGCCATGACGCCGAGCCCCGCCGCCATCGCCAGCGCTCCGGCGGCGAGGAAGGGCTTGCGCCGCATCATTCGATCCGAAAGGCGCCCCGCCAGCACCGTCAGCAGCACCGCGACGATGGTGGAACCGGTCATCGTCGCGACGATCGGATTGGCCTCCACGCTGGTCTTGCTGATGTCCTCCCGGTCCAGCACCGAGAGGAAATAGTAGAAGCCATAGGTGGACAGGCCATTGCCGGCGACCTGGAACAGGATGCGCGAGGCCCAGGCGAGGATGAAATCGAAACGGCGGAGCTCGCGCTGCGGCCCGGGCGGCGGCGGCGGCAGGGCGGCGCCTTCGCGGGCGAGGAGCAGGAACGGCGCGGTGAGCCCGACGAACAACAGGCAGAGCAGCGCATAGCGCATGGCATCGCCGCCCAGCCCGGGCAGCGTGATCAGCACCGCCGACATCGCGCCGATCGGATGCGAGACACCGGTGAGGCCGGCGACCATGCCCTTCTGCGCATCCGGTATCTCGTCCGCCATCACCGCGGCGATCGGCGCGAACATCATGTTGATCCCGATCTGGATGCAGGCGACGGCGAACAACAGGCTCACTGGATCGGCCGCGACCAGCAACAGGCCATAGGAGGCGCTGAGCACCCCCAGCCCCATCGTCACCCAGGGCCGCCGGGTGCCGCGCAACCGCCGCGTGCGGTCGCTCAGCGCGCCGAACAGGATATTGGCGAAGCTGGCCACCGCCGCGCCGCCCAGCGCGCCGGCGCTGAGGAGCTGCACCGCATGGCCGCCCCCCGCCTGCGCCGCCTTCAACGGCAACAGCACCATGACGAACGGCATGAAGCTGACGAACATGCCCGCATAGGCCAGCGCATAGAGCAGGATGAAACCGCGGCCGGGCGAGACGAAGCTGCGCATGGACGGCGGAGCATCGCCGCCGG
>ERZ781399.4235-NODE-4235-length-10467-cov-4.047061_pt1 | contig 10467 bp, 7 predicted proteins | sample MGYA00511014_ERZ781399 | MGnify/ENA primary metagenome ERZ781399 (study PRJEB29847, sample SAMN06458254) | wastewater metagenome | isolation source: Wastewater bioreactor | place: South Africa: Cape Town | study: EMG produced TPA metagenomics assembly of the... | reverse complement strand
GGTCGCGCTCGGGCGCGCCGGGGCCGACGAGGCCCGAGACGATGCCCGCGCAGACCTCGCCGCCGTGCACGTCGGGGCGGTGCAGCCAGTCCAGGTCGTAGTAGGGGTTGACGTGCGCGCCCGACTGCAGGCCGATCAGCGCCTTGAAGCGCTCGGGGCATTGCAGCGCCAGGTGCAGCACCACGCGCCCGCCGATGGAGCAGCCCATGGCGATGGGGCGCTCGACCTGCATCGCGTCCATGAAGGCCAGGATGCTTTCCACGTAGAGCGCGCTGGTCAGGCGGTATTCCTCGGTGTGCCAGCCCTCGGGCGGCGAGGACTTGCCGTGCCACGGCATGTCGAAGCAGATCACCTGGTGGTTCGCGGTCAGCTCGGGCGAGTTGGGCAGCGCGCGGTACTGGCGCGTGTCGCTGCCCGCCGTGTGCGGGCACAGCAGGGGCTGGCCGCTGCCGGCGGTCTCGTAATAGACGCGGCACATGCGGCCCGCGATCTCGAAGTTCACGTAGCCGCCGGTCACGGCCTCTTTTTCAACGCGCATGGATCTGTCCTCCGAGCTGCTTCACGAGGGCCTTGAAATACAGCAGGTTGCGCATGAAGACCGTCATGTCGCCCTCGATGCGCAGCGCCTTGAAGCGCACCATGGCCATCAGGTCGTGGAAGCGCGGCTGCGGCTCTGCCGCCCAGAAGCGCTCCCACGCGTCGTCGCCCGCGCTGAGCGCGAAGGTCCAGCACGGCATCACGTGCGGGCCGGGCGCGATGCGCTGCACGCGTCCGTCGCGCAGTGTGACGAGGTATTCGGCGTCGCCCTTCCTGAGCAGGAAGGTCACGTTGACCCAGCGGCCCCGGTGGGCCAGCCAGTCGTCGCTGGTGGTGTGCATGGCTGTATGTCTCCTGAAAGGAATCTCCCATAGCCCTCTCGCCGGGACAATCGACAATTTGGTGCGGAGGAATGAGCTTTGGTCATGGCTGCCGCGCCCAGAGCCGGTACGCCGGCCGCACGAGCACCAGCACCGCCACCAGCCGCGTCACCTGCAGCGCCGTGACCACGGGCACGCCCAGCTGCAGCACCTTGGCGGTGATGGACATCTCCGTCATGCCCCCGGGCGCCGTGCCCAGGATGGCGGTGGCCGGGTGCAGGCCCGTGGCCCAGGCCAGCAGCAGGCCGAACGCGGCGCAGGCCGCCAGCGTGCCCAGCGTGCCCAGCGCCACCTGCGCGAGCCAGCGCGGCGCGGTGTGCAGGAACAGCGGGCTGAAGCGCACGCCCAGGCTCACGCCGATGACGAGCTGCGCCGCGTTCGACAGCGGCGTGGGCACGCCCGAGGGCGCCGTGCCCGTGGCCGCCAGCCCTATGGCCACCAGCAGCGGGCCGAGGAACCACGGGTTGGGCAGGCGCCCGAGCTGCAGGGCCAGGCCCCCGGCGCCCGTGAACAGCGCCAGCCACGCGAGGCCCGCCGCCGCGAAGGGCGCGCTGGCCGGCGGGGCGAGGTCCACCGCCTCCAGGTTCCACCAGGCCTTGGCCAGCAGCATGCCGAAGGGCATGACCAGCACCACGATCAGCATGCGCAGGCTGTGCGATGCGGCCACGAGGTCGGTGCGCGCGCCCTCGCGCTCGGCCAGCAGCGTCATCTCCGACGCCGCGCCGATGGCGCCCGCGAAGTAGGCCGAGGGGCGCAGCGCCGCGTCGCTCACGCCGCGCAGCCGCCCCGCGCAGGAGCGGTACAGCCAGCGCCCGTAGGCCGCGCCCAGCGCCAGCGCCCAGGCCACGGCCGCGAGCACGGCCCACCACAGGCCGGCGAGCTGCGCCACGATGGCCGGCGTGAAGTACAGGCCCAGCGACGCGCCCATCATCCACTGCCCGAAGTTGCGCAGCCGCAGGCTGCTGCGCGTGGGCTGCCCGGCCATCGTGGCCAGCGCCGTGGCCAGCAGCGGCCCCAGCATCCACGGGATGGGCATGTGCAGGCGGCGGCAGCCCTCGGCCGCCGCCCAGGCCAGCAGCAGCGTGAGGAGCTTGGAGGCGGCGCCGCGCACGGGGGCGTCAGAACAGCAGGTGCCCGCGCGCGTCCAGCGCCCACAGGTGGCCGAGCAGCGCGCGGGCGCGCGCTTCGCCCACCACCGGCGCGGCCAGTTCCATGAACTTGTCCGAGAGTTCCGCGTCGCTCAAGGGCTGCTCCGGGTCGCCCTTGCGCGTGGGCTGCAGGTATTCGCCCTGGCGGCCGTCCGCCGTGGCAAAGCGCACGCGCGCGGCGCGCTGGCCCGGAAAGCGCGCGTCCAGCCCGGGATCGACGGCCAGGCGGATGCGCGCCATGAGCGCGCGGATGTCGGCATCGGCGAGCCGTTCGGGCGTGAAGGCCGACAGGCGCACGCTGCCGTGGATCAGCGCCGTCGCCACCACGAAGGGGATGGAGAAGCGCGCCTCGGCCGCGGTGCGCGGGTCGGGGTTGCCCGCCACGGCGAGCGCGGGGCCGTAGGTGGAGATTTCCACGGCCTGCAGGTCCTGCCAGCGCACCCCCATGCGCGCTTGCAGCTCCAGCGCGCCGTCGATGGGCGCGAAGGTGTGGCCGCAGCAGGCGTGGTTCTTGAACGTCATGCGCGTGATGTGGAAGTCCTGGCCCAGCGTGGCCGTGGCCGCGTGCCAGTCCGGCCCGTCGCTCATCGCACGGCCCAGGCCCGCTTCGCCGTCGAGCACGTCGAGCGAGCCGGTCACGCCCTGCTCGGCGGCCAGCGCGGCCAGCACGCCGGCCTCGGCCGCGTGGCCCGCATGCAGCGGCTTGGACATGGAATCCATGCGGAACGCCTGCTGCAGGCCCGCCGCGAAAGTGGCGCCCGTGCACAGCGCATGCGCGTGGCGCGCGGCATCCAGCCCCAGCAGCGTGGCCGCGGCCGACACGGCGCCGAAGGTGCCCGCGGTGCCCGTGTTGTGCCAGTGGCGGTAGTGCGCTCGCCCCAGCGCCGCGCCGATGCGCGTCGATACCTCGTAGCCCGCCACCACCGCGCGGATCATCTGCAGCCCCGTGGCGCGCCGCGCCTGCGCGAGCGCCAGGGCGGCGGCGATGGTGGGCGCGCCGGGGTGGTAGATGGCCTCGCGGTAGATGTCGTCCACCTCCACCGTGTGCGCGGCCGTGCCGTTGATGAGCGCCGCCGTGCGCACCGTGGCCGCGCGGCCCAGGGCCAGGCGCGCGCCGCCGCGGTCCAGGTCGTCGGCCAGCGCGCGCTCCAGCAGCGTGGGCGGGGGCTCCACGGCGCCGGGCAGCAGCGCGGCGTACCAGTCGACGATGGCGCGCTTGGCGTGGTGGATGACTTCGGGCGCCAGCGGCGCGCCGTTCAGGGATGCGGCGAACGCGGCGAAGCGCTGCGCGGCGGTGGTGTCTTGGGTTGGCATGGTGTGGATGGTCGCGCGAGCGCGCGCCGCTGTGAACTTCGCAGATGTGGTGCTGGCATGAGTATTTGTTGGGGCAGGCGACGCAACGCGAAGTTCTCAAGCGCCGGGGGCCTGGGCACGATCCATGCCGACCGAACATTACCCAGGAACACGCATGGATTTCACACTCAGCGAAGAACACCAGGCATTCGCCGATTCGGTGGCGCGCTTTGCCCAGGACAAGCTCAAGGACGGCGCGCTCGCGCGCGCCCATTCGCCCCACTATCCCTGGGAGACGGCCGCGCTGCTGGCCGAGCAGGGGCTGCTGGGCATCGCCTTCCCCGAGGAGGACCACGGCCAGGGCGGCAGCCTGATGCACGCGGTGCTTGCCATCGAGCAGGTGGCCCTGGTCTGCCCGCGCAGCGCCGACATCGTGCAGGCGGGCAACTTCGGCCCCATACGCACCTTCGTGGAATACGCCACGCCCGAGCAGAAGCAGCGCTTCCTGCCCGACCTGCTCGCGGGCCGCAAGCTGATCTCGCTGGGCATGACGGAGCCCGACGCGGGCTCGGCCGTCACCGAGCTCAAGACCAGCGCGCGCCAGGAGGGGGGCGACTACGTCATCAACGGCAGCAAGATCTTCTCCACCCACAGCCCCGAGGCGGACCTGTTCCTCGTCTACGTGCGCTTCGGTCCCGGCGTGGGCGGCATCGGCTCGGTGCTCGTGGAGCGCGGCACGCCGGGCTTCCAGGTGGGCGAGCCCTCGTCGTTCATGAACGGCGAGCGCTGGTCGCAGCTGTATTTCGACGAATGCCGCATCCCGGCGGCCAACGTGCTGCTGGGGCCGGGCGGGTTCAAGAAGCAGATCTCGGGCTTCAACGTGGAGCGCCTGGGCAACTCCGCGCGCGCGCTGGCCCTCGGCCGCCATGCATTCAACACGGCGCGCGAGCACGCTTTGACGCGCAAGCAGTTCGGGCGCGAGCTGTGCGAGTTCCAGGGCATCCAGTGGAAGTTCGCCGAGATGGCGATGAAGCTGGAGCAGGCCCAGCTCATGCTCTACCGCGCCGCGCTCGAAGGCGAGCACGGCCTGCCCAGCGCCCAGAGCACGGCCATGGCCAAGCTGGCCTGCAACCTGGCCGGGTGGGAGGTCTCCAACGAGGCCCTGCAGGTCATGGGCGGCATGGGCTTCAGCCAGGAGTCGCTCGTGGAGTACTGCGTGCGCCGCACGCGCGGCTGGATGATCGCGGGCGGCTCCATCGAGATCCTGAAGAACCGCATCGCCGAAGGCGTCTTCGGCCGCACCTTTTCGCAACGGCCCGCCAAGGGCTGACAGGAACATACGAGGAGACGAACATGAAACGCAGGATCCTTTCCCTGGCCGCGCTCGCGGCCTGCGCATGGAGCATCGCCATGCCCGCCGCGGCCGATGCCGCCTACCCCGCCAAGCCCGTGCGCATCATCGTGGGCTATTCCGCGGGCGGCCCCACGGACGCGGTCGCGCGCCTGGTCGCCGCGCACCTGCAGGCGCGGCTGGGCCAGCCCTTCGTGGTGGACAACCGCGCGGGCGCGGGCTCCAACATCGCGTCCGAGGCCGTGGCGGCGGCAGCGCCCGACGGCTACACGCTGCTCGTGGCCGCCGCGCCGCTCACGATGAACAGCCACGTCTACAAGAACCTGAAGTTCGATGCCGTCAAGAGCTTCGCGCCCATCTCCAAGCTCTCGTCCGCGCCCGGCGTGCTGGCCGTGCGGACCGACTGGGGCGTGGGCAGCGTCAAGGAGCTCGTGGCCGCCGCGAAGAAGGAACCCGGCAAGTTCACCTACGGCACCACGGGCCTGGGCGGCTCGCAGCACATGGCGACGGAGCAGTTCCAGCGCCTGGCGGGCGTCAAGCTCACGCACATCCCCTACAAGGGCGCGAGCAACGTGATGACCGACCTGATCGCGGGCCACGTGGACATGGCCTTCATGACCGCCACCGGCGCCATGCCGCACCTGCAGGCGGGCAAGGTCAAGCCCCTGGCCGTCGCGGGGCCGCAGCGCCTCTCGGGCCTGCCGAACGTGCCCACGTTCGCCGAGGCGGGCTACCCTGCGATGATCTCCGACTCGTGGAACGGCCTGCTGGCACCCGCGGTCACGCCCGAGGCCATCGTGAAGAAGCTCCACGCCGCCGCCGTCGAGGCGCTGCAGATGCCCGAGATCCGCACCAAGCTCGAATCGCAGGGCGCCATCGTGATCGGCAACAGCCCCGAGGAATTCCGCGCCGACATCCAGCGCGAGGTGGCGCACTGGGCCGAGCAGTTCAAGGCCATCAAGATCGAAATGCAATGACACGAGACAACGACAAACGGCTCGCCCAGGCGCTGCTGCATCCGGCCAGCGTCGCGCTCTACGGCGCGTCCGACGACGTGGGCAAGATGGGCGGGCGGCCCGTGCAGTTCCTCAAGCGCACGGGCTTCGCGGGCCGCATCTATCCCATCAACCCGCGGCGCGGCGAGATCCAGGGACTGAAGGCCTGGCCCAGCCTGCAGAGCTTGCCCGAGGTGCCCGACCAGGTCTTCGTGCTCACGCCGACCGAGACCGTGATCCCCGCCGTGCGCGAATGCGCGGCCCTGGGCGTGAAGGTGGTCACCATCCTGGCGAGCGGCTTCTCCGAATCCGGCGCCGAGGGCGCGGCGCGCGAGGACGAGCTGCGCCGCATCGCCCGCGAGACGGGCATCCGCATCCTCGGCCCCAGCAGCCTGGGCGTGGTCAACCCGCGCACGGGGCTGGTGCTCACGGCCAACGCGGCCTTCGCCGAGCCCGACCTGCCGCCCGGCAAGGTGTTCGTCGCCTCGCACAGCGGCAGCATGATCGGCGCGCTGGTCTCGCGCGGCAAGGCGCGCGGCGTGGGCTTCGCGGGGCTGGTGTCGGTGGGCAGCGAGGTGGACTTGAACGTGGGCGAGATCTGCGCCGCCACGCTCGATGACCCGGCCATCGAGGGCTACCTGCTGTTTCTCGAGAGCCTGCGCCACGGCCCCGAGCTGCGCGCCTTCGCGCGCGCGGCGCATGCCAGGGGCAAGCCCGTGATCGCCTACAAGCTCGGCCGCTCGGCGGCGGCGGCCGAGATGGCCACCACGCACACGGGTGCCATCGCGGGCGAGGACGACATCGCCGACGCGTTCCTGAAAGACATGGGCGTGGCCCGCGTGGGCGTGCTCGAAGCGCTGCTCGAAACCTTCCCGCTCGCGCGGCGCATTTCCCTGGAGAGCGCTCCGAAGCGCGTCGGCGTGGTCACCACCACGGGCGGCGGCGCGGCCATGGCGGTGGAGCAGCTCGGCATCCGCGGCGTGGTCGTGGAGCCGCCATCAAACGACACCCTGAAGCGGCTGGAGCAGGCCGGCCTGCCCTGCACGCCGGGCCGCGTGCTCGACATGACGCTCGCGGGCACCAGGTACGAGACCATGAAGGCCACGCTGGACATCCTGCTCACCGCGCCCGAGTTCGACCTGGTGCTGGCCGTGGTGGGCTCGTCCGCGCGCTTCCAGCCGCAGCTGGCCGTCAAGCCCATCGTCGAATGCGCAGCGCAGCCCAAGCCGCTCGCCGCCATGCTGGTGCCCGACGCGCCCGAGGCGCTGGCTGCGCTCACCGCCGCCGGCGTGCCGTGCTTTCGCACGCCCGAGGCCTGCGGCGACGCCATCGCCGCCGTGCTCGCGCGCCGCCGGCCGGGGCAGGAACCGGTGCTGCCCGCGCCCGGCCCCACACGCACCTTGAGCGAGGCCGAGGCCTACGGCGTGCTTCATCAGCTCGGCGTGCCGCACGCGTCCGTGGCCCTGCGCCGCTTCGGCGAGGCGCCCGCGCCGCTGCCCTTCGCCTACCCGGTGGTCGCCAAGGTCTGCTCGGCCGAGATCCCGCACAAGACCGAGGTCGGCGGCGTGCTGCTGAACATCGGCAGCGACGAGGAACTGGCGGCGGCCCTGGCCACGCTGCGCCGCAACCTCGACGAGCGCGCCCCCCAGGCCGCGTGCGACGAGGTGCTGGTGCAGCCCATGCAGAAGGGCCTGGCCGAAGTGCTCGTGGGCTACCGCGTCGATGTAGACGCCGGCCCCATCGTCATGCTGGCCGCCGGCGGCATCTGGGCCGAGGTGGCCAGGGACCGCAGCATCCGCCTCGCCCCGGTGACGGTGGAGACGGCGCGCGAGATGGTGGCCGAGGTCAACGCCCTCAAGCCCCTCGCCGGCCTGCGCGGCAAGGCGCGCGGCGACCTGGAGGCCCTGGCGCGCACGGTGAGCGCGCTCTCGCAGCTCGCGCTCAAGCCGGAACTGGGCATCGCCGAGGCCGAGGTCAACCCGCTGCTCGTCCTGCCCGAGGGGCAGGGCGTGGTGGCGGTGGACGCGCTGGTGTTCCAGCGGACGCCAGCCTGATTCACGCCGCGCGTTCAAAAAAATCAAACCCGCGGGGGCCTGCGTTCCGGGGTGCGGCAGTACCATCGCCGGCATGGAAGCAGCCCTTCGCCAGATCATCGACCGCGTGCGCGACAGCGCAGACCGCCGTGCCCCGCTGCGCATCCGCGGCGGCGGTACCAAGGACTTCCATGGCCCCGGCGCGCCGGACCATGCGGGCGAGCCGCTGGACCTGCGGCCGCTCGCGGGCATCGTGAGCTACGAGCCCAGCGAGCTCGTGGTCACCGCGCTGGCCGGCACGCCGCTGGCCGAGCTGGAGGCGCTGCTCGCGCAGCATGGCCAGTGCCTGCCGTTCGAGCCGCCGCGCTTCGCGCCGGGCGGCACCGTGGGCGGCATGGTGGCGGCGGGCCTGTCGGGCCCGGCGCGCGCCAGCGTGGGCGCGGTGCGCGACTACGTGCTGGGCGTGGAGATCGTCAACGGCCGTGGCGAGCTGCTGCGCTTCGGCGGCCAGGTGATGAAGAACGTGGCGGGCTACGACGTCTCGCGCCTCATGGCGGGCGCGTGGGGGCAGCTGGGCATCGTCACCGAGGTCAGCCTCAAGGTGCTGCCCGTGCCGCCGGCCGAGGCCACGCTGCGCTTCGACTGCGGCCAGGCCGAGGCGCTGGCGCACCTGCACGCCTGGGGCGGGCGGCCGTTGCCGCTCAACGCCAGCTGCTGGGTGGAGGACGGCGGCGCGGGCCAGCTCTACGTGCGGCTGCGCGGCGCGCGCGCGGCGGTCGATGCGGCCTGCCGCAGCATGGGCGGCGAGCTGCAGGACGCGCCCGGCGTGCCTGAGGACTGGCAGGCCTGCCGCGACCAGCGCCTGCCCTGGTTCACGGCGCGCGCACCGGGCCATGCGCTGTGGCGCCTGTCGGTGCCGCAGACGGCGCCCGCGCTGGCGCTGCCCGCGGGCGTGGCGCCGCCGCTGGTCGAATGGCACGGCGGCCTGCGCTGGGTGCAGGCGCCGCAGCAGCAGGGCGACGCGCTGCGCGCGCTGGCCGCCCAGGTGGGTGGCAGTGCTTCGCTTTTCGTAGCTGCTGGCGCTGATGGGGAGGGCGCTGGGGCCGTTTTTGGTGCGGATTCCGCGGCGCTGGCCGCGGTCCACCAGCGGCTCAAGCAGGCGTTCGACCCGGCCGGCATCCTCAACCCCGGCCGGCTCCTGTAGCCATGCGCCTGCTGCGCCACCTGACGGGGCGGCACCGTACCCCGGTCACCAACCGCACGCTGGGCCTGCTGCTGGCCTTCAATGCGGGCGGCATCAATGCCGGGGGCTTCCTGGTGGTGGGCATGTACACCTCGCACATGACGGGCATCATCTCCACCGTGGGCGACAACCTGGTGCTGGGCAACATGGCGCTGGTGCTGGGTGCGCTGGGCACGCTGTGGGCCTTCATGTCGGGCGCGGGCAGCACCGCCATCATGGTGAACCGGGCGCGCCACCAGCACCTGCGCAGCACCTTCGCGCTGCCGCTGCTGCTGGAGGCCGTGCTCATGCTGCTGTTCGGCCTGATGGGCGCCATCACGCTCACCTGGCGCACGCCCTTCGCGGTGCCGCTCACGGTGCTGGTGCTGGCCTACCTCATGGGCCTGCAGAACGCCGTCATCACCAAGATGTCGTCGGCCGAGATACGCACCACGCACATGACCGGCCTTTCCACCGACCTGGGCATCGAGATGGGCAAGGCCCTGTACTGGAACCGCAGCGGCAAGCCCGCGCGCGAGCAGGTGCGCGCCAACCACAGGCGGCTGCGCCTGTTCGCCAGCCTGCTGTCCATGTTCATGGCCGGCGGCGTGGTGGGCGCGGCCGGCTTCAAGTACGTGGGCTTCATCTGGGTGGTGCCGCTGGCCGCCGTGCTGCTGGCGCTGTCGCTGCCGCCGCTGGCGGCGGACTTCGACCGCCTGGCGCTGGTGTGGCGCAGGCGCTCTTTCCGCGACCAGTGAGCCACGCCCCTCCACGAAAGAAGAGCCATCATGCAGACCCAACTTGCCCCCGAATACCAAGGCACGCCCGAAGGCCAGGAGGCCGAGGCCATCCTGCGCAAATGCGTGCACTGCGGCTTTTGCACCGCCACCTGCCCCACCTACCAGCTGCTGGGCGACGAGCTCGACGGCCCGCGCGGGCGCATCTACCTCATCAAGCAGGTGCTGGAGGGCCAGGAGCCAACGCGCAAGACCCAGCTGCACCTGGACCGGTGCCTGACCTGCCGCAACTGCGAGAGCACCTGCCCGAGCGGCGTGCAGTACGGCCACCTGGTGGACATAGGCCGGCGCATCGTCGATGAGAAGGTGCCGCGTCCGCGCGGCGAGGCGCTGGCGCGCTGGGCGCTCAAGGAGGGCCTGCCCTCGCCGCTGTTCGCGCCCGCCATGAAGATCGGCCAGGCCGTGCGCGGCCTGCTGCCCGAACGCCTGCGCGCCAAGGTGCCGCCGCGCCAGCAGGCCGGCAGCTGGCCCGCGCGCAGCCATGCGCGCAAGGTGCTGCTGCTCGAAGGCTGCGTGCAGCCGGCCATGGCGCCCAACATCAACGCCGCCACGGCGCGCGTGCTCGACGCCGCGGGCATACAGACCGTGGTGGCGCGCGAGGCGGGCTGCTGCGGCGCCGTCAAGTTCCACCTGAACGACCAGGAGGGCGGCCTTGCCCAGATGCGCGCCAACATCGACGCCTGGTGGCCGTACGTGGAGCGCAACGAGGTC
>ERZ781399.4229-NODE-4229-length-10474-cov-3.370189_pt1 | contig 10474 bp, 9 predicted proteins | sample MGYA00511014_ERZ781399 | MGnify/ENA primary metagenome ERZ781399 (study PRJEB29847, sample SAMN06458254) | wastewater metagenome | isolation source: Wastewater bioreactor | place: South Africa: Cape Town | study: EMG produced TPA metagenomics assembly of the... | reverse complement strand
ACGATGAGCGGCTCGGCATCGGGTTTGACCTCGAGCGCCTCGAGCGCCTGCTCTCCGCTCGGGAGTTGGGCGGTGACCCGCTCGATCGTCGGGTTGGTGTTGAGGTGATAGTTCCGATTGAACTGCGTGATCTGCTCCTGCGAGGCGCCGGGCAGACCGCACCGGATCCGCACCTTGCCGAGCGCCGGGATGACCCGCCCACCATCCGGCCGATAGAGCACGCGCAGCGGCTGGTAGTAGCCGCCGGTCACGTCCGGGTCGGCCGGGCGGAAGGACTGATCCTCCGGGACGTCGGGGCCGAACTGCCGGCACGTGTTCTCCGGGACCTCGGCGCTTGCGTCCGGTCCCGTGCCGACGTTCACGAGGTAAGCCGGATCGTTCTGGAAGCACTTGATGTTGACGTCGTTCAGCTCCGTCAGAGGCTTCGGGAGCGTGCAGAAGGCCCACTCGAGCTCCGGCTTGTCGACGGTCCCGAGCGGGTTGACGACGAGGGCGCGGTACTTGGCAGGTTTCGCGAGCCCGGTGTCGGGGTCGACGATGCGCTGCCACTCCGCGGGCTCGGCCTGGATGGCGAGCACGCGGTAGTTCTCGACCTCCGAGGGGCGCTCGGAGAACTCCGGCTTGCAGCCGGCGGCGGTGACCGTCGTGACGAGAAGCAGCGCGCCGAGCGCAGCGGCAACACGTCGAGAGCCCGAGGGACGGTGCCCTTCGAAGCGGGGAGAGAAGCGCTTCATCACCAATCGAGCCTCGCGCCGACGACCGCCAGGGTCGGCAAGCCGGTAATGTAGTTCCGGGACGTGTAGTTGTAGTTGTAGACCATGTCCTCACGATTCTTGCGATTCGTGATGTTCTGGACATCGGCATAGAGCTCGAGCTTCCCCCAGTTCCACTGGAACTTCTTGCTCAGGCGAACGTCGGCCTGCGCAAAGGCGGGAATGCGAATCGAGTTCTGCTCACCGAATGCAGGCTCGTACAGATCCCGTCGCGCGTTGTAGTAGGCGCCGACGACGGGCGTGCGCGGGAAGCCGCTCGCGTAGCGAAGCCGGGTGCCGACCTCGAATCCGAGCGGCAGCTCGTACGAGGCGACGAGCGTGGCAACGTGGGTCTGATCGTAGTCGAAGAGCCGCCAATCGCGCTCCTCACTGTCCTTTCGCTCGGACCGGATGTAGCTGTAGCTGATCCAACCGAAGAAGCCCTTGGCGAGCTCCTGGCGGAGGAGGAGCTGTCCGCCGTAGGCTCGCCCCTCCCGCGTGTTGAGGAGCGCCTGTCCCGTCTGGGGCGCGGGCAACGGGCTTCGTGCGGCGAGATCCTCGGATCGCGAGGTGAACGTCGTCGCCTCGGCAGAGAGCTTCTCGAGGATGCGATACGTGAATCCCGCGAGATAGTGCGAGGCATTCGCAAATCCGAGCGTCGGATTACCGAATACCGGCGAGAGGTCTTCGGCGTCGGGCGCCTGGTGGTACCGGCCATACGCGGCCTTCAGGAGCAGCTTCTCCGAGAGCTGGTAGCGCGCCGCGAGGCGGGGCTCGGCGACGGTCTCGTTCCGGAGATAGCCACGCTGCTCCGTGCCCTCTTTGGTCGGGAACAGCTTGTCACCGCTGACGACGAAGGAGTCGAGACGCGCTCCCGGGACGACGTGCAGCTTGTTGTTGAGGAGCTCGATGTCCGCCTGGACGTAGGGAGCGACACTGCCGAGGAAGACGTTCCACCGATCGTAGTTGACGATGTCGTTCGGCGGCTGTCCGAAGACCGTGATGTCGCCTTCGCGCGGAGGGAGGATCGTCGCGCCACGGCGCCGGATCGAGTTGTCGGAGGCCTCGATGTCGACGCCGGTGTTCAGGACGATCCCCGGCGCGACGCGACCACGCCATTTCGCGCGGAGTCCGAAGACCGTGGCCTCGGTCGTCTGCTCGGTGGGCGTCCTGCCGAAGCGCTGGGAGTAGTCGAACCGGTCGGTACCGAACGACGGCGTGACCGTGACGGACGAGCCGTCCGAGAATGCCCGTCGATACGTGGCGAGGACGCGCTTGAAGGCCGTCCGCCGCTCGTCGGAGATGGTCTGCGCCGGGTCGGGGTTGGTGACGGTGCGCCTCAACCGGTCGTCGGCCGCGAGACCGATGACGGAGATGCTCTCGTTCTCGCCGAGGTCCTGCTCGATCTTGATTTGCCCGTCGAAGAAGCGGGGGATCGGAACGAACTCGCTGACGTCCTTGTTCGTGAACAGGCCGAGCGTCTCGCCGAGGTAGCTGCCTCGACCGGCGACGGCGACGCGCGTCGTCTTTCCGATCGGGACCTCGAGAAGGCCCGACGTATCGATGACGTCGCTCGCGACGTAGCCGTGGAAGCGATCGTTGCGGAGCGCGCGACTCTCGACGGTGACGAGGCCGCCGAGCCCGCGTCCGTATTCGGAGCCGTAGCCGCCAGGCGCGAGATCGATCGCGCGCACGAGGTCGGAGTTGATCGTCGCCCGGAATCCACCCGTATGGTAGAGCTGCGGGATACGAACGCCGTCGAGATAGACGCGCGTGTCCTGTGGAGCGGCGCCCCACACCACGAGCGCGCCCGAGCCGAACGCCGCTCGCGCGACGCCGGGGAGGTTCTGGACGACACGAAGCGCCTCGCCGCCCGTGCCGGGCACGCGGCGCGCTTCCTCCGTCTTGATCGCGACGGTCGTCGCCTCCTTCTGGATGCGCGGTGCGATGACCTCGATCGTGAGCGAATCGGCGTCGTCGCCCTGATCGGGCTCGACCTTGTACTTCACCTCGAGCCCCTTCTTCGGCTCGATCGTCTCTTCGGTCTTCACGGTAGCGATACCCGGGCCCGACACGGTAATCGTGTACGTGCCCTCCGGGAGCGCCTCGAACTCGAAGTAGCCGTCCTCTTCGGAGACGGTCTCGGCGACCGTGACTTCCTTCGCCTTCCCGCTCTCGTCTTCCACGGTGCGTGAGACGCGGATCCGGATGTTGGGAAGCGGCCGTCGCTTCTTCCCGGAGCTCGCGTCGAGGACCTCGCCCGAGAAGTTCACCTGCGGGCCGAGATCGACGATCTCCTCGCGGAACGTGAAGTCGTACCGGAACGTGAGCTTGACCGGCGCCGGCTTGCCGTCGATCTCCGCAGGGGTGAACTTGAAGCGCTTGGCCGATTCGGCCGCGGCCTTGTCGAACGCGGGGCCGGCCGCTTCGAGGACCACCACCTCGGTCACGTCGCCGCGATCGGAGATCGCGAGCTGGAGCATGACCGCGGCGGTACGGCCCGAGGCCTTCTCCGATTCCGGGTAGGGCGCTTCGACCTCCTTGAAGTTGGTCAGCTCAGGCGCCTTCGTGAGCTTCCCGGCGCGCTGGCTCGCGTCGCCGGTCCCCGCGGCGCCCTGCTGCGCGCTCGCGGAGAGCGGAGCGACGCAGAGCGCGAAGCCGACGAAGAACGCCCCCAGCGGGCGCAGCGAAGGCACATGGGAAGCGCGAGGGCGGGAGCCCTTCGAATACGAAACTTTAGTCACCGAGTCGGAAGGCATAATTGACTTTCATCGCCTTCTGGAATCCGGGAGCGCACCGCGGCGCCGGTTCGAATTCCGTCTTCTGAATGGCGGTGATGGCTGCTTGGTCGAGGCCGTGGCCCAGACCGGTGAGCACTCGCGCGCTCGTTACTTTTCCACTGCAATCGATGATGGCTTCGACGGTGACCGTGCCCTCGATCTCGGAGCTGCGCGCCTCGTCGGGGTACACCGGCTTCACGCGAACCGTGGGCTTCGGCTTCCAGGCCGCGATCTCGGCGGCGAGATCGGGGCTCGTTCCGCTCGGAGGCGCCTTGTTGAGGACCTTCTCGGCCGGCTTCGGCTCCGTCTTGGCAGTAGCCGCCGGCTGGGTGGTTCTGCCCTCGGGCACCGCCAGACCGCCGGGGCCGCCTCCGCCTCCGCCTCCGAGCTTCAGGCCGAAGTCGGGCATCGCTTGCATCGCCTGCGACGGAGCGTCGTTCACGACGGGCTCGCTCGGCGGCGGCGGGGTGGCAACGGGCGGCGGAATGACCGCCTTCGGCTGGAGGACCTCCTTCGGTGCCTCCACCGGCTTGGGCGGCGGCTCCTTCTTCTTCTCCTCCTCTTTCTTCTTCTGGTCGACCATCGCGATCAGGGTCTGGCGCTTCTCCTCCTGTTTCGCCTTCTTCGAGATGAACGCGAAGCCACCGACGTGAAGCACCAGGCTCGCAACGATGAGGACGCTCGTTCGCACGACGACCTCACTGATTTTCTTGGACGTTGATCGCGAACTTGCTCAGGCCTTCGACCTTGGCGAGGTCCACGACGTGGACGACCGCCCCGTGGAGCGCGCCCTTGTCGGCGCTCACGACGAGGCTGGTGTCCGGGTCCTGCGCGGCGGCGGCCTTCAGCTTGGCGACGAGCGCCGCCTCGTCGACCTTTTCTTCGTTGAAGAAGTACGAGCCTTCTTTCGTGACGACGACCGCCGCGACCATCGGAACGCTGTCCGCCGGGCTCGACGTCTTCGGTAGCTCGACCTTCAGGCTCTTCGACACGATGTACGTGGCCGAGACCATCATGATGATGAGGAGAACGAGCATGACGTCGACCATCGGAGTGATGTTGATCTCCGCGATCGCCTTGCGTCCTCCACCGCTCTTCATCGTTCCAGCGCCCATGGGATGACCTCCGTGCTGAGTCTCGAGTTCTGTGTCCGGCTCAGCTAGGCGAAGCGGCCAGCTTGGAGTTCTTCGCGGCCGCCTTCACGTGCGTATCCGAGCTCGCCGCGCTGGTCGTCGGACCGTCCGACATCGTCTTCGACGTGAGCTGGGCGACGACGTACTTCGCCATGATGTTCACGTTCGACTCGACGTTCGTGACCGCCTTGTTCACGACGTTGAACGCCACGACTGCCGGGATGGCGACGAAGAGACCGACACCCGTCGCGATGAGCGCCTCGGCGATGCCGACCATGACGTTCCCCATCGCCTCTTTGTTCTGGCTACCGAGCTCCTGGAACGCCTGGATGACGCCGAGGACGGTGCCGACGAGGCCGATGAACGTACCGTTGTTTCCGATCGTTCCGAGGAAGGTGGTGCCACGCTCGAGCGTGCGCTTCTGCTTCGTCATCTCGGCATCGACGACCTGGCTGAACGCATCCGGGCCGTGCTCGGTCCACTCGATGCACGGCAGCATGACGGCCGCCTCGATCGACTTGCTCTTCTTCAGGAGCTCCGTCGCGCCAGCGAGGTCGCCGCCACGAAGGAGGGCCACGAGCTTGAGGGTGAGGGAGTCGACATCGTCGCGCTTCGTGGTGAAGTAGATGAGACGCTCGAACATGATCGCGATCGACACGACCGAGAGAGCGATCATGAGCCAGAGGACCCAGCCACCTCCGCCGGAGGCGAAGCGCTGAAGACGTTCGACGAGCTGCTGCGTATTCATGGGATCTCCTAGAACGTGACGTCCGTGACGAAATCACCGAGAGCGAATCCGCCGCGCTGGACCTCTGCATCACTGATGCGGCCGAAGAATCGCTGCTCGACGTTGCCATTACGGATTACGGATACCTCGTAATTGGTCCCGAGCCGCTGGCAGAGATCGAAGGCATTGACGTAGACCTGGTACTTCCCCGGAAGGGGCGGCGTCTGGAAGAGGACGTTCTCTTCGCGGAGACCGTCCTCCGTGCAGGACGCCATCGAGTCGCCGTCGAGGTACCCGATGCCCGGGGCATTCCCCGCGTCCGGCATGTCCGCCGGCGCCGTCGTCGGGTGCTTCGGCGTCAACATCGTCCCGTCCGGGCTCCGAACCTGGAGATCGAGGTCGACGGGGCTGTCCCATCGCAGATGAATCGCGGCGGGGACGTTCGACGGGATGCGCGGGACCGAAGCGTCGGTCCTTCGTCACACCGGCGAGCTCGAGCTGGAGCACCCCCGTCGGGACGGAGAGAGCGACGTCGAAGTAGAGCGACGCCGAGACCTGCCCCTCGAAGAGCGGCTCGACCTGATCGACCCGCGCGATCCAGTAGCCGTTCGTCCGGCCCTTGACGCGGACGGCGACGGAATAGGCGTCCCTGGCAAGACGGACCGTATACCCGTCCTTGCCGGTCTTGCCCGGCGCGACCTGGAGCGGACCGATGTCGACGCCGGCGATGGCCGGACCGTCGGCGGGCTCCGGGAGATCGCCCGGGAAGAACTGGGCGCTGAACGAGCTCGAGCCGATGAAGTAGCCGACTCGAACCGGCTCCTCGAGCGCGGAGCGCACTTCGACGGAGTCACCGCACCCCTGCACGAGGAGCGGCGCGGCGACGAGCGACGCGATGGCGACGACGAACGCGCGGCTCACAGGTTCACCTGCAAGCGAACGGTCATCCGGTCGTTCTTCAGGTCGGTCGGAATACCGGCCTCGTCGCGCCCGAGCTTGTCTCGAACGATGTCGTACTGGAAGACGAGCCGCGCCCGACGCTGGTAGCGAAGTCCAAGCATCGGCGAATACGTCTGGATGCTCCGGTCGTTCGGCTGGACCGGCTTCGCATTCTGGAAGTCGCTCGAGTCGCTATCGGGATTGTAGAAGTCCGTACGGAATCCAGCGACGACCCAGTCGCCGACCTCCTGGACGAGCGAGAGCATGTAGCCGGTGTGGCGCGTGTCGCGCCCGATGAGGACGGGGTCTGCGAGGAAGAGACCGCGATCCATGTTGTTCGCCACGTAGAAGGCGCCGCCGAGCTGCGTCTCTTGCGGCATGTCGAAGAGCCGCCAGTGGAGGCTCACCTGACCGTCGAAGCCGAGCGCGAACCGGCGATAGGTCGAGGATGGCCGCGCAGCGACCGCGTCGACGCCGGTGACCTCTTCCGGCTGGAAGATGCCGTCACCGTTGCGGTCGTTCCACTGGACCTGCGACTTGACTCCACCGGACTCGGGATGAAAGCCCCGGCCGAGCAAGGACGAGATGCCGCCGGTCACGTCGAGCAGCTTGCTCGCCTTGACGACGACACCGAGCCGACCGGCTAGGTCCTTGGACGAGTCGGGGTCGCTGAGCGCGAAGTCACCGGTGCCCAGCGGGTGCCCGTTGGTCGCCGCGACCGAGTAGCGGAACCAGCCGAGGGCGCCCGCGACACGGAGACCGAGATCGATCTCGGAGGGGAACATCGCCCGCGACGCGAGCGAGCGCTCGGTGAACCAGCGCACTGCGGACGACTGGAGGTTCTCGTCGCCGAACGGCACGCGGAACTGACCGAGCGTGACCGAGAGCTGCGGCGGAAGCGTGGCCGGATTCGAGCCGCGATGCAGGATCGACGCCTCCGCGCGCTGCAGGGCGAAGCCCGGTCCGTTCAGCGTGTTCCCGTCGAGCTCGAGGAGCAGCGACGCCATCTTCCACTCGCGCTCCGCAACGAGGCGGGCACGCGGGATGAGGAAGCGGTTCTGATTGAGAGGCCTGCCGTCCTGGGCGAGCTCGTTCTGCGACGACTGATCGGTCTGGAACTGACCCTGGACGTAGCCGTAGATGAGGAGGCCCTTGCGCGCGTCCTCGACGGTCTCGCGCGCGCCCTCTTTGGGGAGCCGAGCCGGGGTGCCCGGGCTCGACGCGTCGGCGGTGCCGTTCGTGGGCTCGGCCGCAGTGGCCGGTGCGGCGGTCGCCGGCGTCGCCGGCCGTGCCTCGAGCGCCTTCATCTGCTGCTCGAGGCGTTGAATCGTCACCTGCTGCGCGTCGAGCTCCGCCTGCTGAGCGGTGACCTGCTCGGATAGGCGTCGGACCTGCTGCGCACGCGACCCGCCCGCAGGCTCGGAAGGAGCCGGGGCCGCGGGTGGAGCGGCAGGCGCTGAAGGTGCCGCCGGGGCGACGGGCGCCTCGTTTGGGGGCGCGGGTTGCGCCGGCTTCGCGTCCTGAGCGAGAGCGAGCGAAGGCGACGCGAGGAGCGATGCAAAGACGAGTGCGAGAGGACGGTACGTAATCAAGGCGACTTCCTTGCGCGACGCGCGCCGCCCGTGAGGGACGACGGCGCGCGTCGAACGAGGTTTGGGTGAGTGGTCTCAGCTCAGGGGATGTCCGCGGTGGTCGCGGGCTTCACCGTCAGGTTGACCGGGAGCGCAGCCGAATTCGTGCAGCGGTTCAGCCACTGGGCCTGCGTCGTCGGAGTTCCGCAGAAGCAGCCGGCCGGCTTGTTCGGACAGCCGCCATCGGTCGTATCCGAACCGCCGTCCGGGTTGTTTCCCGGCTCGTTGCCGGCGTCGGTGCCGCCGCCGGGGTTGAACGTGTCGCCGCCGTTCACCTTGTTGCTGCCATCGTCATCGCACGCGACGAGAGCGACGGTCGAGACGGCGAGAAGAGCGGTGAGGAAAAGAGCCTTGAGCTTGAACATGTTACTTGGCCTCGCAGAATCCAAAGACGCACTGCCCATTCGCGCCGCAAGCGCTGTCATCCGTGCACGTCGTGCAGCTCGCCGGCGCCACACCGGACGCTTCCTGCTCGAAGAAGCAGCCGCACGGCTTCTCGGCCTTGTAGGCGGAGAAGTCCCCCGCATCGGTGGTGCGCTGGACCTGCATGGCGCAGGTCGGAACGGCGCGCGTCTTCGCGACGACGGAGACCGCTTCCTTGCTCTCGAGCAGCTCGAGGACCTTCGCGACCTTGGGCGAATGGGAGCCATTCGTCTTGCGAGCGAAGAAGTGGAGGTTCGCCCAGACCGCGTAGTGGCCGTCGCGGACGTTGATCATGTCCGAGGCGGTCGAGGTGCTGCTGGGGTAGTAGGCGAAGTCCTGGCCCTTCGCGCGGAACGCGAGCGGACGGACCTTGGGCGCCACGCCGTTGGTGGGGACGATGTCGTTGAGCGCGATGATGCCGATCGCCGAGGCGCGGTTCGACGTATCCAGCGCGGCGAGAACGTCCTTCGCACCAGACTTCTGCTGCGCATCCGTCACCGGCTTCTGCGGGGGCAGCCCGAGGCTACGCGCCCACGTCTGCCACGTGCCCGAGTCCAGCTTGCGGCCGAAGATGTCCGCCACCGTCGTCCACGGAGTGACACCGAAGCTCGCGTCGCCGTTGCGTCCGACGATGCCGAAGGTGTTGAACGCCGCCTCGGAGCTGATCGCGACCGGGAAGCTCGGGTCGTCGTTGACCGCGAGCGTGAAGGCCTGCACCGGACCGAGCGTGTCGGTCACGTCGGCCGGAAGGGTCGTGGTGCTGAGGCCGGCGACGCCTTCGCACGCGGGCGCGTAGACGTCCGAGACGCCGATGTCGGCGACGCGCGGCGTGCTGAAGGTGCACGTCGCGGTCGGCGCGTTGACGTCGTAGATGGTGCTGGCGCTGCCGGCGCGGCCCGTCGTGGTGGTCGTCGGCGTGACCGCCTCGTAGACGCCGCCGAGGCAGGAGCTGCCGCTGCTGCTGTAGACGATCTTGACGTTTTGGGTGGCGGCGACCTTCGCGACCGCCTCGATCAGCTTCTGGCTTGCGCTCGAGCCACGAATGAGGACGACGTCCGAATCACAATCGGCAGCCTGTGCCGTGGGTGCAATAAGCAGGGACGCGACGGCGCCCGCAGCGACAAGAAGAGACCTACGCATGATGCCTCCTGAATGGCGTGCTGGTGACCAGCACGTGTACCGTTTCGTTCGGTCGTCGCTTCCGGGGCGCAAGATGCTCGCCCACGGTGGCGACATTCGGTGTTTGAGGTGACATTCTCGCGACGACACGTGGCCGTCCTTCACGAACCCGACGCTGGTCGACCCGCAATCGGATCGTGGGCTCCGATCGAAGCGACCTGAGCGACGTCGCAATCAGCGCCGAGCCGGGGCATTCGTACTACGGGGCGCTCGTCGCGATGCGACAGGTGCGTGTCGCGTTTGCCAAGCGTTCGATCCGGCAACGTGTCGACTTCGACACCAAGACCGCGCAGCGCGCGCCTGATGTGCGCTGTCACCTAGATCTTGCGGTTCGAGCACGACCTCGTGATGCGAACGCTGGCAGGCTGACGGTCAGGCGCGTCCTCTCGACTCGACGCGACACGCACGAACGTCCATCGGCGACGGCTCGTGCGGGTCGTTAAACGAGTTTGGCGGCAAACGAGTGACGACTACGCGACGTCTCGGCGCGCCACCTCCCCTTCTTCATCAGAAGGGCGCACGGTCCCTGCCTCAAACAAGCGAGCGCGACTCGAGGTCGCCAAGGTTCACCGAAATGTTTCGTTCGGAACATCCCCGCGTAAACGACGCAGCTGCCCATCGTAGAGTGGTCCGTGTACTGGTGGTGGAGGGCGACGGGACGCTACGTGCCGATCTGGCGGCGTCCCTGACTGACGCCGGGCATGAAGTGGAGTCGGCCTCCTCTGGTCTTGCCGGCGTCGCGCTGGCTCGCGCCTCGGAGCCCGACATCGTCCTGTTCGATCTGAATCTCCCGGACATGAACGGGATCGAGCTGTGTCAGACGCTTCGTCCACCCGGGAGGAAGCGTCCCTCGCTCTTCGTCCTCACCTCCGCGCGGGAAGAGTCCGACCGGATCGCGGCGTTCGAGGCC
>ERZ781399.4227-NODE-4227-length-10478-cov-4.009594_pt1 | contig 10478 bp, 10 predicted proteins | sample MGYA00511014_ERZ781399 | MGnify/ENA primary metagenome ERZ781399 (study PRJEB29847, sample SAMN06458254) | wastewater metagenome | isolation source: Wastewater bioreactor | place: South Africa: Cape Town | study: EMG produced TPA metagenomics assembly of the... | reverse complement strand
TCGATCGAAAAGTCTGCTTTTCATCTTTTTCTATTCTTTTTTCTCTCACGCTCTCGCTCACGCTCTCTCTCTCTCTCGTTCTTCTATATTCTTTCTCTCGTTTATTCTCTCACAGTTTACTCGACTTATTTTAATTCTTATTTTCATATTATCTCAGTTGATGAATTGACACACATACCGATTTTCAACGTAAAATTCTAATTCATCTATCAGCATAATTATTTGTAATCAAGATTTATTTCTTCGTTTAAACACATCTCATCACTTCCAGTTAGATATATCTCTATGAATATGAATAGCACAATATACAGAAATACAATGTTTCTACCATTACCAGTAGCTATCAATCATCATCCGCATCAATTACCATTTCTCAATGGATTCTATAGAACAAGGTGCGATTTGGTCGTTTTTATTTTCATAAGGATAGCAATGACTGTTTTAAAACTAAACTTATTTCTGCAAGAAAAAAGAGAATTAATTAATTAATGATTGTTTTCTTTTCTTAGTTATCATCCAACAGCAGAATATTATTCATATAATGGACAATTTCTAAAACGACCAATTTATCTAAATAATTCCCATAAGATAAAACGTCACTCAATTACTCCATCATCTTCTATTGATTCCTATAAAATGCAGCAAACAACTATGAATGAATCAGCAATTGGTGTACCTGGTCCATTATGTAGCGTATGTGGAGATATAAGTACTGGTAAATATTCAACAGCTGACTGTCGTTCGATTTTTCGTGCTTTTATACCGTAAAATTTTTGTTTTGAATAGGCATACATTTCGGTGGAAATAGTTGTGAAAGTTGTAAAGCATTTTTTCGTCGATCTGTTCAATGTCTTCGTTATCAAAACTACAAATGTTCAAGTGATGGTATGTATCCTAGTTTTTTTTTTGTTAAGTGCATTGAAGTTCAACAAGCTTGATAATAACTCTTATAACGACGATTTTAATTATGTTTAATTGAGAAGAAAACCATCTATAATGAATATTTTCGAGATTTAATTAAAGATTTGGTTTTCCTTTTTCAGTTGAAACCTGTCTATAGAAAATAACAAATTCTAGATTATCTAATGATTATCTCTCGTTTTAGAACGATGTCCTGTCAATATAGTGACACGTAAAGTGTGTCAATTTTGTCGTTATACAAAATGTACAGCCATTGGAATGAAACCTAAATGGTAGTTGATTTATTTCGATGACATTTTTTTTTCTTAAAATCTTTATCGTATTATTGTTATTGATGTAAATAGGGTTTTATCAGATCAAGAACGAGAAGAAAAATATGGTTCAAGACGTAAACGTTTCCGCGAGAATCGAGCAACAGATGAAGATCCTGAGATTTTAAAATATATAACCAAAGAAGAAAAACTTCTTATCGAAGACATTGCACATGCGTTATATCAAACACGAGCGTAAGTAGATATTCTCATGTTTCTTTTTTTCTTCTTTTCTTTCTTCACTTTAATCTGTATACGAGGGGGTATTCAGTACGTTGAATGTGACAAATTGAGACTAATACTCATTTGTCCTTGCGTTCCTGTTTGTCCTTTCTTATGAGGTTAACCAATACAACTGAAAATAAAAATAGATAAATAAATTTACATGTGTTCTGTGTTTTATCTTGTAGAACATATCCATTGACTTTTCCAAATCCTGAAAGTTTTAAAACAGTTGTACAAACGTGTTCCAATGAAAACGTTCAAACACCACCGCCATCACAACAAGAAAAACCGCCCAATCCAGCGGCGAACTTCACCATTGTTCCGATTCAACGTCTTGTTTTATTTGCACGAAAACTTAAAGATTTCGATCAATTCTCTGAAGATGATAAAGTTAGTCTATTGAAAGGTTCAGCGATTGAAATCATCGTTTGCTCAGCGAATACGTTATTCGATCCGAAAACATCGACATTTACCAACTATCTATCTCGTGATCAACATACTGTTGTTGACAATCAAATTTTTTCTCTCGATCCGATTTTACTGAAAATCTGGGGCGCAGATGTTTTCAATCGAACGAAGACATTTCTAACATCGATGTGTAGTTTAAATATCGATGAAATCACATCAACTTTATTGGTGCCAGTTATGTTATTCTCACCGGATCGTTTGGGCATCCAAGAACTCGATTTAGTTAAACGTTTACAGGAAAAATATGCTTTACTTTTGAAAAAATACATGTGCTGGAGATATGGAGTCGAACAAACAGAAATTATCTATCCGAAACTTTTACTACAAATGGTCAATCTCAGAGAATTAAGTTTATCACATGCAGAAATCATACAGAGCTTTATGGCTTCGTCAAGTGTCAATCCACTTGTACAAGAAGTTATTATCAAACCGGAAATGTTCAGAAAACCAGTCCCAGATTCGCCATCGTTTTCTCCGGATAATGATACGATGGATTTCGATAAGACACCGTCGAATGATAATGAAAGTCTATTTGGATCCGATGAAGAAGATTTCACAAAGAGAAAAAATTATTCATCAGTCGATGATGATCTCGATTTTGATTTCGATGATTTTGATGAATCGAATCCGAAAAATATCTGGAGAAAAAAACGAAAATATACTGATCACAATCAATTTCCATTGAATTTTCAAACACCAGTCAACGAATTAACAATAACTACAACAGCAACAAATGATTTTTTGAATCCACAATTGAATTCTCAACAGATTCGACCGTATGATCATCAAGTACCAACACCACTTACACTTCAATACGACGATCTTGGATTTTTATCAAATGGGTTCGTTTGAATAGAAAATTGTTAGACGAACTTTGTTTTTCTCTTCTCTTCTTTTCAGTGGACTTTCTCCATTAAATCAATTCGGACAAATCCCAACAACAACTCAAGGATTCGTTCCAAGTCCACAATCGATCCAACAATTGCAAGAACTCTATCGTGCTCATCATTCAACAACAACGAATGATCGATCGTCATTCGATTCGCCATTGAGACGTTCGTTTTCTTTTCCCTTCTCGTTCGAAAACAAAAACACAAACATTTTCTTTCAGAAAACTCAACGTACAGTTCAACAATGTCACCAGTGGATATTAATTTCTTCGATGAACACAACTATCTTTCATCACCTTCCAATCTTCAACAGCAACCACAACAGCAAAATGAACAACAGTTTACACAAACGATATCTCCTAGTCAAACATCGGCTAATCCTCAATCTCAACAAACAACAAATTCATCTGAAGATTTCAATCAAAATAATGCAGAACAACAATTACTGAATGCGATTCACGCACATCCAAATAAACGTGATCTAGTTCTAAGTTTATTAAGACAAATGGATCAACCGGATTCATCGCTTTCTTATAAACATCAGTCAGATCCATCAACAAATTAAATCTCTCTCTCTCTCTCTCCCTCTTTAATAAAACAAAGACGAAGAAGAAAACAGCCCGTTATTTTTCTCCTGAGGTGACAAGTTTTCTGTACGTTGGTTTCTTTTTTTAAATATATTGTTTCGTGTTGGTTGTTTTCCGGTGTATTTAAATTTGTTGTGGAATAAAACGAGAAAAAAACTCCTACTAGAAAATAACACACAACAAGTGAATTTCTATATATAATTAAGTACTCTTCGAAACTTTTTTTTTGTCAACTATATCGTATGTACAAAATGACTCTATTTTTCTTCGATTCTTAAATGAAAATTTCACACAACTATTTTAATCTTCTAGTTCTTTCTTTTTTTTTGTCTCTTTGCTTATTGTGTAACGATGTGACTTTATCATACATTAGTTTTCTTTTTTTTCTATTATTTTTTTTTCGGTTTATTTTTTCTTTCTCAATATATTTTTAGCGTATTCGTTTGATTTCACGGCTCGAAAATTTTCTTCTTCGATCGTTTTATCACAATGAAAACCATTGTGAAAGACAGAACTGCATGTAAATAAACGTTCGAAATTCGTCTAACAAATCAGGAAATTCATATTAAAGTTCTTTTTTGACATATTTCGGTCATGATACACATCTATGAAAAATAATTGGATTTTCACCAGCTGACAAAGGAACGACATTATGTTGATAGATAGTTATAACCTATATTTTTTGTCCTACAAACAAAGAAATCCGAGTAAGTCGTTCTAGAGCTCAACTTGACTATATATACTAGCTATTGATTAACAATTCGTAGAGAACCTACGTAAATTGGTCATTATTTTTTTATTAAAGAATTTGTAGGAAAAAAAAAGAAGATAATAACAAAACACAATATTTCTTTCATAAATCTCTTAACTTCTTCCACTTACAGTAGATTCTCTCGAGATTATTTTGCTTCTCGTCGTCTAACGTTTGTAGCCAATAACAATCATCATTTATTTACAACTTCGATATTTATTATTACGCACAAGTACTTGATTGAAGGTGAGTAAAAACAAGAGACGTAATGTAGTCAAGGCATATTGAATAGATTCAATCGAGTCTTTTCATTGTAATTTTTACTGATATGAAATGTATATAAAAGAGAAATTGTTGGCATTTTTATTGATTTATGAGTCAATATCATCAACGGATTGATAAGAATGAATCCAACGATCATTGCATTTGTAAAATAGTTTCTATACGAAAACCGTCAAACATGTAGCGTCATCTCTATGAAAAATAAAATCAATAGATTGAATAGAATTTATCCAATAAGAACTCTTCTTTCTTTATATGATGAAAACATATCAATCTTCGCTACGTTTTACCCGTACTGTTATTTATTTGTTTCGCTTCTCTCGTCATGATCACGCCGTCAAACAACTACTTTCTTCATTATTTCTTATCATGGAATTTGATTCCTTTTTTTTCCCTCCGTGCATTCGTTTTTCTGTACAAAAGCCGATGAATCATTTTGTCCGATTGCCCTTGAAATCTTCGTTATCATATGTCTCTATTCGATTCTTTTTTGCGTCATTTCCTCCGAATTTTGTTTTCTTTCTCTCTCTCAATAAGATTTACGAAAATGTTGAATTGTTAATCACAACGTCTAAATGAATTGTCTATCGAATGAAACTAAGTGTGCACTTGTGATTGATGATCTATTATCAACAAATTCGATTTCTTTTCTTTTTATTCTTTTGATAAGAAACACAAAAAACAACATACGAATCTATTTTAGATCTGTATTGACTATATAAAATCCTAGAAAAACAAAACATGACTCTCAACGGTTTCGGTAAAAAGAATCTCGATAAGAAATTCTGTTGTTTTGTTTATCTATTCGATTTTTAAGGCAACGGAACCGTTGTTGAATCTCATATTCCAGTTGATGTTATCCGTCGACGTAAAGAACAATTGAAAAAAGAAATTCAAGTAAATTTCCCTTTCGAATCGAACTCATTGATCTGACGGCACGATTTCTTTTGTGTGTGTGTGTGTTCTAGGAAATTCGAGAGAAAATTGCTCAATGTGAAATTGAAATGTCGATGATTCAGTCGCATAGTAATGATGAGTAAGTCGAACGAGAGAAAGATCTTCGATTTAAATCTAATCTTCTTTTGAATTCAGTCGACGTCATTCGAATGTAAAACAATGGTCAAGTGGAAAGAAACGTTTTAATGAATCTCCGAAAGACGTAGGCGAAATTTCGACTTTGTTTTTTTTAAAGTTCGTTATTGATTTCAAAGGGCATTCGTTGGCTTATTGATAATGGTCTCCTGCAAAATACTTCCGAACATACAGCCGCTTTCTTTTTCAATGAAATTGGTTTGAGTAAACGTGCGATTGGAGAATATTTAGGCGAGAAGTAAAAACGAAATTTGATTCGATTTTCGATTTTGGGTTTTTGCAATTGAATAGGGACGATTTTCATCTTGATGTTCTCAAAAATTTTGCTCATATGCATGATTTCTTTTCGATGGATATTGTCGAGGCACTTCGGTTTGTTTGTAACGAAGAAAAACTTCGAATTGAACTTTTGTTTTTGTTCTTTCTTATGAAGACGATATCTATTCACATTTATTCTTCCGGGTGAAGCACAAAAAATCGACCGAATTATGGAAGCATTCGCGCAACGTTACTACGAATGCAATCCGCATATTTATGCAACTGCTGGTTCGTTACTTTTGCTTCATTTTCAGACAAAGAATTTGTCGAAACAAAAACAATCATTGTTTTAAATAGAAGTTTGCTATATCATTTCATTTGCGATTATCATGTTAAATACATCGCTACATAATAAAAATGCTCGACTCGGCGGTGGACCTTTTACTTACGAGAAATTTGTCAATAGTCTCAATGAAACCATAGCTCGTCATCAAATGCCAGATCAACAGATAATCAAAGTAGATTTCACATTGATCTATGATTGAAGTTTTTTTCTTCATCATTGATTATTCGTAGAATATTTATGATAATATAAAAACGAATGAATTAAAATTTCCTGAAGACGAAACAAATTCAACAATGCCAGTATTTGGAAGTGATTCGACCGTGCTCAAAGAAGGATGGCTATGGAAACAAGGTGGACGCGTGAAAAATTGGAAACGACGATGGTTTATAATAACCGATGGATGTTTGTTTTATTTCGAAACACGAACAGTAAAAAAAAACAAGAATTTTTCAAAAGAAAATAATTGTGAAATTGTCATTGTCTAATTCAGGAAGTTGATGATAGTCCTCGTGGCGTGATTCCACTTGTTGATGTTGGCGTTCGAGAAGTTGAAGATGATCGAACGAAACAATTTTGTTTCGAATTATTTCCACTAACAGGAGATAAAGTCAAAGCAAGTAAACCAGCACCGGGTGAAGTCGGCAAATGGATTGACGGTAAAATTCAAAAAGAAACAAAGATATCAAATGTTTTTGTTTGTCTCGTATCTGTAGGCCATCATACAGTTTACCGAATGTCTGCAGCATCTGAAGACGATCGAAAAGATTGGATTCGTGCATTGCGTATTGCAAGTCAAAATCAATTGCCCAAACAAAGACTCTCTTAGTCTTTTTTTATTCTTCTTCGATCTGGTGCTACTGATCAGTGTCTGTTTATCATTTTCATTCCATGTAAATGTGCTTGATATGGCTGGTCCATGCAATAGATCTTCTCTCTTTTTCTCCTTTTCCTTCGCTCTGATACGACGCCCGGTGCGTTGTTTATGTACAGAACAGTGGTTTTCACTTTTCCTTTTTTTTTCTTTTGCTCGTTCTCCACCATTTTTCTCTCTCTCGCTTCTTTTTTAAAATATATTTCTCTCAAATCTCATGTCTTTAGTGTAAAACAGAAAAAAAAACAATACTATCCACATAAACATTGTTGAATAATAAGCGATGATAAAACAAAAAGATTTAGGAAAAAACACAAACATAACAAAATAAAAATTTCGTTTTTATTTCAGATTTTTTTTTGAAAAGAAAGAATTCACTAACATGCCTCTCGAAAGTACAATCATCTGGTGAGATGAACATTGCTTTTCGATTGTCGATCGTCATTGGTTCTTGTTCTTGTTTAGCATTGATAATAGTGATTTCATGCGAGATGGAGATTTTATTCCAACAAGAATGCAAGCACAACAAGATGCCGTTTCGCTTATATTTCATGCCAAAACAAGATCAAATCCAGAGAATAATGTCGGTCTATTGACACTTTCTGAGTAGGATTTGATCGAATTGAGTTTTTGAATTTGTGACGAATTGTTTCGATTGAATTTTCAGCGGTCGAGTTGTTACGCAATTGACCAGTGATGTTGGCAAAGTGTTTTCGAAATTACATTTATTACCAATCGAAGGCAAACTTGACTTTTGTAAAGGAATTAAAGTTGCAAATGTAAATACGAATTTGAACATTTGACAAAGTCATTTTTCGATTTTTTTTGTTAATAGTTAGCATTGAAACATCGACAAGGCAAAAATCATCGACCTCGTATTGTTGTTTTTGTTGGTAGTCCGCTTGAAGTTGATCAAAATGAATTTACTAAATTAGCTAAACGTTTGAAAAAAGAGAAAGTTTCAATTGACATTGTCGTCTTTGGCGAAGAAGTAAGATTCAGACAAAAAAAAATCAATCAAATTTTCAGTAGAAAACTTGGTCATTTTTTTTTCTAGTCTTCAAGAGAAAAATTCGAGGAATTTATTACAGTTATCAATGGAAAAGAAAATACAAAGTATTTCAAACAAACAAATGAATTTAACTTAAAATTGAATTTCGATTTAGTTCTCATTTGATTTGCGTTCCATCGGGAGCTAATTTACCTGATACACTTATAAACACACCAATTATTCAAAGTGAAGATGGTTCAGGTTTTCCAAGTGGATATTCTGCAAGCGCCTTTGCATTCGGTGTTAATCCGGAAGATGATCCTGAATTAGCCATGGTGAGATTTTCGATTTAAGTTTTTTTCTTGTTAAACTACATCTTTCGAAAAAAAAACAAATAGGCACTTCGTATTTCAATGGAAGAACAACGACGTGTACAAGAAGCAGAAATCGGTGGCGGTGGTCAAACATCAACCAGTGAAACCGGTCAACAAAATCCATCGACAAACACAGCCGGATCAAGTAAAGTTTAGATTCGATCGATTTCGTTGTTTGATTAAGTAATTGAAATAGATGCTGGACAAAATCTTGGCCAAGGTAGCAATGAAATGGATGTGACGCGATTAACTGAAGAAGAACAAATCGCTTTGGCTATTCAAATGTCAATGTCTCAAGCTGAAAGTTCAAGTAGATTATTTTGTTTGTTCTTTAAATTTTAATTAAATTATTCGCGACTCAATTTAGATGCAAATGATGTAGAAATGAAAGAGGAAACGTCTGCATCAGCAGCAAATACACAACAAGCATCTAAAGTAAATTTAAAAATGAAATTTATTGACATTTTTCTTTTCTTTGAATTGAATTGAATAGCCAAATGAAGAAAGTCAAGCAGTCGCTGATACATTCGCAGCATCACTCAATGATCCTCAATTCTTACGTGATGTTCTTCGAGATTTACCTGGTGTTGATGTCGACAGTGAAGCTGTTCGAGCAGCTCTTGAACAAGTTCAACAACAAAAAAAAGATTCGAATGACGGTGATAATTCAGCTGCCAAAAAGAAAAAAGACGACAATTAGATTTCAATTTCAAAACATCGTAACATTGAAGAAGAATTATCAATGTATTATTTAATCAAGGAACACTTTAACGGACGTTTTTTTATGTTATTGTTGTTATTTTTTATGTTTATTTCATCTTACTCCTTTCTTCTTCTTCGCCATCATCATCATCATTCTGCTGTTTGATTCAGCTTAAAGCAAATTTCAAACCAACTATCTTTTCTTTCTTTCTTTTTTTCAATTATTAAAAACAAAAACGTTCAAAACACCTATTCATCGTTTTAATTGATTATTATTACCTAATCATTTACGTAATTCAAACATCTTTCTCTTGTGAGTTAACTCAAGCAAACTAATTCGTTTCATTGGTATTTAGTGACAAATCAACAAGTTATTATGTAACGAAAACATTCATATTCATTAAACGTTTGTTTTGTCTATTCATTATCGGAAAAAGAAAACGAACAAAATGAGACAGAGACAAAGGTGACACATTGAGGGGCTGCAAAAAAGAAACGACGAAAAATGAAACACGATTGAAATGAAGCAGAGAGAGAGAGAGAGAGAGAGCGTAAAAGGGAAATAATATGGAAGAATTAAATTGTTCAGATATTCTTTGTAAGTTTTTTTTTTGTTTTGCTTCAATGGAAAAAAGAGAAGAATAAATCGATCGTTCATTATTTTGTTTTGGTTTCCATCACAAAACGCACGTTGAATAATAATAATAATGATTATAAAAAAAAAGAGAACGAAGGAAAAAGAGAAAAGATCTTTGTATTAATTTGCTCTGTGATAATCACTAACAATACTACGTTGACCACCATTATTTTCTGTTGGATGATATTGATCTCGTTTGCCACAATCGGGACAAAGAATATCGGGTCCTTCAGTAAGAAAACCACGGCCAACAAGCGAACTTCGGCAACGTTGGCAAACGAAGCAGTCATTGTGCCAATGACGATCTTCAAACGATATATAACGTGTACCGCCAACGCCTACAAATCGAAATCCATTTTTTTGTTGAGTTATTTTGTCTAAATTCTTAATTTACCAGTTATCGGTTTATTACAAGCAAAACATTTCTTAGCATAGAGACGAGCAAAACAATCGGCACAGTATGGTTGATCATCACGTGACGTAAATCGTTGACCGGCTAAAGAATTTCGACAATTCGAACATACGAAACATTCACGATGCCTACAAAAAAGACAAACAAACAATCGAATCACAATAATGAACAAACAAATCGTACCAGGGTTGATTTTTATACGTTACGCCACCTTGAGCGATTACCTAGATTAAGTGAAGAAGAGAAAACATACGATGGAATTCAAGTGATTTCATACTTTAGTACAACGAGTGCATTTCGTTGCAAAATGTTCTTCATAACATGGTACACAGTAACTTTTTTGATCTTTTGGAATGAAAC
>ERZ781399.4222-NODE-4222-length-10483-cov-3.383391_pt1 | contig 10483 bp, 7 predicted proteins | sample MGYA00511014_ERZ781399 | MGnify/ENA primary metagenome ERZ781399 (study PRJEB29847, sample SAMN06458254) | wastewater metagenome | isolation source: Wastewater bioreactor | place: South Africa: Cape Town | study: EMG produced TPA metagenomics assembly of the... | reverse complement strand
GATGAAGGCTTGCCGCTGCCGGCGGCACTGGTTCTCTTGTCGCCGGAACTGGATCTCACGGAATCAGGAGACAGCTTTCAGGTCAATCGGCTTGTCGATGTCGTGCTCCCAGGGTCGCTGATGCCGAACAATCTGCTCTATGCGAAGGGAGCGGATCTCGCCCATCCCTATCTATCGCCGCTCTTCGGCGATTTCTCCAAGGGTTTTCCGCCGACATTCCTGCAAAGCGGCACGCGGGATCTGTTCCTCTCCAATGCCGTGCGCATGCATCGCCTGTTGCGCCGCGCGGAAATTCCCGTCGAGCTTCACGTCTTCGAAGCCATGCCGCATGGTGGCTTCATGGGAGCGCCCGAGGATCGCGAGCTAAGCGAGGAAATCAAGCGTTTCGTGAAGCAGAGCTTCGGTCGAGGCTAGCGCGCATGGGAAGCAGGGATCGATGATCTCTGCTTCTCACCCAGCGCCTAGCGCGGCTTCCCGAAGCAATGCGTCGAATATGATCCGGCGTGCTTTCTCCGCGTCGATTTCGGCGGCGAAATGGGCGTTGAACTGCCCATGCGAGGCGCGCGTTTCGACGACGGTGCGCCCGCGCGTATGCTGCCCGTGCAATTCGGCATCGATGCGGGCATGCCGAAGGGTTGCTATCCCCGGCTCGACGAAAATGGCGGCGGCCGTGGGGTCGTAGATTGCCATGGCCGGTCTGCCGCGGCTGATGGCGATGTTGACGTAACCCTCCAGCAGATCTGCGAGCAGCTGCGCCTTTTCGCCTTCCATCTTTCGGAGGCGGGCGACATCGTCGGGCCCGGCCAGCACCTTGCGGCAGATATCGAGATCGACCATGTGAAACGGCAGGCCATGCGCCAGCACGATGGCGAGCGCCTCCGGATCGGCAAAGGCGTTGAACTCCGCCGACGCCGTATGATTGCCCGCGGTGACGCCGCCGCCCATCCATGTCAGCTCGTCGATGCGATCGGCGAGATCCGGTCGTGCCAGCGCCAGCGCAGCGATGTTGGTGAGCGGCCCTAGGGCCAGGATGCGCTTCGGCCCCTTGCCGTCGGAAAGCCAGTCGCAGAGGGCGGCAAAGGCACTGCTTTCCGGCAGTGGGCCGGCAGGCGGCAGGCTTCGGCCTGTCGTTGGAATGCCCGTCTGGCCGAGAATGCTCTGCGCCGTTTCCAGCCTGCAAAGCACGGGCAGCTCACGGCCGGTGTGGATCGGAAATGTCCAGTCGAAGACAGCAGCTGCGCTCGCCGCATTGGCCCGGACATGGGACAGTGGCGCATTGCCGCTGACCAGCGAAACACCGTCGATGGCGAGATGCGAATGCGCGACCACCAGAATGGCGGCGATGTCATCGAAGCCCATGTCGGTATCGATCCAGATTCCCATGTCTCATCTCATCGATCGAAGTGATTTTGTGCGAAGGCGGCGTGACAGCGAGACCCCCGGAAGGAGGAGCGCTTGCCGTCGAGGTGCGATGATTGCGGGACGCGCGCAAGCAAGACGCGCATCCCGTTGCTTGCTTAGCGGGCCAGCGCATCCAAGATGCGGACCCAGGAGCGGATGCCCTTGTGATAGGAGCGCAGCTCGTATTTCTCGTTCGGCGAATGGATGCGGTCGTCGGAGAGGCCGAAGCCGATCAGCAGCGATTCCATGCCAAGCATCCGCTGGAAATCGCCGACGATCGGGATCGAGCCGCCCATGCCAATGACGATGGCAGGCTTCGGCCATTCCTCGGAGAGCGCCGTCTTCGCCTTGGTGAGCGACGGCGAATCGTAGGAAAGCTGGATGGCCGGCGAGCCGCCGTGCTCGTGGAATTCCACCGAGCAATCGGCCGGGATTTTCGATCGCACGTAGGCGCGGAAGCTTTCGCGGATCGCCGGCGGGTTCTGCTGGCCGACGAGACGGAAGGAAACCTTGGCTGAGGCCTTGGCTGCGATCACGGTCTTGAAGCCGGCTCCGGTATAGCCGCCCGTGATGCCGTTCACCTCTGCCGTCGGGCGCGCCCAGGTGAGTTCCATCACCGAACGGCCCTTTTCGCCCGAAGGGATAGACAGGCCGACGTCGCCGAGGAATTTCTCGGCCGTCATGCCGAGCGTTTCCCAGGAAGCCTTGATGTTGGCGGGCGTTTCCTCGACGCCGTCGTAGAAGCCGGCAAGGGTTATGCGTCCCGTCTCGTCATGCAAGCCGGCAAGGATATCGGTCAGAATATGGATCGGGTTGGCGGCGGCGCCGCCGTAGAGGCCTGAATGCAGGTCGCGGTCGGCGGCGGTGATGACGATTTCCTCGCCCACCAGTCCGCGCAGGCCGGCGGAGATCGCCGGCGTATCGCCGTCCCACATGCCGGTGGCGCAGACGAGAGCGAAGTCGGCCTTCAGCTCGGCGGCATTGGTTTCGAGGAAGGGCTTCAGCGACGGGGAACCGGATTCCTCTTCGCCTTCGAACAGGATGGTGATGCGGACCGGAAGCGCGCCCCTGGTTTCCTTGTAGGCGCGCACGGCTTCGACGAAGGTCATCAGCTGACCTTTGTCGTCGGACGTGCCGCGGCCGGTCAGGATCTTGCGGCCATTGCCCAGGTCCTTGATCGCAGGCGCAAAGGGATCGTTTTCCCAGAGTTCGATCGGATCGACCGGCTGTACGTCGTAGTGACCGTAGAAAAGCACATGCGGCGCATCGGCGCTGCCGGCATCGTGATGGGCGACCACCATCGGATGGCCGGGCGTGTCGCGCACGGAAGCCTTGAAGCCCAGCGAGTTCAGGTAGGTGACCAGCCACTCCGCCGCCTTGCGGCATTCCGCCTTGTAGTCCGGGTCTGTCGAGATGGACTTGATGCGCAGCAGTTCGAAGAGGTTGTCGAGGCTGGAAGGCAGGTTCTGATCGGCGCGATCGAGAACGGGCGATAGATCGGTCATATCCGACTCCTTACATGAGATTTGGAGCGACGATAGACCAAAGACTCGCCGGTTTCGAGGCGTTAAAACTGAAAATTTACCGTAGCTTGCGTCTTTCGGTCGTGGCGCGGATTTATATGATTAGTTGCGTATGTAGTTTACAAGTTTTTTAGACTATTAGAAATAACCTCAATCCAGAGGCGTATTCTGGAGACGCATAATGTTTTCAGTGATTGCATGTATTCGTGACGATCATGATTTCAGGCTCATTGTTGTAGCAGCAGTCATCTGCCTCATCGGCAGCTTTGCCACCATGCTTCTCTTTTCGCGTGCGCAGGAATGCCAGTCGCATCAGCGTCGCTACTGGATCGCCGCCGCGGCCTTCGCCAGCGGTGTCGGCATCTGGGCGACGCATTTCATCGCTATGCTCGCCTATGAGAGCAGCCTTCCCATATCCTATGGCGTTTCGCTGACCGTACTTTCCGTGGTCCTTGCCATCATCGGTTCATGGCTTGCCATTGCCGTCGCTTTCGAATGGGATAACCGCATTTCCTTTACGGCAGGTGGCCTATTGATGGCGTTTGGAATAGCCGCCATGCACTTTACCGGCATGCAGGCGATCGAGGCCTCGGCCGAGCTTTCCTTCGACGTCACGCGCGTTGTCGCTTCCGTTGTCATCGGTGCCGGCTTCGCGTCGCTGGCCTTCCTGGCATTTCGCAGCCTTCATGGGTTCAGGCGCATCACGATTGGGGCTCTGCTGCTGCTGCTGGCGATTTGCTCGCTGCATTTCACAGCGATGAGCGGCGTGACGCTGACGCCCGAAGCCGGCATGCCCGGCGGCGGCCTTGCCATCGATCGCAGCATCCTCGCCGGCATCGTCATGGCCGCCGCCATGGGTCTGATCCTCATTGCGCTCGGCGCCATTTTCGTCGACCGCCATCTGACCGACCTTCGCGGTTTTGCCAATGCCTCGCTTGAGGGGCTGCTTATCGTCCGCGACGGTAAGGTGATCGATGCGAACGAGCGGTTCTTCGCAATTTCCGGATGGTCGGCGCAGCAGGTGATCGGTGCGGCACCCGATGTCTTCCTGACGATCGACATGGATGCCCATGCCGAAGCCGTCATCCCGCTGGAGACGACGCTCGCGGGCTACGATGGCAACTCGATCCCCGTCGAAACCGTGCGGCGCTCCATCACCTATCGCGGCCATGAATGCAGCGTGTTCGTTGTGCGCGACTTGACCGAGCGGCGTCAGGCACAGCAGATGATCGAGCATCTCGCGCATCACGACATCTTGACGGACCTGCCCAATCGATCGCTGTTCGACCAGCGCATGCGCCAGGCGCTGCAGATGGCCGACCGCAGGGGCGGTGAAGTCGCGATCTTCTGTCTGGACCTCGATCGGTTCAAGGCCATCAACGACGTCTTCGGCCATGCGGCAGGCGATCGCATCCTCTGCAAGGTGGCCGGCATCCTGCAGCGTACGATCGAAGACGGTGATACGGTCGCAAGGCTTGGCGGCGACGAATTCGCCATCATTCAGCCCAAGCGCCGGCAACCCGAGGGGGCTACGCGTCTTGCCGAGCGCATTCTTGCGGAATTCGGCATGGAGATGGATACGGCGCGAGATCCGACCGCTGTCGGCGTCAGCATCGGCATTGCCATCTACCCGCGCGACGGCACCAGCGCCGAACAACTCTACGCCAACTCGGACATGGCGCTTTATCGCGCCAAGCATGCGGGCCGGGGCCATGCCTGCTTCTTTGATGCTGAAATGGACAAGGCCGTGCGCATGCGTCGCCAGCTCGAGAATGATCTGCGCCAGGCCATCCTGCGTCGGCAGCTCTTTCTGGAATACCAGCCGATCTATGACGTCGGCAGCGACAGCGTCAGCGGCTATGAGGCCTTGCTGCGCTGGGCCCATCCCGATCGGGGTGTGATCGATCCGGAAACCTTCATTCCGATTGCCGAGGAAAGCGGCTCGATCGTGGCGATCGGCGAGTGGGTGCTGCAGCAGGCATGCCAGGAGGCGGCGCGCTGGAGCGAACCGGCGAACGTCGCCGTCAACCTCTCGCCGCTGCAATTCATGATTCCCACCCTCTACGATCAGATCGAGCGGATCTTGCGCAAGACGGGTCTTGCGCCGCAGCGCCTCGAACTGGAGATCACCGAGGCGGCCCTGATGCGCGAGCGTGCGGCCGTTATCGCGACGCTGCAGCGGCTGCACAATCTCGGCGTCCGCGTGGTCATGGATGATTTCGGAACCGGCTTTTCCTCGCTCAGCAATCTGCGTGCCTTCCCCTTCGACAAGATCAAGGTCGATCGCAGCTTTACCGGCGCCCTTGAACATGACCCGGCGGCACGTTCCATCGTCCGCGCCATCATCGGCCTTGGGCATAGCCTGAACATGCCTGTCGTGACGGAAGGCGTCGAAACCGAGATCCAGCGCCGCATCGTCATCGAGGAAGGCTGCGCCCAGCTTCAGGGGATATTCTTCGGCAAGCCGGATATCAGCCCGAGCCAGCTCCATCCGACCCTGGGCAAGGCGGTCGGTTAGCGCCAGAGTGGTTCAGCCTTTCACTGAATCTCTGAGCCACTTTATCTCTTTGTTTCAAGCAATTCCGGGCGGAAAACTGCTGCTCACTTTTCCTGGAATTGCGCTAGAGCTGCCTGGCGTTATCAAGCACGCGCCGGATATATTCCAGCAGCAACTCGCGCTCGAACTGACGGAAATCCTTGAGAAGATCCATGTCCGCGGCGACGGCGGCCTCGATCGCCTCGGCCTGCATGGCTGTGGCCCGGTCTGTCAGGAAGATCAGCTGCGCCCGCTTGTCTGAGGGATGCGGACGGCGTTCCACCAGCCCGTCCCGTTCCATGCGCGATAGCGTATTGGCCATTGTCGCCTGCTCGATATCGACCCTTTCAAGCAATTGCTTCTGCGTCAGCCCGTCCTCGGACCACAATTCCAGCAGGATCGGGAATTGACCGGGAGAAAAGCCTAATTTCGCCGCGCGTTGCTGTAACGAGCGAGCGAAGGCCTTCGCCATCTGATTGGCAAGGTACGCGGCGGAGTCCATCCGATTAAATCCCATGATTGCAAATATGCCGATAATTCAAAATCAAAACAATCAGCAATTCTTGGGTAGACCTGCTCTGAAATCAGCAACTTCGGCCGATTTTTTCACGTTCATAGGTTGCATTTTTCTGCATGAAAAAGCCGCCATGGCCTGGAGGGGACGCCATGGCGGCTCATGAAAGGGGGACAAAGGCCCGGAGAGGGGATAGGCCTTTGTCCAAGTCTGACATGGCGGGGGACAGGCCGGTTGTCAGACCCTCGGCGTATCAATCGCCGGTGAGTATGATTTGTGGTTCCGAATGTGTTTTTTCAAGGGAATGCGCAGATTAGATTGATTAAAAGTTAGTAACGTTTCGGTGAGAGATTTGGCCTTCTCGTCAAAGCAATTCCAGGAAAAGTGTATTGCGGGTTTCCGTCCGGAATTGCGCAAAACAAAGGAGAGAGCGTTTCCGCGAGTCGAAGAAAAGCGGAGGCGCTCCAGCCTGCAAAGCTGAAGTTTATATGGACGTTGGAAGTGCGCCACGCTATCCATGCTTCCATGAAAAAAGGTGATCATCTCTTCCTCGTCGACGGTTCCGGTTTCATATTCCGGGCCTTTCACGCCCTGCCGCCGCTGACGCGCAAGTCCGACGGATTGCCTGTCGGTGCCGTCTCCGGTTTCTGTAACATGCTGTGGAAGCTTTTGACCTCGGCGCGCGATACCTCGGTCGGGGTGACGCCGACCCACTTTGCCGTCATTTTCGACTACTCCTCGAAGACGTTCCGCAAGGAGATCTTTCCGGATTACAAGGCAAACCGTTCGGCGCCCCCGGAAGAGTTGATCCCGCAATTCGGTCTCATCCGCGAGGCGACCCGCGCCTTCAATCTGCCCTGCATCGAGACCGACGGTTTCGAAGCCGATGATATCATCGCCACCTATGCCCGCCAGGCCGAAGCTGCCGGTTCCGATGTGACGATCATCTCGTCCGACAAGGACCTGATGCAGCTCGTCACGCCTATGGTCCACATGTATGACAGCATGAAGGACAAGCAGATTGGCATTCCCGATGTCGTCGAGAAATGGGTCGTTCCGCCCGTGAAGATGATCGACCTGCAGGCCATGACCGGCGATTCGGTCGACAACGTCCCCGGCATTCGCGGCATCGGCCCGAAGACGGCGGCGCAGCTGTTGGAAGAATTCGGCGATCTCGATACGCTGCTGGCCCGTGCCGGCGAGATCAAGCAGCAGAAGCGCCGCGAAAACATCATCGCCAATGCCGAACTCGCCCGCATTTCCCGCCAGCTGGTGACGCTCAGGACCGATGTGCCGCTGGAACTCGAACTCGATGCCTTGGTGCTTGAACCGCAGAACGGCCCGAAGCTGATCGGCTTCCTGAAGGCGATGGAGTTTACCTCGCTCACGCGCCGCGTTGCCGATGCCTGCGATTGCGATCCGGCGGCGATCGAGCCCGCCGTCGTCAAGGTCGAGTTGGCTGAGACCGCGCATGGCCCGGATCTCGATATCGACGAAAATGCTCAACTCGCCGACGGCGGCGCCGTTTCGGCCGAGGGCGCAGCCGCTTCTGTTCCGCCGGTGAAGCCGCGCGCGGCAGTCGAGGGGCTAACCGAGCCGGATACGCTCGCCAAGGCACGCGCCGCAAGCTTTGCCACCGCGCCGATCGATCATTCGAAATACGTGACCATTCGCGATATTGCTACCCTCGACCAGTGGATCGCCGATGCGCGCGAAACCGGCATCGTCGCCTTCGACACCGAAACGACGTCGCTCGATGTCATGCAGGCGGAAATCGTCGGCTTCTCGCTGGCGATCGCCGATAACCGCAATGATCCCACAGGCGCCTCCATCCGCGCCGCCTATGTCCCGCTTGCCCACAAGACCGGTGTCGGCGACCTCCTCGGCGGCGGCCTAGCCGACAATCAGATTCCGCTGCGTGATGCGCTGTCGAGATTGAAGGATCTGCTGGAGGATGCCTCCATCCTCAAGATCGCGCAGAACCTGAAATACGACTACCTGCTGATGAAGCGCTACAGCATCGAAACCAAGGCCTTCGATGATACGATGCTCCTGTCCTACGTGCTCGACGGCGGCTCCAACGCCACGCACGGCATGGATAGCCTTTCCGAACGCTGGCTCGGCCACAAGCCGATCGCCTACAAGGACGTCGCCGGCAGCGGCAAGTCCAATGTTACCTTCGATCTCGTCGATATCGACCGCGCCACGGCCTACGCCGCCGAGGATGCCGACGTCACGCTGCGTCTCTGGCTTGTGCTGAAACCACGACTTGCAGCAGAAAAACTTTCGGCAGTATACGAGCGGTTGGAGCGGCCTCTGGTGCCGGTGCTCGCCCATATGGAAGAGCGCGGCATCACCATCGACCGGCAGATCCTCTCGCGTCTTTCCGGCGAGCTGGCGCAGGGCGCCGCCGCTCTTGAGGATGAGATTTATACGTTGGCCGGCGAGCGCTTCAACATCGGTTCTCCGAAGCAGCTCGGCGATATCCTCTTCGGCAAGATGGGATTATCAGGTGGCAGCAAAACCAAGACCGGACAGTGGTCGACCTCGGCGCAGGTGCTGGAGGATCTGGCGGCAGCCGGCTTCGAACTGCCGCGCAAGATCGTCGACTGGCGCCAGCTCACCAAGCTGAAATCGACCTATACCGACGCTCTTCCGGGTTATGTCCATCCCGAGACGAAGCGCGTTCACACCTCCTATTCGCTGGCATCGACCACGACGGGACGCTTGTCTTCCTCCGAGCCTAACCTGCAGAATATTCCGGTGCGCACGGCGGAAGGCCGCAAGATCCGCACGGCCTTCATCTCGACGCCGGGCCACAAGCTCGTCTCGGCCGACTACAGCCAGATCGAACTGCGCGTGCTGGCGCATGTCGCCAACATCCCGCAGCTCAAGCAGGCTTTCGAAGACGGCATCGACATTCATGCGATGACGGCCTCCGAAATGTTCGGCGTGCCGGTCGAGGGCATGCCGAGCGAGGTTCGCCGCCGTGCCAAGGCGATCAATTTCGGCATCATCTACGGCATCTCGGCTTTCGGCCTGGCCAATCAGCTCTCGATCGAGCGCTCGGAAGCCGGCGATTACATCAAGAAGTATTTCGAGCGCTTCCCCGGCATCCGCGACTATATGGACAGCACCAAGCAGGCTGCGCGGGACAAGGGATATGTCGAGACGATCTTCGGTCGCCGCATCCATTTCCCGGAAATCCGCTCTTCCAATCCTTCCGTCCGCGCCTTCAACGAACGCGCCTCGATCAATGCGCCGATCCAGGGCTCTGCCGCCGACGTCATCCGCCGCGCCATGATCAAGATGGAGCCGGCGCTGGCCGTGGCCGGACTCGGCGATCGCGTGCGGATGTTGCTGCAGGTGCATGACGAACTGATCTTCGAAGTCGAGGATGCCGATGTCGAACGCACGACGCCGATCATCGTCTCGGTCATGGAAAACGCCGCCATGCCGGCGGTCGATATGGCCGTGCCGCTGAAGGTCGACGCCCGCGCGGCTCACAACTGGGATGAGGCGCACTGAGCGGAAGCGAGCTCGAAACAGACACGCTGGAAACGGGGCCGGAAAACATGGTGGCCATCGCCATGTCGACGCTTGGTCGCATGCCGATCTATGGCGTGCGGCAAGCCCTGCCCGAGGGCGGTAATATCAGCTGGTTTTTCTATTGTGGCGAATATTCCGACGCCACGGATTTTTACCAGCCTGTGCACACGGCGCATTTGCGTGAACTCTTGCCGGCCGTCGTCAAATACCTGCATCTTCCGGTGGGGACACGGTTCATCATAGACGATCAGGGGTATGAGGACGTGTGGCGGGCCGAATGATCTTCGATCGCCGCCACCGGGCTTACTTGCGGACCAGCGTTTCCAGCACCGAAATAATGGCGCGTTCCGCTTCGTCGAGCGTGCCGCTATTGTCGATATCGGCGACGTCGTAGCTGCCCTCAACAGTCAGCGAGCTTCTCTCCAGCCGCTTCAGCACATCCTCGCGGCTCTCGCGTCCGCGCGCCATCAGCCGCTCGGCCAGCACTTCGCGCGTGGCTGTGACGTTGATGACCTTCAGCCGCGGAAATGCCGCTTGGAAGTGATGCAGCGCCGAACGCGAGCCGTTGGCAATCACCAGATGCCCCTGTACAAGCTCATCGAAGACGTCGGCCGGAATGCCGTATTTCAGGCCATGCGCTTCCCAGGAGACGGCAAAGGCGCCGGCCTGTTCCATCGCATCGAAGTCGGCCTCGGAAACGCTTCTGTGGTCCTCGTTTCCGGCATCGCCGTCTCGGGTGATGACGCGGCGGACGAAGTGCACGTCGGGCCGGCCGGCAAAATGCTGCGCGGCCAGGTTCATCAGCGTATCCTTGCCGGCGCCGCTCGGGCCGACGACGACGGCGAGCGTGCCCGCCGTCGCATCCGCCAGACCGAGATTAGCCGGCTCGATATTGGCGTCCGCGCTCATGCGACCCGGCGTCCTTCCCGCCAGACGGAGCGCGTAACGGGTACGCCATGA
>ERZ781399.4214-NODE-4214-length-10504-cov-4.250455_pt1 | contig 10504 bp, 12 predicted proteins | sample MGYA00511014_ERZ781399 | MGnify/ENA primary metagenome ERZ781399 (study PRJEB29847, sample SAMN06458254) | wastewater metagenome | isolation source: Wastewater bioreactor | place: South Africa: Cape Town | study: EMG produced TPA metagenomics assembly of the... | reverse complement strand
AAGGAATTTTCTTTTTTTTATCACACGTACTTTCATCGGTTGCTTCTTCTTCGTTTGCTAATTCTTCATCCGAACAAATATTCAAAACACTTGCAAGCATTTCCGTAACTAAATTCAATATAATCAAATTTTGTGTTTTCTCATTCGAAATGAACACAAACCTTTTTCTCCAACGAACGGTAAACTCCATGTAAATACATCCATAAAATTCGGTAACCAATAAGGATGTGGTGAACAGTTAAACTGACGAATATTCATGACATTGTTTTCATATTTAAGTATTGCAGCTTTATTATTGTACACATCGAGATAATTTGGAGCAGAGAATATCGTTATTAAACTTGGAAAACCTGTACTTTGACATTTTTTATACATACGATAGCCGGCATCTTGGGCTTCGTGAGCTCGAATAATGGATAATAATTGATTATTTTGTAGAAAATCACAACACGCAGCATAACTAAATAGAGACGAATTGTCCTATTTTTCGAATAGAATTCATCATTTACCTATAAAAATAGGAACAGCCTCGTACGGTATTGTGACTGTACTGTTCAGTAGTTCGTTCAACACCATAATCCTCAAGTGGATCGGACCTAAACATAATTCTCAATAATGATTTATGAAAGAAAAACAGCAAACAATTATTTACCATAATAAATCGCACATAGGTCCATAGGGAGGCGGTTCTTTGAATCGATCGAGTCGTTTAATATCATCGAGTGTATGAATTTCAGGTGAAAGTCCACCATGAACACAAAGAAATTGTCCATTCATAAGTGCAGCTAAATAAAATACAGATATAGAAAAACAACAACAAAAAAACAAAGATTTGATTTGATTACCTAACGATAAACAATCGAATGCTTCCATACATGCATTATAGACACGTTCGGTATATGTGATGTTACATTCAGTTTTAAAAGTAAAATATTCAGTTAAATGACGACATTCATGATTTCCACGTAGGAGAAAAAACGTTGTCGGATATAGAATTTTCATTGACCAAAGATATAAAACACACTAGAGAGAAGAATGTGTTTTTCAATAATCCAAAGAAAAAAAAGCAAACAAACGATTTACTTCAATACTAAAATAACCTCTATCAACATAATCACCAAGAAACAAATATCGAGTGGTAGCTGGTGAACCACCAACTTCAAATAATTTCATTAAATCAAAATACTGTCCATGTACATCACCACATACTAAAGAAAACGAAAGACTTTTGGTTTGATTCCTAGTGTTGATTAGTTGTTTTGGTGTTACCAGTTATTGGCGCTTCGACATCGACCATAGTTTTTTCTTGTCGTAATAATTTGGCACCATCTTCAATGATTTTAAGAGCTACATCTTCAGTTACACGGCCTTCAGCAATAAAATGTGTTTTGAGAACGTCAACGCGTGGTTTACCACGAGCATCGAATACATCATAAGCACTTAAACGCGTATTTGGCGGACATGGAATGTCTGAAAATATGTTAAGAAAACAAAGAAAATCATTCTTTCACTTTTTTATTGTGTCGATATATACTTTTCATCACACGATCAGAAATATTAGGAGATGTGATATTATTTGTTGCTGCTGTTGTTATAGTGGATGTTGTTGTTGTTGATGGTGGTGAAGATGCAGCCGATGTTTTATTGGATGCAGAGGAATTTGAAATATTGTTAGATACTGTTGTACTTGTTGACATTATGATCATTGCCTAGCCATCAGGAAGAAAGAGAGATTGATGTTATAGATTTGACTAGCATCGAATGATTTTCTTGAATTTCAAATTGAATTGATCGAGTTTTTACGAGCATAACAAGATTAAAATAAAAGAACAAGTTAATACATTGGAAAAATAAATCTAGAAAATACGTAGAATGAACGATTCATATTATTTAACAATAGAAACAAATAATAATAATAATAATAGTTATCGATTAGACGTTGAGTATCGTATTACTATTTGTCCTTGTTCGTCTTAGCAAGCTTGTCGATAGAGACACCTGCATGTACGCGTATAGAAAGTGAGAGACGAGAGTTAGAGAGAACCACACAGCGTCCATCGGCACATGAAAATAGATTTCCTGCTTCTTCTTTTCTTTTCTTTTCTTTTCTTTTCTTTTTTCTTTCTTTCTCTTATTCTCTGCTTTTTTTTTCTGCGTAGACGTGAAACGATGTTCCTTTTCTTCTGTAGGATAGTATGCTAAATATATGTAGCATGTCGACGGAATCGAGGAAAAGAAATTCATTTATCATCAAGTTTTTTTTGCCATTCGATGAAAAAAAAAAGGAAAGAGGAAAACGAACGAGAAAGATCTAAAAAAAGTAGCGAGTATTCTTTTTCTCGTTCTCTCTCTCTATCTTTCTCGTCTTTCTTCCAGTCGCATTTGTTTTTGCATCGTTGTCGATTCTGTTGTTGTTGTTGTTGTTGTTGTTGTTGTTGTTGTTATAGGAGCATGTATGCATGTGTATGGCAGCTAATCTTAACAGCAAACGTTTTGCTATCTTGCATTTATTCATTCTTTCTTCTTTTCTTTCTTTTTCTTTTCACATCATCAACAAGGGACTGAGTGAGCGCGAACTATCCCGTTCTTCGTCTCCTTTTTTTCCTCTCTCTCTCTCCTCCTACTCCCATCAACAATATTTAGATATTAATGGGAAAAAAAGAAAGAAACACAATAAACAACGCGCTAAAACAGCAGTAGTAGTTTTTCTTTCTCGAGTTTTCTTCTTTATACTTATTGTTGTCTTGCAAATCGATTGTTTTCTCAATTGCCAATGACACGATCCAAAGCTTTTTCTATTCGTTCGACACCCTCTACGATTCGATTAATGCGTGTTGATGTATGTCAAACATCGTCGATTCTCCTCAAATGAATGAATGGATCTATCTTTCTTCTCATTACTCGATTAGACAAGGACAATGTTGATAATGATACAGAAGAAAAGAAACCTCAATAACGAACTCGAACAAGAAATAGAAATACGATGAATTGAGAGATATTGTTTCATTTCCGATTGCGATTTTAATAAAGAAAAGATGCAAGACGAAAATGGCAAACGATTGGAAACATAGTTGCGGATCAATTTTAGTTTCCGTTGAAATAAAAAGAAAAGAAAGCAACAACAACAAAAAAATGAACTCAAACTTAAATCTATTAAATATATAGACTTTTAAAGAGTATGAGAAAAGAAAAGTCAAGAGGAGAAAAGCTACAAAAAAACAATCAATGAAAAGCTTTCTATTTTATTGAAAAAATAAATAAAAAAACGAGAAGAAGAATAAGAAAAAATGTTAATTGATCACATTTTCACTAGAGTACGTAAATCTGTTAGAGAATAGAAGAGCAAAAACACAAATTTTCCCTTTTTCTCTCTCTAGATGATTTGATGGATCGAGAATATTCAATAGAATTGAACACTTTTTTGCTAGTAAAGAACAACAAAAAATAATAATAACAAATCTATTCTGGGAATTGTGATCATTTTTCAGAGATGTCGCTTGCAATCAATATTCAAAAGTCCTTGACATGGAATTCTCCAGATAGATTAAAAAGAACACATTGTACTTTCACTATTACTTTTTTTTCTCTCTCCTATATTGAATATTTTAGTTAATTATCATCTGACAATTGTAAATTCTATTCTCTTTGGTACATGATTCGTTTTTGTCTGATAACAAGTTCAAACAACAACACGTTCAATCTCATCATTAAAATTATCTATTTAAAAAAAAACATTCAACTAATAAGGACATTTGTAATTGAATTCGACTAATACTTAATTTTCTTTCTTTTTTCTTCTTTTTCTTTCTAAATAAATCAACTATACTCGTTTCTACTGCTTAGACAAGAAGCTTACTGTCAAACTAAATAAATTAACAAGAAAGTTCATCATAATCCATCAAATCATTTGCTTAAAAATATCTAACTTTGTTTGCTTGGTTTTTCTTCGAAAGAGAATACGTCAAAATCCAAAGCATGAAAATCAGTCTTCAATGATCATGAACACTTACAGGAAATCATGTTCAAATTAGTTCAGTTACTATTTGTCTGACATACATATATATATATATATAATATATATCAACAAATCATTAAGAATATTTGAATGTTTGTCAAGTTTGAATCTAGAAATAGAAAAAAACAGAGATAGATACGATTAAATCTAGCGAAAAAGACGAATTTTATCAGGAGAAACAATTAGTTCAATTGTTTCGACATTGGCAAAATGCGTATGTTCGGAGGACGTGACTTGATTTGCATTTTGTCGCTTTCTCGGATCGACTAGATGATGGAAGAGAAGCAAAAGAAGAAGAAGAAGAAAAAACCGATCTGTCGTTTTTTTCTCTCTCGCTCTCACTCACTTCATGATCACAGACACGCAATCGTTCCTTTTCTTTCTCCCTCTCTCTCTCTCATTTTTTTTCACAAATTGACTTTCAAGTGGTATCTCTAACTAATAACGACAAAACTTACGATAGTACATATATGATAATCATATATATATGCATGTATATATAATAACAACACCAAATAAAAGATCAAAAAAAGAACAATAGAAGAAGAATGTTATTGTTGTTGTTGTTGTTGTTGTTGTTGTGTTTCTGCTGGTTGTTCTTCTGTAGATCTCTAATTCAAGGCGGAATAGAATTATTGGATTCTTATATCTATATATACATGCATACAGGACGTGAATGCGACGAACTATGCGTACTCTACTCTGTTATACTTTTATTGATGAAAGAAGAAGAAGAAGAAGGAGAAAAAAAACGTCAACTGAAGAACAATGCTTGTCGAACTAAAACAAGTAAAACACAAGCTGAACCGTTTGAAGAGGATCATCAATAAAAAATTAATGAATGATGCAGAAGTACAAAGCAGCCATAGTCAAATACCGCACGATGCTTGAATAGAATTGTCAAATGCGTGTGTTGCATTCATTCAGCTAACTAGAATTAGAACACAAGCACTAAAAACAATAGCGTTCTTTTGCTTTATTTCTATAAGAGTAAAAAAAGAAGAAGAAAGAAAAGCAAGACATAAGAAAAAGAGAAAGAGAGAGAGAGAGAAGTATAGGAGAAACAACGACTATGTTATAACGGGCTACGGCGAGCTATTCTCCGAGGATAGATGGCCTGTTCGTGCTGAAATTAAAAAAAACGGGTTCTATGCAGTCAGCGTTCAGATCCTAATCGAATTCGACTTGGCCAGAAAGCTCAATAGAGAAAATAAGAGAAAACGCCGAATAAAACTAGGCAAAAGAGAGAAAAAATGTTAATTTGTTTTAAGTAGTTCCGATTATGTGCTGTTACTGGTAGATATGAAACGATCACGACGGCGGAAAATGGTTTAACAACGTTCAAGATTTGCTCAAAATGATAAAGAAGAGATTGACAAAAAAATATCTATCTATCTCTATCGATCGAGAGAAGGAGAGAAAATCTCTCGTCTTCTATGCCCAAGTGTTTGAATGTGTGTCGATGCGATTTATGTCTATGTGCAAGCAATTAGCACTTTATTTTGCGTTCAATTGACAATTTAACAAAATAAATAAATAAATAAACAAATATATAAATATCTAGATGTGTATGCAGATTTTTCTGTTCATTGTAAATAGAAGGGTTAAAAAAGAAATGATGAACTTATTTAGGTTTTAATTTTCTTTCTATTAATATTTTCTATCGTTCAAAAAGAAAGAGAGAGAAGAAAAACGACGACGATAAAGAACAAAAAAAGTGAAAGCTTAGTTAAACAAATGTTTCTAGTTAGTTTTTCTTCTTGTTGTTCTACCTCGTTTCTGTCGTTTTCTTTTTTTTCTCCTTCTCTTTCTGTTTCTTTATTAATGATTAAAAGTATTTATTGTTGATTATTGTCAAATAACTAAATAACGTTGTTTATGATAGAAAAATTATCAATTCATTTTTAAGTATTATTATTTGCCTTACAGCTCGCGTATCACCACCATTATCATTCTCGTACACTCTTTTGTTTTCTCGATCTGCAGATGCCCTCCCATCCACTTCCTGTCTGGCGATTTCCGTTGCCATTTATCTCTTATAGTCATTATTTGTTGATCTGTCAAGTTAAGAGAGTCAACGAAATCGAAGAAATATATGCTAGAGATCGAGTTTGTGTTCAACTCGACTTACCTAATGCTAGATCGTCGATCAAGTAAATGAATCTTCTCAACATTAGTTCTTTCTTTCTCAGCTTTTCTGTTGCATGGAAGAACCATTAGGATTCTTTTCCTATGGCACTGCCATACAGCAAAAAAAGTCTTCTTATTCTTCTTCTTCTTCTTCTTTTCTCTACTTTGCATTAACACAATGCTCATTTCTCTCGTTTTTTTTTCTTTTTCTTCTTTTTTTTTCCGAACACATAAACCAAAGCACAAAAAAGAACCAACGACGATTCTAATTCGAGTGTGTCAAACGCAAGAAAAGAGAAAAAAATGATGTATATATGTAGAAATATAGGGGCACAAACGCAAACAAGGAAGAATAGAATGATGTCACTGTTTTTTTTCTGTGCTTTTATAGCAACTACAGATGTAATTCATAAATATCGAGTTCGTTAGGCTTCAGCTGCTGCGAGATTATCGTAGATTGTACGACGAATTGAAGCACTATCTGCTTTGACTGGTGATGGTGTTTTGGCATCTTTATGCGTACCAATTATAGCATGAGCATATTTGGAATCAGGCAATTTTATCTAAACATAGATATATTTATTTATTATTATTATTACAATATGAGAAGATATGTGTGTGTGCGTATGTGTTTTCAATCAATTTTTATTTCTTCTCGCTCATGCTTACTAAGTAATGATGTAGAATTGTATTATCGACAATTTGTGAACCATATCGTGTTGGTTCTAATTGAAAATTTGCGCTGATGTTTTGTTTTCGCTCATTGAGTTTTGTACGTAAAATTGTTTTATACTAAAAACACGATCGAATGCAGACAATTAAGAAAGGAAATCTCGTGAATTTGTAACTCACGTCATTGAATAATTTCTTTTGGCTTGCATCAGGATTTGTCCATGGACTTTGTTTTGGTTTTTTGCTACGAAGTAAATGAACGATACATAGAAATCAATCAGCTAGCTCGAATAAATACCTCTTTGCTGCTGGTTTCTTCTTTCTTCTAATAACTTTTCGGGCGAATTTAACTGGTTTTTTGGCAATCGGAAGAGCTTTCGTTGATGGTACAGGTGTAGTCGTAGTAGTAGTTGTTGTTGTTCTAGTGGCTACTGCTTTGCCTCTAGCTGGTTTAACAACTTTACCAGAAGTTGGCAAAGTTTGTAAGGCTATGATTAAAACCACAGCAAAGGAAACTAATGATGATAAACGCATTTGTTCGATGTAGAAAAGCGATTATAAGTACTTGATATGATACGGATTATATACTAAATATGTATGTATATCTTGCTAGTTATAGAAACTAATTTTTTCCTTTTTTTTCCTCTTTCTCTTTTTTCTCATCATGTCCCATAGGGTATAAGTTATGCGTAAATATCTGCTGAGAAGACAAACGGCAAATAGATAAGAAGTCAACCTTGAGCTATTCATGGAACGGTCGTTGAGTCTATACAATTTTCATGCAGCTCGTTATATTACGTGAGAGTGATGATGTATGCTATCAATCATGAAACAATCTTTACTGTAGAATAAAGAAAAGATTGTTGATGAATATTCGATTAGTTTTGAATATTGTTTTGTTTCTCGAGCTGTTCGAATTAAATTCTCGTATGTTCGTATTGTTTCTTGTTTCAATGAACAAGCATTTTCCATGTTCACTTTTTGTAACCAAATCATTTCAGATTTTTGCCAATCATTGAGCACGAAAGCATAATGTCGAGCGATCTGATCAAGATAGTAGAGATATAAATTAATTTCCATTGTACCACGATTCATTGCTTGTTCATACATTGAATTTGCACTATTCGTATTGCCAGCTTTTTGTTTACAAATGTATAATTTTCATGTGCATTAATCTCAAAGATAACTTGTCTGCTATTCGTATCATTTGAGATGTTTCACCACGAGATGTATATGCTAAAAGAAAACATTGTGTAATAATCAATTGATTAATATGATTTTTAAAGAAATCAAATTTCTCGCCCGAAATCAATTGACAACGAAATAAACGTATCGATGATCGATGACTCGTATTCTTCTGTTGAATATTTCGATTAATATCAAAAATAAATAGATACATATCGACAAGTGCAGTCATATCATGATCAATAAAAGCTCGTGAGAGTAAACGATGTAGACAAAAACGAGGGATATACCACCGAAGTGCTTCATTCGATTGATATGATTTCGAAAAATCTTTGAGAAAATTTGTATCATTCTCGTTATGATTGTAATAATTCATACATTTTCGAATCAAATCCGTTCGAGTTTGACTACCAAAAATATTATCTCCGTTGATATAAATCGTTTTTAGAAATAGAGCAAATTTTTCTTGATAATCTTTGTTATCGGTTTCATTCGAAAGATTAAATATTACTGGATCATTAATTATTCTTTGAATTGCTGTATCATCTTCTAAATATCGTTTAGCTGTATGAAATGAATCATTTTATCGTAATGAAAACCAACAACTGAAACTTACTTCTTTATATTTGATAGATATAAATCGATGGAAGTATGGATACACTCTGAGTATAATTGACAATGAAAAAACATTATAGTTGTCAGAAGATGTTGAACAAAAAAAGGATGGTTTGAAAGACGAATGTGTTTACTGATAAATAATCGTTAAAAGAAAATAAATGTTCAGTCAAGATTTATTCAAATATGAAGTCAAGTAACATTTACTTGACTTTTGTTAATTTCGTTTTATGCTGGTTTACGTATGTTGAATCTGATTTAATGTGTAGTGATACTTATGGATGGCGAAGTACAAGTAATACTTTATGTTCTTACTATACAGGTAACGGATCATACGGCTGGGGGTGTCCAAATGGTACTTATACAATTAGTGTAACGCGTTATGGTGGCAATACTAACAAATATCCGGAGTTTAATTGTTGATAAGTAGATATCCAAAATTTTCAATTGAGTATTTTGGAAAAATAGAAGTTTTTCCTCAAGTTCATTTATACCTAATTAGCTATTCGATAACTGTCTATGCATGAGCCGAAAAAAAGTAGCCACTCGAGTAGGAAATGGCGAACCGTATAGGAACGTCAACGATCGACGAGTACATTAATACACTTAGTCGAGGGTCACGTCAAGTGAATCGAATCTGGATGAACGTTACTTGGCTTATATATACATTTTGTATTTTACAAAATAGATATTCGTCGAATATTGACCAATGCTAGAATTTCGCTTATCTTTTCATTTAACGGACCGAGTGTCTCTTATCACTGTGACTGATAACATTCACATTTCATCATCTCTCTTACCAAACATGCGCATTTCAGCAACAAATATTTTTATGCCTTCAACTGCGAAACGATGAACTCTATAAACTCCATTCAACTTACGAAATAAACCCATTTACTCATTGTTGTTTACTACATTATTCCAGAGAGGAAAATCAGATCCTTGATTCTTTTGCATCCTTTTAGGGTTTCTGTTTCAGACAAAGGGGGTCGATGGGTTCCAAAAGGAATCCAGACGTTCAACACTATCTACTTTTTCCTCCTTGATAACACTTCTACCAGGCGCTAAACTCCGCGAATTCCGAAACTTAAAGTACTACCTATACTATCACACTTACATAGAAACAAAATCAGCAAGAGTTATCAAAAAATTTAAGTTATTCAACTCAGTTCACAGCTTCCTTTCTACCAACATACTTCTACGAAGTGATTTCGCCAATCTGACACCATAGACAATGCAACCTGTATGCACCCGGCACTATATGGACTCAAGCATTGCCAAGCACAGCATAGAGATCTCCAGGGACCCAAAGATCTTTCAAACCTTCCACATTCATAGATTGCAGTCAACATTCATACTGCCCATATTTTCGTTTTTATCAGGCAAATATCCTTTTTTTCAGATCAAGACTTATCAAAATTTATATCGCACAATAAATGTTTGCATCATTACATACATTACCAATGGAGATAGTCTACCGAATATTCGACCACTTAAGTGACACAAGTTTATTTATCTCTGCTAGCAATCTTTGTCAACGATTAAATGCAATCCAAATGTCGTATCACAGATTTCGAGTAAGTATACAATACTATTAATTCGGCATACACCATCAAAGAGTTCCACTTTGATTTAAAATCCTATATATATATATATATATTCACACCAGCTATTTTCTTCCAACCAAACTTTTTCTCTTTTCTGAAAGAAAGGGTTATATGCGAAAAATTCGCTCTAAAAATCCATAAAGTTTGTCTATCTGTCTGTCCCAAACCAATCAAATTTCAGCATTAGAAGGATAACAGATATTGACCACTGACAGGTCGAACTTAGTTGAATCCTAGGTAATCGAGGTCGGGCAGTTCGATTCTGGGTACATATTCAAGG
>ERZ781399.4205-NODE-4205-length-10516-cov-4.829079_pt1 | contig 10516 bp, 7 predicted proteins | sample MGYA00511014_ERZ781399 | MGnify/ENA primary metagenome ERZ781399 (study PRJEB29847, sample SAMN06458254) | wastewater metagenome | isolation source: Wastewater bioreactor | place: South Africa: Cape Town | study: EMG produced TPA metagenomics assembly of the... | reverse complement strand
AAGTCCAGAGTGCTGTGGAAGTTACGTTGGCATAGCCATAGGAACGATAGACCCCAAATCGATTGTTAAGCATACCAGCCGCGTAAAGGTACTGAGCTGGAGAATAAATGAATTGATTATTATAGATAATGGAATTAACAGTAGCGGTTGCACAACTAGTAGATGGAGGAACTAGAGCAATAGTAAAGTAATAGATAGAAATTGAAAATTATTTATCAAAGCAATAGAAGAAGGAAAAAATTGAGGGTGCTAGTTTTTCGAGCTGAAAAAGTAACCGATTAACCATAAAATTTACATGGGGTTTACTGCAAAACAGCTACGAAGGTGCTTTGCATTTTTCTCCTTGGATTTTTATGCTCATATATAGTGCTGTATTTGCGTCAAACTTTTCCTTCTATACCTGTAGTAGTTGTACTAGTTGTTGTCGTGGTTGTGCTTGTGCTTGTACTTGTAGTAGAAGTTGTACTTGTACTCGTAGTACTAGTAGTAGTCATAGTTGTTGTTGTAGTTGTTGTCGTGGATGTACTTGTGATCGTAGTTGTAGTAGTGAGTGTAGTTGACGTTTCCGCTTTAAAAAAAACGTATAGGATAATGTGATATTTCTTCAGTGCAATTTCCGTATTCTCTCCTATATCGTAGTATACCATTTGGTAGAGACAAAAAGTAACTGATACAGTTTAAGTCATTATACGTAGAGAATTCTGTGTTGTCTGAAACTGATATTTGTAGTTAGTAAAACATTGTCTATCTCGATCGATACATCGGTAACTCACACTTAAAAATACATGTAGTACAATAACTAAAACGGTTTTGAAAATATTCTATACTCCATCAATTTTTTCAATGTACAGCAAAAGATGCGTTATCTCTGCGTTTCACTATTGCATGGGAAGCATCAGGTATTTCTAAAAATATTTGTACTTTCCTTTAATGTAAAATGTGAATGAAATAATATCTATTATATTATTTAAAAAAAGCAATAGTTTTGAAAAATTAAAATACTGACCTTTCATTCCGATGTAAACATCTATAAAAACAGATCCTCCTATTATCAATGTCGTTAGCATCGAGACACTAAGAATTTGAGCCCATGTTGGACATGTTTGTGTCAGTGATCTTCTAATAAAATTAATTATTCAAATAAAATTAAACGAGTAGACTGAAGACAAATCTTACAGGACTTCTGCTACTGATGGTATTGATTCTGGATTAACAGTAATATTTTGAATATCGTTTGAGACATTTCGATTTGAAGTTATATTAAGTTGAGCTGTTTGCTGTTGGTCATTCGTAGCATAAATTCTATCGCGAGAATTCGGTAGAGGCTATAAATATATTTTATTATAATACATAAATATTTATAAAAATGAATATATCATACATCTGGAAGATCTGGGAGTGCAAGATCAGGAATATATGTTGCAAATGTCTTTGCCATTTCTTCTTACTACTATTTGATGTTGTTTTTTTTATGTCTCGCGCATATACTTTTGTTATGAACAAGGTAATGACGCGAATGATAATTCCATTTTTGTGAGGGAAAAAATTCGAGCACTATAAAATGAGTCAATTTCATACATCGACTTGTTTTTTCGTATATCTGCCTTGACAACATGATTGCTTACATAAATTGAAAAAGTGCATGCTTTTTGAAACAAATTCAAATAAACAATAAAAGTTTCATACATTATATCACATCTTTGTTACATAGTAGAGAATGTTTAAAAAAGCGTAGAATGGTAAATTTTCATCATACATCATATGGGCAGCACCTCTACGAAGTTCCAAATTTTGAAAAATCGTCAATTTCCGAAACTATCCAGCTTTTAGTCGAAAATGCTCAATTGAAAATTTTGAATATCTACCTATCAATTCAGACTCTCCAATCTCGAAAATCTAGGATCCGATCAAGTTCTAACGATCATTGGTCACTTATGAGTTTCTTAAATCAACGTTCTTTTGACCCTAATGCAAACACACATACAAACGAACTTTTTTCATATGACCCTCCTTACAGTCGAAGGAATGTAGATTTCTTCAGTCAATAAACTCACAGAACATATTTTTCGTTGCAGATGATGATTAGGCAAATTCCGGAATATTCTTGATTCTATAATTATGTATATGTATCGATAAGATTATTGATTTTCTGTTTACTCCCAGCAAATATTTGATGAAGTCATATAAGTTCAAAAAGAAAAAGAGAACGATCTCAACTTCATTACTTGTTTTTTGTACTGCGAATGCATTTTCTTATAACGAACGACCCTGACGATATTTGATCAATTTCTATTTTTAAAAATATTTTGAAACAAACAAAACTCATTTCAGTCAATGTATTTTTTTCGAGCAATATGAATTTCAAATAATACGGTTTGTTCAAAATATATCGCGCATTTTACTAGACAGAATGTTCGTTTAAATGTCATTTCATACAGTCTATGTTGTTACACATATGCTGTAAAAATTAGAATCTTGGGTGATAATAGTTTTGAGTTTATGTTTGATAGCAAACTTGTATAGCTAGAAAAGTTTTAGTGTTTTAATGAGCATTTCTGTTAGAGAAAGTTATGACAACAACTAGCTATGATTAATATAAATGTCAAGTTGCCGAAGCCATTTTTGACGCAGAAACAAAATTAAAAGGATCTATTTCAAGCAAATACTATACAGTCAGTGTACCTTTGTTCAAAATATTGGTAAAACTAAAATTCTGTGAAAATTTGAAAATCAGGAGACTTGAGTATTCGTATAAGAAAGAATATCCAGGTCCAGAGGAGAAAACGGGACTATTTGATTTGTTGAACAAGGACATTTTGAGACACATGAGAAGTTCGAAAAAAAAGAAACAAGAGAGAACGAAAAGGTGAAAGAAAACATAGATGTAAGAGTATTCTCTCACATGCACTTGTACGCGCATATAAATAGAACGTCAGTTCTGCTTTTAACACATCTTTTTAAAAATTAAACTTTTCATTTATAGTTAATATTAAATCAATATAAAGTGCCGCCATTTGCGTGAATAATATGAGCGAGAATACTGATCCACTAATGTTACACTCATCAACAAATCCATCAACAAGATTTAGTATTATTGAGGAAGAAGAAAGCGGAGAAAATCATCGAAAAAAATCTTTATTTGAACGATATCATTGGAAAATGACTGATTTTTTTTATCTTCATTTATTCGTATTCTTTTTCAATGGTCTATTCGGAGGTTTAATTATTTGGTACATTGAAAATCATTCTTCGGCTCGTAATACTCTTATGAAAGTATCCTATCTTGATGCTTGGTTCATGGCTGTTTCAACTATATCTGCTTGTGGTTTGACTACGATTAATTTTGCACAACTTGCTCGTTCATCTCAAATTCTATTAATGTTCTTGTCGTTTGTATCCTGTTTTGCCATGAGTACATTGCCAGCATTGTTTATTAAAACATATACTCATCGAACTAACCGAGATCATCATATCGACAATGATAATGATAGTGATGATGATGATGATATTGTACTGCAAAATAGTCACAATCTACCCATTGACCTACATGAACAATTCAAACTTTTACCGACACCTTCTCAACTTCGTTATCGATCTTATATTACGTGTATTCTACTTATACTAAGCATCTACGTTTTTGTTTATGTGACCGGTTTTATCGCAATGGGTGTATGGCTTCAAACACATCAGAAACCAGAATATTTAGAACAGAATAATGGTACCCTCAATCCATGGTTTATATCGTGTATACTTACTCTATTTACTTTCAATCAAAATGGTTTAACACCATTTTCAACTAGTCTTACGCGTTTTGTTGATGATGTATACCTCAATTTAATCATCGTAGCGGTATGAATTTCTAATGAATCAAATATTTTCTTTTTATTAAATGTTATTGTCTTTTCAGCTGATTCTTTGTGGATCAACTTTTTTTCCACTTCTTCTACGTAATGTTATTCTTCTATTACGTCGATTGGCTCCTCGGCGTCATAAAGTTATATTTGATTATATTCTTATGAATAACCATCATTTATCAACTCTTCTCTTTCCATTATTACAAACTCAAATTTATGTTGTTGTCAGTATTGTACTTTATGCAATGGGTATCGGAATATCACTTATACTCGATATAAATAGTAAAGACTTGGCAGATTATCCATATGGAACACGAATTATGATATTTGTTTTTCAAACAGTCAATTTACGATTTTGTGGTTTTCAATCAATTGATATAAGTGTATTAACGACAGCAACACTCTTAATGTATTTATTACTAATGGCTACTAAACCTCAAATGTTATGTGCTTTAGATGAGTCACCTTTTGAAATTCATTGGTTGACATTAAAAACACAAGCTACAGTTGATTCCGAAACAGAAATTAAGCCGAAAACTACTGGAAAAATGCATTTATCCAATTCAGAATCAGAACATCGACTTTCTACTTCATCAATAGAAAGTACGGATGCATTGCTAATTAAACAGGTGAACCAATTTCTACGTCGAAAATGTACCGCTACTAGAGAACTTGCAAAACTGGAATTTTCACGAACAGTTGATGATTGTGAAAATATTTGCAAACATTCAAAACGTCTACATGGTTTACGTTTACGTTTATTTATTATTCAGTTCATTCGATTATTACTTAAACATACATTTAATTATTTCATTTTAACACGTACTTGGCTGTTCGTCTTCATATTTTTTATATGTGCTTTTGAATATCAAAAAATGAATCCCATCGATCCAAATATTACTTTGATGAAGATTGTCTTTGAAATAATTTCTGCATTCGGAGGTGTTGGCATGTCTCTTGGTTATCCTGGATTGGTAACAAGCTTTTCAACTGTACTCTCTTGTGGAAGTAAAGTGATTCTTATTTTAACGATGCTCATGGGTAGACATCGAGGTCTATTGGCATCCATGAAAGATCAACAGGTTATCGAATATAGTGCTGCTAATGTGTTGCTTCGTCATCGGGAAGAATGCATTCTTCGTCATCGAATTGCTCATAATAGAAAAGACGATACAACTTTTGAAAGACAATTAACTGATTCAAAAGTTACGTTTTATTAAAAACATTTTTGTATACTTGAATAAATAATTCTAATATTTATCATCATCCTCAAGATATTTATTACATTATGAAGAAAAATAAAAATAGAAAATAATATGTTAATTCCTGTCTTATGCTATGGTTACGAGTTGATTCAACATGTTGGGTGCATGATTGATTACCATATTTTTGTAACCATTTAAGTTCTTCTCGAACTTTTATTTTACCATGCCAAGGATTATTTCTGAGTGAATGCCCTTCTTTTGGAAAAGTAATTAATTTAACTGGTATATTACGAAAATGAAGTCCACGTTCTAACATATAACTTTGAGCTGCAGGGACTCGAACATCTTTTTCACCAGTAACAATATGTGTAGGTGTGCATACTCGATCTAATTGATAAATAGGCGATTCATTTAGATAGGTATGTGGTATTTTCCATGGTAATTCTCCAAATAAATAACCTAACAAAATCGGCAAATCCATAGTTGCCCATGCCGAAGTAAAATCAACTACACCCGCACCCGATAGAGCAGCATTAAAACGTTTAGTCTGTGTAATCAACCAATTTGTTAAGAAACCACCGTAACTATAACCACCTATAGCAAGTCGATTTCGATCAACAATTCCATCTTTAATCAATTGATCAATTCCATAGAGAATATCTTTACCAGGTCGAGATAAAGGTTTATAACGAATTTCATTGAGAAATTGATCACCATAACCAGTTGATCCTCGATAATTAGGTTCTAAAACTAGCCAACCTTGTGAAGCTGCTAATGTCGTCCATTGATACCATCCTAGATCAAGGCTATTAAGACTAGCCCAATACGGACCACCGTGAATAAAAACTAGAAGAGGTAGATTTTTCGATTGAAATTTTTCTGGTGGATAATGTAGTATTCCTTCGATCGTTCGATGATCATCATCATTCTTCCACGAGTACACTTCTATTTTCGGTAAGTTTCTCTCAGTAATTAGTTGATTTTCATCAGTTATTGACTGTGCTGATTTTAATTCTGTAATATCATTAATCAAATAAATTTCCATGGATCTTTCAAATGATGAATAAACAAATGCAATCGATTGATTTTTTCTTGAACAAGCAATCAATTCATAGGTACCATTCCATCCATTATGATAAACTAAATCTTTCATTGATAAGTCTTGACTATAAACGTGTACTTCTGTTCCTAATTGTCCAAGTATATAAATACTTGAATCAGACTTCATTGCATATTGATTAATATTACCCTCGAAATGTTCAGCTAAACGCGTTAGTTTATTATCAATTAAATTTAATGAATAAAGACGATACTGTGTATGATTAAACAATTCTTTATTCGAACCAAGACTCAACATTCGAAAGAGTAAGTATTGACCATCGTTTGATACTTGTAATTGAAATTCAAGTCCTTCATTATATGTTAATCTTGATGGTTCAGCTGTACTATTTCGAAGATCAATTGAGTAGAGTTCAAAATCATTCATATCTTCGATAAGTTGCGATACGGATGAGAAAATAAGTTTTTCAGAAAATGACACATATACTAATTTACCAATGAGTAACGATAGATTTCGAATGATATTTGTTTCTGTAGACAATAAACGATCATTGAAATTCAAATGAATTTGATAAATTACAGCTTTTTGACGTAAACTATTTTCTCGATATTGTATAACATCTTTCCATTCATCTTCATCTATTTTTGGCCATGATTGAATACAAGCTAAATAAAGAGATGAATCATTCTTTGACCAAGTCAAAGTTACTGGAGTATTATTTCCAATTTCAATCGAAAATAATTCATCAAATACAAGAGAATAGATATAAATATATTGTCCTGTTTCTTGGTTATTTATTTGCGAATGATTTTTTGGTAAAAATGCAATCAAATTACCAGTTGGCGACCATTGTGGTTCGATAGATTGCTCAAGATTTGTTGTAATGAATTTTTTTGTTCGAGTATTTATATCATAGAGCCATAGAGTGTTTTCATAAGTACTTGTATTCCACGATGGACGTTTCGTTTGAATAAGTAAATGTTGATCAGTTGGAGAAAATTTCAAAACTGGAAATGTCGTATAATCGAAGAATTCATCAAAAGTTAATTTTGGTTTTGTTTCAACAGAAAAACAAAATAGAAATAGTTTCAAAGTCAAAACGGAATAGATTGCTTTTAACATTCTATATTTATGATTTATTGAAAAAGATTATTAATATATAGAGGTTTGATATTTCGAACTGACATTTTTCTCCTCATTTCTCTTATTCTCAAATACTATCACGACTTTAATTTTGATAACGTATTTCATGCAATCAACCATGGATTATAATCACGGTAAAACTTTATTTTGACATGAAAAAAAATGAAATCGTTCTTTGATTCGATGAAAAAGCTTGACGATGATGGATGAAAAGATTTTCAAAGAAATATTTAAACCGCTGAAGAGACCGATTACAAGTTCCATTTTCTATTGTTGTTTGAATTTGTTTTGTAAAATCAATTGAATGAATCAAATTTGTACTTAGATATTGTTGTGTTAAAAATGATGAAAGACTATATTGACCAGTGTCATATTTGCTAATTGACATAAAGATCTTAATGTTTGAAAATAGGATATGGCTGATCCACGAAAATCAATATAAGCATAATTATTTCGATTAGCAATCTTATTAAACCAATCTTGTTCAATAAAATCACTTAAACATATTGGATGAAATGTAGATTCGATAGAAACAAATTCAGAATAATTCATTGAAAGTTCATTACAAGGACAACTCAATGCATTCTCATATTCATCATTCAAATGTTCGAATGTTTCGATTGATGGATTCAATATCACTCGACGAAATTCATAAATTGAGATTATTCAATAAATTCCAAGAATAACTAACCCCCCCCCCATAATAAAAGCCTCCCGGATTAGAAGCCCCCTTTAAGATGAGCACTGCGCCAAACATATTAGAAGCCCCTTGGAATTTCAAGAAAAAATAGAAATTTTTTTTTTGGTTTTTTCGAGTTTCTTGGTCTAAATTACCAAAAATTTTCGGTTTTCGGGTAAAAAAAAAGCTGAATTCTGTTGAAATGTACATAAATCTTTACGTAGCAGACACATACAATCATCGAATTCAAAAATTTTTACGTGGGTCACTGCAAAAGTTTCAGGATTTTTCAAAATTTGGAACCGCGTATTGCTCATATGATGTATTGTGTTTGTGAAGGCATACATGTGCACTGAAAAGAAATGCGTAATACAAAGATGACTGGATGATTTTTTTCTTAAGAAATATAGGCCTTTCATGAAGCAAAATAAATCAATAAAATAATTTACTTTATTTGATTGTATTCAAGTGAAAAAATACAAGAAATTCGTCAGAGAAACACATATAATTTTATATACCAATGTCAATGAAACCATAAATATGCATTACAGGCAATAATTAAAAAGAAAAAGACATTTCATTTCAATATTCGTCAGAATAGATGCTTGAAACAACATCAAAGAGTATCGATTATTCATTACATTATCCATGAGTAGCAATCGAAAAAAGACGAATATTATTCATATTTCTATTCGATCGCGGAATTCGTTTTCCAGGGTAAATAGTAAAATACGATCGGTGAGGTTTTTTATTGATTTTTTTAAATTAAATTTTATTCTTCAATTATAGTCCAATGATAGTAGTATTCAGAAAAATAATTCTTTACGTAAAATATCATCAAAAGTGTCACATGACGAGGTAATAAATAAAGACAATGTAAAGTTTTATTTTTAAATATTCAAAAATAACGTAGATTCTAAATAATAAATCAAATTACTTGGGTGTAACAATTGATTATCATAAAAAACCTAAAGAAAATAAAAAACCAAAGTGAATATATTCTTTAGTTTAATTAATTTTAAATATTCTAAATACAATTTAGATGTTCACGTCGACGTTTCTCCATATTATTACTAATAGCTTTACTGCTTGTCTCGATTATTACTGCTACTTTACTGATTCTAGTAACAAAACCTAAAATAAGAAAAACATTCGTGCTTCGTTGGAATAAAACAGGCATTACTATTGTTGATGGTAATCAATTGAATACTCCTTTTGATGTAGTAGTAGATTATGCAAATAATCTTTATGTGGTCAATTATGGAAATTCACGAGTTCAAAAGTTTTTATTTGGTAATTTTACTGGTCAAATTGTAGCTGGAAATGGAACACCTGGTGCATCTGCATATGAGTTAAACCATCCTTCGAAATTAGTCATTGACTCAAATGAAAATCTTTATATATCAGATACAGTTAATCATCGAATACAACTATGGAAAAAGGGAACCAATAGAGGAGAAACAGTTGCTGGTATAACAGGTACGTTTAATATAATACTAGTGTTATTGGGAACGAAAAATGTTTTTAAATACTTTATAGGATCTCCTGGAAATGCTGTCTATCAATTGAGTTCACCCTATGGTATTACTCTTAATCCGACAACAAATACACTCTATGTATCAGATTATAATAATCATCGTATAATGTCATATGCACCTGGTACTGTTAATGGTACATTGTTACTTGGTGGTAACGGACCTGGATTCAGTAATACACAATTACATTATCCAGTTGGACTACATTATGATTCTTTAACTAACAGTTTAATTATTGCTAATATTCTCGCTCATAATATTGTTCGATATACATTCGGCAGCAATAATTGGACGCTTGTTGCTGGCAATTCTAGTGGATATTCTGGTTCGAGCTCCAATCTCCTTCTTGAACCACCTGATATTACATTAGATCCAATGGGTAATCTTTATGTTGCTGATAGAAATAATCATCGCATACAACTATTTTATAATGGACAATTCAATGGTATAACAATAGCTGGTATCACTGGTGTCTCTAGTGTCAATACTACTACATTAGATTGGCCTTGGTCTGTGAAACTTGATAGTCAATTGAATCTATATGTAGCAGATGCATATAATTATCGGATTCAAAAATTTCTACGCTATTAATCTTGCCATTCGAAAGATGTTCACTTGTTAGGGAAAACAATTTTTTTCTCGTAAGATTCTATTTGGTGGTAAGTTTCAATTAATATTTACGTTTAATTGAATCTTTTTTCAACTCACTAATGATGTACTAACGATGTTCTTCACTTACTGGATACATTTTAATTTCGTTGCTCTTTTTGATTGCATTTTGAATATTTTATTGAAAAGTGGAATTTAGTGGTACTTCGCGATGGTACCAAAGGTAAGATCATTTAGTATGAATATAACCTTAAAAACTCGAAGTACTTCATCTGTTAATTGTATTTATTTTATTCATATTATTTTGAAAGCTTTAACGACAAAAAATTATCCACTAGCGAATTTTTTCAATTGTTGTTCATCACCATTGAAAAGGTTTCCATCACCAGGATTAGGTGTAGCTTTATCGGAATATTGCCAAATTGTATGAG
>ERZ781399.4202-NODE-4202-length-10521-cov-3.814638_pt1 | contig 10521 bp, 7 predicted proteins | sample MGYA00511014_ERZ781399 | MGnify/ENA primary metagenome ERZ781399 (study PRJEB29847, sample SAMN06458254) | wastewater metagenome | isolation source: Wastewater bioreactor | place: South Africa: Cape Town | study: EMG produced TPA metagenomics assembly of the... | reverse complement strand
TCATCTTCAATTGAATTTCGTTGGGATTATCATATATATTTTTATTCTTATCATCATTCTTTCGATTATTCTCGTTTATAATTACCGTGCAAAGAATAGTCATCTTAAGTAAACAAAGATATGCACTCATATTTTCTATAAAAATTAATCTTGTTGTTATACTTTTGTAGTATGATAATTAAAAATTTATCCGAATTAGCCAACAAGCCATGTCCACCTGGAACGGTCATGTTTGGTTCAAGAATTGGTCATAAAGGTGAAATTGAATCTTTTTCAGATTGATAGACTATTTTTTTTATACAATCATTGTTTTATCCACCAACGATAAGCAAATAAAGATTGTTCGATTAGACTCTTCATAACCCATGTCAAACCTAAATAAAACAATCATAATATATATTGTCAATCGTCTATATAAACTTACTGCCGTATAATTCAAAAACAGTTAAGAGAATATGTTCGAAATGAAATCGATTAGGTATTTTATACTGACAATTCGACGGTTGACACGTATTGAAATAAGCTGTATAATTACTTGTTCGAATCCAATTTTCAACAAACAATCGATCATTTAATTGACCCAACGACATATTTTCATAGGTCGACAAACGAAAACCATCGTAAACAAAACAGCCGGTCACGATTTCATCGTCGATTCGTTCGATACAATCGAACGATGTTGCACAACTACAATTTGTCGATGAAAATCGACGTGGATACGTCGTAATAAGACTCGAACCATTTTCACCAATCAAATCCATTTTCCAATTGCTCGCAAGAATATTAAATAAATGATTGACTTCAAACGAACGCATGATGAACATCATCGTTCGACGATAATCTGCCGAAAGTTGAGTTATAAATGTTTGAATAAGAGCATCTGTTTGAGAATAGAACGACGTTTCTGTCATTGCTTCGATGCTGATTAAATCTCGGCTATTGAAAATATCTCGAGCACTTTGAATAGTTCGTTTCGATTGAAAACAAAGTTTACCAACAGTTCGATAGTGTGCATTGAGTTCTAATAGAGTTCGATTTCGTTTATTGAATAAATTGATTCGATGCGATCGTTGAATGTATTTACTCGAACATATCGGATGATATTTCGGTTTAACAACGAGAAAATTCGAATACGGTATTGCAGTTGTCGAACATTTACACGAGAGACTCGAAATATTCTTCGTATGAAGTTCATTAACTTGACTCAATGTTGGAAATACGAATATTTTCGTTTTAATTTCATTGCTAAATGGTCCAGCATAGAGTATAGCAACGATCAAACAAAGAATAAATGTGAAAATATAAATTCGAGTTGCGACTATTTCTTGTCGTACTCGTTGTTGATTATCAACTGTGGCTTTATTTTCAAATAAATTCCAATATCGAATATGTTGACATTTGAAAGACGATTGTTTCGTTGCATATCGTCTCAAACATCTTACCAACCATGGTAAACTAATTTCTAATATGACAGATAAAGTTTTATAGAGACCTAATTCCATAGCAATGATATATGACCAATCGAAACGTTTGTTTATCGTATAGGTACATTGTTTCGGTGAACATCGATTGTAATAAGCCGTGAAATTGATTGAATGATTCCAATCTTCGATAAATAATTGCGAGACAATCGTTTGAATGGAATCGTTGGATAAAAATCGACTTTGATTTTGATCGAGTGCTTGAATATTTCGAGTCGAATTTCGTAATGGTGATAGAAGATCTGCGTGATCGTATTGCCGCGAATCCAAAATCAGTTGAAGACATTTTTGGCTGTAAAAACATTCGAAAGTTGAGAAGAGAAGTGAATCGATTGTGTAACAACCGAGAACGAGACCTGGTATGATGATTTTCGGGTCACTCGACCGATCACTCGATTGAGAATAGAAACCTTGCGGACGTGTGCATCGAAACGTGAATCCACACGAACAAGAACTATTATATAGATCGAGATAGAAAAATCTCGGTACTAATTTCGATGTTTGCTTATCGAGAAGTAGAGTTATTCCAGCGTTTGTCGATACGTCAGTAATTAATTGATTGATTTGAATCGATGAACGAATCAATTCAATAATATTAACAAACGAAACAATCGTGTGTTCTTGAAATTCTTTGATACGTATTTGCATTTCGTTGATGAATTCTCGTTGTGAAAGTGTGCTGACAGTGACTAATCGATGATAACGAAATGAATAGATCGAATTGTCGACAGTTTGCCGAGCCTCACGGCAGAGTGCGTCGACAAAACTGAAAAACGATCGACCACTAATACGAAAATCAATGTTGAGCATCGGCGTTACATTCACTTGACGATAAACATCTTCGAGATTAAAATAAGACAGCCAAGTCTCTTGAAGAAATTCACTTGTACATATTTGATGATATCGAGGTGTAAATGAAACAATTCGACCGTAGGACAACGAATGATGTGTACATGTACAAACGAGACTCGATTTGTACAATGAATTGAGTCGTTCGAATTCGTCGATGGTCGGCAAATGAACGGTAATTGTTTGCAAACGTTTTAAGAACGATGTACAGAAAACAAGACTAATCAAACCGAGGAATAAAAGTAAAATGTACAGACGAGTCGAAATAATTCCAATATATTGCTCGTCGAGATCGTCTTTGTCATCCGAAGGAAATAAATTCAATGTCGAAATTGTTTGATATAAACGTCGGTAGCATCGATCTCTATTGATTGATGCTGTTTTTGATTTCATAAATGGCCGAATTCTAATGAGCAATGGAATAATCAATGCCCAGAGAATCGCAAGACCACCGGAAGCATCAACACATTGAGCAAGAATCAAAGTAAAGTGGTCGGAACCTTGATAACTGTAGGTTAGTGTTCGAGGTGCACAAGCATTGAAATAGACTTCATAATTCGATGTATTTTGCCAAGATTCAATGAAAAGGTGTTCATCGAACATTTGACCGATAGTTAAATTCGTTCGAGAGATTTTCAATGGTTTCACTTTGAACATATTCGGTTGTAGTGATAAAATATCGATACAAGTTTGTGAATACAAACATTCGAGGGTCGATTGTCGAATAGATTCAAGTGGCAAACAACCAGCCATTAAGCCGGAAACTCGATATTTAGCTGGTGGATAAGCTCGAGCTGGTTTGTCCAATTCAGGTTTTGTCCAATTAAAAAAAGCACCAGCTGGATACGCACATTGATTGCCTTCGAACCGGCAAATACACATGTTCGACGGTAATAATCGAGAGAAATAGATTCCATTATGCATAATAAAATCTTCTAAATTCGAATCGTATTCAATATAAAAATTCGTTCGTAGAGCTGACATCAATCGATTGTAGCCGATGTTCATCGAAACAATTCGTGACATTTGATTTTCATGAGCTATGATATTGCTTCGAAGATTTGCCACGACTGTACGAACGATATCATCGAAATCAGCTCGTGAACGAAGATGAGTTGTGATTAATTGCGTTGAATTGAATGTTCGATAGCCATCGTCGATGGCGTCTCGTGCTGTTTGACAAAGGAGAGCAAGTGCTTGGAATTGTGCGAATGTAAACGTACGAAAATCGAGAATATTATGTGATGTTGCATTGGACAGAAAAAGAGATGAAATCCAAGTTTGATTAATAAATGAACTCGAGCAAATTTCATGAAATTTAAAATCAATATGAATCAAATTCGAATATGGATTAGCTATTTGAGTACATGGAACGATGATACTCGATGAGTAATGAGCTTGAATTTGTTCGTAGTCGACAAGAGAGAATTTCTCATGCGTAATGGTATGTGTTCGAATGTTGAAAAGTCCGTAGAAGACGATAACAAGAAGAGAACAAACAAGCGAGATAAGAAATAGACGAGTACTAATGACTTGTTCTGAATGATTGAGTGTTGAAGACCAAATTGGATGATCCGAAAATAGATTTAGTTCGTTTAATCTCTGAAAAAAATGTGAACGAGCTGCATGGCAAAGTTTTTTGTTCGATGATATTCTAGTCGATTCGGTCATCTTCTCTCGTTCGTAAATATATAAGTAACAGGGCGATGAAATTTGTTTTAATACTATTATGACAAACGCTAATAGCTGATATTTTCTTTTTTCTTTTCTACAAATAATTAAGAACGATATCCATTTAAGTATCCTTGTCAAATAGACGCCTGTGCGCTTTCTTATATTGTTTACAAGAACAACAACAGTGACAGCAAAAAAAAAGACGTTATTTTTTTGTTGAGTAATAATGACTGACAATCAGCAAGTACTGTTAGAGGTTAAAAACGAAAGCAAAACAAAATTCAATCGTTTTATATTGATTCTTGTCACCATTCTCGGTCTTATCATTGTTACAATAATTATTCTTACAATAAATCTGTTTGTCAATTGTCAATGCGAACAAGATCAACATACAACAACATCAACAAGCAAAACAAAAACAACCAATGAATCGCGTCCATTAGCCATAGTTATGGATCTCATTAATTCAAAAGAAAAACACTGATCTATGTTTTATTATTTTGATTTTTTTGATTCAATAAAAATCGTTAGTGGGTAGAAACGCACGTTCAATATTTTCTCTCCTGTATGATGTTCGTGGATCGAGTGAAGCAATACATTTGAACGGACGAAAAACGTCAAGCCATATTTTTTCAAATAATTGAGAGAAATTCGTTTCTTTTGTTTGTTCTATGTTGTCAATACGATATTTAATTTGTACAAGATTTACATTCTTCGCACGCCATATATAACAACAGATGGCTAAAGCTTTCTTATGAAACGAAAGAGCTTCTTCGAATTGAGATAGTTTTTCGTAGATAAGAGCTTTGTTTACCAATAACATTGCAATGTCAATATGTTTCGATGGTAATGATTTTTTGTAGATTTCAAAAGCTAAGTCGTAATGTTTCATTGCTGTTTCATATTGTTCGAGACCTTGATAAACTTCACCTGTATTATTATACGATGTACCAAAACGAAAATGATCCGATGGAAGTTGTTTTTGTCGAATAGCTAATGCTTTTCGATGATAATCCAATGCTTGCGAATATTTCTTTAATGTTTGACAGGTAACACCCATATTGTTATAAGTCATAGCACTCGATAGATCATCTTGACCAAGTGATTGTTGAAATATAACCAATGCTTTTTGATATAATACTAACGCATATTCAAAATTACGTTTAATATAATATACACGAGCAATTGCAACATATGTATCAGCAAGACTTGGATCCGATGAATGTAAATTTTCCTTTCGAATAAATAACGATTGTTTGAAAAGTTGAAGAGCGTGTTCATTTTCATTATTTTCTGTCGCTACTAAACCTAATAAATAATAACAATAAGCTTTCCAAATCCGATTTGCAGGCGGTAAGAAATTCAAACATCGATTATAGTAATTTTTTGCTTGTTCAAATTCGCCCATATCATGTAAAACATTTCCAAATGCAAGCAAATCGAATTCACATCGATTCGATTCTTGTCGTAGAAATTGAAGAATCGATTTTAAATTCTGTTCATTATCACTGCATAGATTCAATTGAATTGTCCAAGTACTATCATTTTCATCGCAATAGACATCTTCGATTTGAAATATCGATCCTAACATAAATAGAATTTCTCCTTCTTGAGGAAAATCACTAATCAATGTGATATCAGCAAATGGTTTGATCCCATCAATCAGCGGATTGAAATCGATTTTAAATAAGACTTTTTCTAAACCACATCCGCCATCTCCAATATAAAAATCTGCTACCGAACGAAAATAAGTTGTCGATAGGAACGAATTTATTGAAATTAATTTGCCAATTGATTCTTGTATTCGTTTCAGTTCGAATTTCGATAATGATTGACCTCGATAGACCGATCCCGAAGATGACCATTGATTTTGTTTTAATTGTTGTGCAAGATCACGAATAAAAAATCGAAATGCAAATAGAACATCGATATTTTGTACACGAAGTGCTTTGTTCAACATACGATAGACAAATGTATCACGTGTGTACCACCACAGACACGTTTCACTTGAATATTCTCGTTGAAATTCTTCTAAAAGTTTTAAATATTCTCTCGAATTTTTGCATTCACTATGATCTCGACAGAATTGAACAAATTCTTCGATTTCTTTCGAAGTCGATTTCATTGTTTGAAGAGAATCAACTAGTAATTGAGAATGAAGAAATTGTCCGTCTAATTCCATCGTTGATTTGTCTTCGTCAGTGTCATTACTTAAGATGTCAAACGAAAAAGATTCATCACTATTACGACGTACTCGTCGGTCACCGCGAGTTTTATTCGTATGTGAACGTCTGCCTCGATATTTGGAAAATTTTTGTTTGTAAAATGATTGATCCGATTGTTCGTTGAAGGTGTAAATGTAAATCGCAAATATTTGTGGAACATCATGAATTTTTGGTATGATTTCTTGTGCGAATAAATCATCGACAATAAAAACAATTCGATCATAGTTTGAAAGATTCTGAAGGAATTGTTCGAATTCAAGAATATTTTCAAATAGATTGACATGTTTGATTATAGATCGTGCTTGTCCCAAAGTTTGTTGAATAGTTTCCGAGTTATTAATCGGATTCAACAGCCAAATTTGCCAAACTGTTTCAATGATATTCTTGGATACTGTTGACATTAACAGTCAAGCTGTGTGTAAGACTTCGATCGAGCGAAAAAAAACAAAGAGAACAGAAAACACCCATTCATTGGCTTATATTTTTCTATACATACAAGACATTTGTGATAAATAAAAGAACATATCGGAGTCTACGTGATACTTGGAGACATGCCATTCAATATATGGCTATAGAATTGTACGAGCGTTTTCTTTTTCTTTTCCTTCCATATGTACGTCGAAATGCATACGTCATTGATGACGTATATTCATTCGATATACTGAAAAAGCTCTTTCAAAATAAACTTTGAATTAATTATTTATCAACCTAAAACTAATCTATAAAAAGTAACCGTATCGTTCTCTTCACCTATTCCACATCGCAGCATTGAACAGGATGAAACAAAAGACGGCGATTTTCTTTCTCTTATTTAACAAATGGCAAACGTTCTTTTTAGGAACATAGTTCATAAACATAAGTGACTGAAGAGAATAAGTCGCAATTGTGAAAGTTATTCAAAATATTGACATAACTAAGTGAAACACTTGAAATTTCTTGGTTAGAATTCAGCATGAAATCACTTTATCTTTTTCATATATTCTTGTTTTCGACAATCATCAGAAGAGCATCAAGTAATTTTCTCGATATATTTCAATAGTTTATACTCTATCTGCAGGTCTCTCATTAAATCGACCAAAACTTTGTCCAAATGCTACTTGGAATACAACAGCACAAACATTTGCTACTAGTTCAATCGTTGGTTCAGGTCCATATACACTTTTTATTACTTCAAATAACACCATTTATGCAATCAATCAAGGAACAACAACTCGAATTTATATATGGGATAATGATAGTCCAACACCAACTCGAAATATTACAGGAACTGGCACTACATACGGTTTTTTCGTCATTGAAAATGATAAAAATGATATGTATGTTGATCAGGGAACCTCATATAGCAAAGTAGAAAAATGGTCATTTAATTCATCAACAACAATAGCTATAGATCCTGTGATGTATATGTGTGATTATTGTTATACGTTATTTGTAGATATTAAAAATAATATCTACTGTTCAATCTACAATAGACATATGGTTATTGCAAGTTCATTAAATGATCGTCAAAGTACATGGAGAGTTATTGCTGGAACGGGAACTTTAGGAACAACAGCAGTTACACTTTATTATCCTCGTGGAATTTATGTTGATAATTATTTTAATTTATATGTTGCTGATTATTATGGTGATCGAGTACAAATGTTTCCTTTCGGTCAACTTAATGCAACAACAATAATAGGTAATGGACCAGGATCAACTATAGTTGGTTTTGTTATTGATGGTCCGAGTGAAGTAGTACTTGATGCAAATGGATATGTTTACATAACTGATACTTGGAAACATCGTATACTTCGTGTAGGTCCAAATACTTATGAATGTATAGTTGCATGTACTGGTGCTGGTGCAACATCAAGTAAATTATCTTATCCAAATGCAATCAGTTTTGATACTTTTGGAAATATCTATATATCTGATTATTCAAACAATCGAATTCAAAAATTTGGTTTACTGAGTGATGGATGTGGTAAGACATATATTCTCAATATACAAAAAAAAACAAGACATTTAATTAATTGTTTTCTTTCTTTCATAATTATAGGTGTCACCACGACAACATCGACAACTACAACGTCACAAAACTCTGAAGTTACAACTAGTGTTACAACTAGTTCATCGACAACAATCTCTTATTCAAATAGTAAAATTGTTTCCGATGTAGATAAAATCTATGAAATGATCATTTTCTAGATATTGCATATAATTTACCGAAGTTCGATACTTATGCTGTTTGGAGTGAAAATGCAACTACTTTTGCAACAAGTACTATTATTGGCACAAATGCATTTGGACTATTTGTTGACACCAACAATACTGTTTATGTTGCTAATCGACAAAATAATCGAGCTCATATTTGGTTAGAAGGAAGTACAATGCCAAGCAGAAATATTACAAGTGGTCTTAATACTCCATACAGTATTTTTGCAACTAGTAATGGTGATGTTTTTATTGATAATGGAAATTCGAATAGTCGAGTTGATAAATGGACATTGAGCGGATTGAATAGTACAACGATGTCTGTGAGAGATGCATGCTATGATTTATTTATCGATATTGCTTATAATCTTTATTGTTCAGTGAATTCTAAACATCAAGTAATGATGAAATCATTAGATAGTAATTCAGATATGTGGATTATTGCTGGTGGAACAGATTGTTCTGGATCAGCATCCAATCAACTGAACGCTCCTCGTGGAATCTATGTTGATGAAAGTCTTAATTTGTATGTTGCTGATTGTAGTAATAATCGTGTTCAAAAGTTTCCAAGTCAAGAACTAAATGCAATTACTGTTGTTGGAAGCTCAGCAGCTGGAACAATTTCGCTCAGTTGTCCAAGTGATGTTGCTCTTGATGCTGATGGATATTTATTTGTTGTTGACAGTACTAATCATCGTATTATTGGATCAAGTTCAACTGGTTTTCGATGTATTGTCGGATGTGCAGGTAGTTATGGTGCAACTTCATATCAGTTAAATACTCCATCAACAATGAGTTTTGATAATTATGGAAATATCTTCGTGACCGATAATGGGAATAATCGTATACAGAAGTTTATTCTCATACCCAAATCAACATATAGTGAGTATTTTATTGAAGTTCATATGTAATAGAAATACGTATATTTTGTTTCTGTAGCTATGCAATTTCCTTTCAATCAACTGAATCTTTGTCCATCGTCAACTTGGTATTTAGATGGTGTTACATTTGCATATAGTAGTCTAGTTGGAACCGATCTCAATGGTGTTTACGTTGATAGAAATAATACTGTTTATGTGGCTGATAAACTCAATAATCGAGTTGTTATTTGGTATGAAGGAAGTGCAGTTCCAAATAAAATACTTTATGGCAGTTTATCCGCACCTTTCAGTCTGTTTGTGACAAGTTCAGGCGATATGTATGTTGATAATGGTTACAGTCTTGGTCGATTAGATAAAATGTCAATAAATGCAAATGGTAGTGTTAATGTAATGTCTATTGATGATGAATGTTATGCAATATTTATTGATATCAGCAACACTCTTTATTGTACAATGACATATAATAATCGAGTAGCAAAGAAATGGTTGGGAGATAACGGCACAACGTATACTATCATTGCAGGTGGTGGAGGTAGTAGTACAACATTATCTTTACCAGCTGGTTTGCATGTTGATATTTATTTCAATTTGTATGTATCTGATTGTGGAAATCATCGGATAGTAAAATTTGCACAGGGTCAATCGCAAGGAACAATCATAGTTGGTACAGGTGCATCGGGAACACCTTCACTTTATTATCCCAATGCTATTACGGTGGATGTTAATAATTATATTTTTCTTACGGATACCTACAATATGCGATTGCTTGGATCAGGACCGTATGGTTATCGATGTCTATTTGGATGTGATCAAGTTGCTGATGCTGCTGCAAATCATCTAAATTATCCACGAACATTTAGTTTTGATAGCTATGGGAATATATATGTTGCTGATCGTTCAAACAATCGTATTCAAAAGTTTGCAATAGCGTCTAATTCATGCAGTAAGTCATTTCAAGTACCATTACATGTAGTTTTATCTCTTTTTTTGTAGGTCTTTCATATAATCAACCAAAGTTTTGTTCAAGTTTTCTTTGGTTTGCAAACGCTTCAACAATTGCAACCACTGCTCAAATTGGTTCATTACCTTATGGATTATTTATCAATGGCATCAATACTGTTTATATGCCAAGTCGAGCTTTAAACTCGACTCTCGTTTCAGTTCAAGGAACTACAACAATGACATATATTTATACTCAAGCAAATCGTCCATTCA
>ERZ781399.4197-NODE-4197-length-10526-cov-4.570528_pt1 | contig 10526 bp, 10 predicted proteins | sample MGYA00511014_ERZ781399 | MGnify/ENA primary metagenome ERZ781399 (study PRJEB29847, sample SAMN06458254) | wastewater metagenome | isolation source: Wastewater bioreactor | place: South Africa: Cape Town | study: EMG produced TPA metagenomics assembly of the... | reverse complement strand
GGATCAAGGGCGAAGTGCGCATCCAGTCCTTCACCGAGGACCCGCTGGCGCTAGCTTCCTATGGCCCGCTTTCGACCAACAAGCCCGGCCTCACGATCAGGATCCTCGCGGCCCGCACCACCACCAATGTACTGGTGGCGCGGCTCGAGGGGGTCAACGACCGCAATGCGGCGGAAAAGCTGAACGGGGTCGAGCTCTATGTCGATCGCGCGCTGCTGCCCGATACCGATGACGACGACGATTTCTATCACGCCGACCTGATCGGGCTGAAAGCCCGGCTGGTCGACGGCTCGGAGATCGGCGAGGTGATGGCGGTGCCGAATTTCGGCGCCGGCGACCTGCTCGAAATTCGCGATCCCCGCTCGGGCGACACCTATCTCTATCCGTTCTCGAAGGCCGTGGTGCCGGAAGTGCGGATCGCCGACGGCTACCTGCTGATCGATCCGCCGATCGAGGCGGAGCCGGGCGAAGAAGAACCCGATTGAGCTTTTCGGCTTCGATCATCACGCTGTTTCCAGAACTGTTTCCCGGGCCGCTCGGCGCCTCGGTGATCGGTCGCGGCATGGCCGAGGGGCGATGGCGCCTCGAGACCACGCAGCTGAGGGATTTCGCGACCGACCGGCACCGGACGGTGGACGATACCCCATCGGGCGGCGGCGCCGGGATGGTGCTGAAGCCCGACATCCTCGCCAGGGCGATCGATACCGTATCGCCGGAAGGCGACCCTCGGCCGCGCCTGCTGATGTCGCCGCGCGGCAAGCCGCTGACCCAGGCCCGGGTGCGCGAACTCGCAGCCGGCCCCGGCGCGGTGATCGTCTGCGGGCGGTTCGAGGGGATCGACCAGCGGGTGATCGAGGCCAGGGCGCTCGAGGAAATCTCGATCGGCGACTATGTACTGGCCGGTGGCGAAGTCGCGGCCATGGTGCTGCTGGAGGCCGTGGTGCGGTTGCTCCCGGGTGTCCTGGGCGCTGCCGAAAGCCATGCCGATGAGAGCTTTGAGAACGGGCTGCTGGAATACCCGCAATATACCCGGCCGCCGCTGTTCGAGGGGCGCGAGATCCCCGAGGTGCTGACCTCGGGCGACCACGGCAAGGTGGCGAAGTGGCGGCGCGCCCAGAGCGAACAGCTCACGCAGGCGCGCCGGCCGGACTTGCTGAAGTGATCAGGCCGACTTGCCGAGCAGCTTCCTGATCTTGCCGAGGGCGACCGGGGTCGCCTCCTCATAGGCGATGGTGCCTTCGAAGCCGCCCTGGGCGTTGACGAGGAACACCGAGGCGGTGTGGTTCATGGTGTAGTCCGAACCTTGCCCCGGCACCTTCTCGCCCAGTACCTTCCAGGCCTTGACCATCTTGGCGATCTCCTCGGGCTTGCCGGTGACGCCGGTCACCCGGTCGGAGACCCAGCTGACATAGCCATCGAGGATTTCGGGCGTATCGCGTTCGGGATCGACGGTGACGAAGAAGGCCTTGAGGGTCTTGGCCTCGTCACCGAGGTCGGCGAACCAGCCCGCCATCTCGCCCATGGTGGTGGGGCAGACGTCGGGGCAATGGGTGTAGCCGAAGAACAGCAGCGAGGGCTGGCCGACCAGCATGGACTGGTCCACCGGGTTGCCGCGTTGATCGACCAGGGCATAGCTGCCGCCGCCGATGCCGCCGCTGTCCGGAGCGGGCCGCGTGACGAAAAACAGCAGCGTCGCCGCCACTGCCGCCACGCCGACCAGGCCCCACAGCGCGAGGCGCAGTCGCGAGGTCAAACCGCTCATGTCAGCCGCCATGCGCCGAATGGTCTTCGGCCGGTCCCTTGGCGGCCGGGCTCTCGACGCTGAGCTGCACCTCGACGCTGCCGGCCTTCTCGAAAGTGAGGGTCAGCGGAATGCTGGTGCCCTCGACCAGCGGCCCGGTGAGCTGCATGAACATGATGTGGAGCCCGCCGGGCTTCAGCGTGACGGTCGCACCCGGGGGAATCTCGACCCCGTCGGGCACCTCGTTCATCTTCATCAGGTCGCCCTCCATCTTCATCTCGTGAATCTGGGTGACGCCGCCGACCGGCGAGGCTGCGCCGACAAGTCGATCGGCCTCGCTGCCCTTGTTGGTGATGGTGACATAGCCGCCGCCGACCGGGGCATTGGGGAGGGTGGCACGGGAAAAGCCGCCGCTGATCTCGAGATTGCCGATGGTGACCAGCTGGGCGGCGGCGCCATGCGCGCCAGTGGCGGCCGCCGCGACCAGGGTGGAGGCGAAGGCGGCAGGCGCCAGGGCGGGGCCGGCGAGCAGGAGGGTGGAAGCCGCCAGGGCGGCGATACGGAACATGGTGTGCATCTGACTCTCGTCTGTTGGCCGCGGCCAATCGGGCGCGCGGCAAATCGATAATCGGGTTCGATCGATCAGACGGGCAGAGGTGGTCCGCGGGCCGTGGCGGTGCCGAGGGGCTCGGCCGGCAGCAGCAGGGCCGGCAGCGCGCCATAGGCGACATCCGCCAGGACGACCACCGGGATGGCGATGGCGCAGGGAGGCGGCAGTTCGGCGCCACCGCCGATGCGGCAGGCGTGACAGGGGGCGTGGGCCCTCGGATCATCCGGCATGTCGCCGCAATAGCTCATGTCGAGCGCGGCGGTGAGGGTCGCGGGACCGGCCTCGGCCGCGACCACGGGGGTGTGCGCGAAACTGAGGAAAATCAGCGCCAGCACGACAAGCGCGCGCAGCAACTCTTCTCCGATGTTTCGTGCGTCGAGCACCGGCAGCGACCCCGTTGGACGAGTGTCCCCTTTAGCGCAGCAGGGGCGGCCGCGTCATGCGGCAAATGCGCGGGCGGGCGATTGAACTCACCAGTGGAACCTGACAGAGATAGGGCGACGGTGCGCGGCCGGAGAGGGCCGCGTGAAACGGGAAGCCGGTAGGCCATTGGCCGATGCCGGCGCCGCCCCCGCGACTGTATCGGGCCTGACTCTCACTCAGCGTGCCACTGGTTTGCGACTGGGAAGGTAGAGCGAGGGGTGCCCGGAGCCAGGAGACCGGCCGTCCGGTGGTGACCCAAACCGGGACCATCGAACATGAAAACGCTACGGGACGGTGGGTCCCGAGATGGAGATAGTTATGCGCGCGCTTCTGGCCCTTCTGCTCATCGCCGTTCCGACGGCGGCCTTTGCCCATACCGGGCACGGCGACACCTCGGGATTCCTGCATGGTTTCATGCATCCGGTCGGCGGGATCGACCACATCCTCGCCATGGTGGCGGTGGGGGTGTTCGCCTACGTCCTGGGCGGCAAGGCGCTGTGGCTGGTGCCGCTGAGCTTCGTTGCCATGATGGGGGTGGGCTTCCTGCTCGGCGTCGGGCAGATCGAGGTGCCGTTCGTCGAATTGGGGATCGCGCTGTCGAGCGTGGTGATCGGCGCTGCCGCAGCGCTGGGCCGGCCGATGCCGGTCGTCGCCGCTTCGGCACTGGTCGGGGTGTTCGCGATCTTTCACGGCCACGCGCATGGCGCCGAAATGCCGGTCGATGCCTCGGGCCTCGAGTATGCGGCGGGCTTCATCGTCGCAACGGCGCTGCTGCATGCGGCGGGCATCGCGGCGGCAATGGGCGTGACCAGGCTCGTCGGCAAATATGGCCGGACGGTTGCCCAGGTGGCCGGCGGCGTGTTCGCGCTGGGCGGTCTCGGCGTGCTGGCCGGCTGGCTCTGACCCTACGCTCGTCCCGGCGAGCGACACGGAACTGACATCGAACGCCCGCGAGCGCTAGACTCGCGGGCGTTCTTCATTTATAGCCCCGCTCGCCTGAGCTTCGGCTCGGCCAATAATGCATAAAAATCCGTGCAACCAAGACCGGGCGGTCGGCGAGAGCCGGCGAAACGCTCCTTTGAAAAAGACGAACGGAACATCAGATGTCCAAGATCATCGAACAGCTCAATCAGGAGCAGCACGACAAGCTGCTCGCCAAGGGCGCCCATCCTGAATTTACCCACGGCGATACCGTCAAGGTGTGGGTGAAGATCCGCGAAGGCGACAAGGAACGCCTGCAGGCCTATGAGGGCGTGGTCATCGCCCGCTCCGGCACCGGCATCATGGAAAGCTTCACCGTGCGCAAGATTTCGTACGGCGAAGGCGTGGAACGCGTGTTCCCGGTGCTCAGCCCCAATATCGATCGCGTCGAAGTGATCAAGCGCGGTAAGGTCCGTCGCGCCAAGCTCTATTACCTGCGCGATCGCCGCGGCAAGGCCGCCCGTATTTTCGAGAACCAGGGCGCCCGCACCAAGAAGATCGAAGCCGGCGAGCGCGAAGCCGCCCTCGAGGCCAAGAACGCCCGCGAGGCCGAGAAGATCGCCGCCGCCGAGGCGCTGGCCAAGGAGCTCGCCGAGAAGGACGCCGCCGAGGCCGCCGCTGCTGCTGCCGCCGAGGCCGCCGCTGCGACCGAGCCCAAAGCCGAGTAATCGGTTGAAGGTTTGCACCGTGCCACAGTTTGGGCACGAGTGCGGCTAGAGTTCAGCCCGGCTCACGAGCCGGGCTTTTGATTCCGGGGTCTGGGATGCCCCGTATTCCGGTATTTATGCACGCGAGATCGAAGATCTCGCCATGGGGTAAGTGGAATGGACGCAGCTCTTCAGGACGCGGAAGAGAGGCGGCACCTCGCCGCGGAACTGAGGGCGGAAGCCCGCACCGTGCTGGTCGAAACCGGCCTGCTCGAACTGCTCAATGCGCGCTTCGGCGAAGCAGTGGTGACCGGCAGCGCCGGTTACGACCTGATGGTGTGGCGCGATATCGACATCCACATGCCATGCGAGGCGGAGCGCTGGGCCGAATGGGCCGGGCTTGCCGCCGACATCGCCATCCAGTTCGATCGGGCCGGGCTGCAGCTGCACAAGGCGAGCTTCCTCAACGACTATGTCGAGCCGCATCCGCTCGGCGCCGGGCTCTACTGGGGCATCGAGTTCAAGGACTATGCCGGCAACCCCTGGAAGTGTGACATCTGGGGCTGGGAGCCGTTCGATTTCGCCGTGCGCCAGGCGCGCGACGCGAACCTCAGGGCCGATCTCTCGGCCTGCGACCGCGACCTGATCCTCAGGCTCAAGCACGAGGCGCGCGAGCGTCCGGGCTATTACGGGGTGATGGTGGGCAGCTTCGACATCTACCAGTTCGCGCTGGCCGGCGCCGGCGAGACGCTGGACGAGCTCGAGGTGTGGAAGGGGCTGGTGGCGCAGTAGGGCTGGCCAAACAAGGCCCCCTCACCCGGATCGCTGCGCGATCCGACCTCTCTCCCAAGGGAGAGGTGAAGCCTGCGGCACGATCTTGCCACCCGGTCACCTCTCCCTTGGGGGAGAGGTCGGCGCGTAGCGCCGGGTGAGGGGGCCTTACACGAGCATCCGACTCCGCTATCAATCACTCCGGCAGCACCACTACGACCGGAGAGTTCCGATGCAATCCTTCATCTGCGTCACCTGTGGCGTCGGCCATGCCCCGTCGGAGGCGCCGCCGGCGCGCTGCGCCATCTGCGATGACGAGCGGCAATATGTGACGGCCGCCGGGCAACGCTGGACGACGCTGAGCGAGCTGCAGCAGAAGCACTCGATCGAGTTCAAGGACCAGGAACCGGGCCTGGTGGGGATCGGCGCGACGCCGTCGATCGCCATCGGGCAGCGCATGCTGCTGATCCGGCAGCCTGATGGCGGCATCCTGTGGGATTGTACGCCGCTGGTGACCGACGAGGCCGTCGCCCGGATCAAGGAACTGGGCGGGGTGCGGGCGATGGCGATCTCGCATCCGCATTTCTATTCCTCGATGGTCGACTGGTCGGAGGCGCTGGGCGGCGTGCCGATCCATATCCACGAGGCCAACCGGCCATACGTGATGCGGCCGTCGGAGCGGGTGAACTACTGGAGCGGCGAGACACTGGAGCTCGGGCAGGGGGTGACGCTGGTGCGTTGCGGCGGGCACTTCACGGGCTCGACGGCGCTGCACTGGAGCGCCGAGGACGGCAAGGGCGTGCTGATGACCGGCGACACCATCATGGTGGTGCCGGACACGCGCTGGGTGAGCTTCATGTATTCCTACCCCAACCTGATCCCGCTGCCGGCGCGCGAGGTGAACCGCATCGTCGGCACGGTGGAGCCGTTCGCCTATGATCGCATCTATGCCGGTTGGTGGGACCGGGTGATGACGCACGACGCCAAGGCGCGGGTAGCGGCTTCGGCGGAGCGTTATGTGAAGGCGATCAGCTAGCCACAAACTCGATGTCATCCCGGCGCAGGCCGGGATCCATACTGAGATGGCTCGGCTCCGGCGCTGAACCGCGCCACTTCGGGATGGGCCCCGGCCTGCGCCGGGGTGACACCGTGGTTGGGGCTGCTCCGCGTCTATCCGTCAGAACCGCTGACCTAAGATATATCTTGTGAGCTATCTTGAAGCTCCAGTGGCCGAGGCATATCTTCCGGCTATCGTAAGATATATCTTGGAGATGTGATATGCATGATCACGACCATAGGTGGGACCGGAACTGGCGGCGCATGGAAGCCATGGCGCGACGCGGGTTCCGCAAATTCGGGAACTTCGAAGCCAATATCAATCCCGGTGAATGGGGCGGCTTCGGCGGCAATTTCCGCATCGGGCGGATGCTCGCCTCGGGCGATCTGCGGCTGGTCGCGCTGTTCCTGATCGAACAGCAGCCGCGACACGGCTACGACCTGATCAAGGCCATCGAGGAGCATTCGAAAGGCTTCTATTCGCCGAGCCCGGGCATCGTCTATCCGGCGCTGACCTATCTCGAGGAGGCGGGCTACGTGACCTCGGCCGCCGAGGGCAACAAGAAGCTCTATACCATCACCGACGAGGGCCGGGCGCATCTCAGCGACAATCGCGAGGCGATCCAGTCGACGCTCGATTTCCTTGCCAAGGCCGGCTCCGGCATGGAGCACCTCAGGCAACGCATGGCGAGCCAGGACTTTCCGTTCACGCCGGGGGAGGCAGAGCAGTTCCGCGAGCGATTTCGCGGCATGGGGCGGGAGTTTGGCCGGCGCGGCTGGTTCGGTGATCGCGACGGTGCGCCGCCGCATCCGGAGCATCCCGAACGGCCCGAGCGACCGGAGCACCATGAGCACCACGACCATGCGCGATACCACGGCCGTCCCGACCGTGATCTCGACGACGTGGCGCCGGAGGTGAACGACGCCCGCAAGGCGCTGAAGAAGGCGATCAAGGAAGCGATCCGCCGCGACCCCGAAGAGGACCGCCGGGTGGCGGAAATCCTGCGCCGTGCGGCGCAGGAAATCCGCGAGGGCCTTGAGGAAGACGCCACCGAAGTCGACCTGGGCTAAAGCCCGACAGGCCCGCCCTGACCCTGACGAATGATTGACAAGAGCTCCCGTCTGGCCGGATGCTTTCTCCGGGCAGGCGGGAGTTTTTTATCATGCGGGACCGGCGGCTCGGCATGGACCGGGCGATCAGCCGGCGCGATTTTCTCAACGGCGTGGCGCTGACGATCGGCGGGGTGGCGATCTCGCAGCTCGGCGTCGGCGCGGCGCAGGCGGCGCTGACCGAGAGCTATCCGCCGGCCTTGAAGAACCTGCGCGGCCACGCCGATGGCGCGATGAACGTCGGACACGCGTTGCGCGACGGTACCTTCTGGTCGAGCGCCGGGGCGCCGGAAGCGACGGGCGAAAGCTACGACCTCGTGGTGGTGGGCGGCGGCATTTCCGGGCTCGCGGCGGCGCAGTTCTACCAGAAGCACAAGCCGGGCAAGGTGCTAATCGTCGAGAACAACGACGATTTCGGCGGGCACGCGCGGCGCAACGAATATGTGACTTCGGCCGGGCGCACGGTGATCGGCTATGGCGGCAGCCAGTCGCTGCAGACGCCGAGCTATTTCTCCGAGGCGGTGCACGGGCTGCTCGAGGACGTCGGGATCGAACTGGAAAAGTTCGACAGCTATTACGACAAGGACTGGGACGACGCGCGCGGCCTCGGCAGCGCGGTGTTCTTCCCGAAGGAAGTGTTCGGCGAGGACAAGTTCGTGCCGGAAGCCGAAGCGGCAGCCGACTGGGTGCCGCTGACGCCGCTCAACGACAAGGCCAAGGCCGACCTGATCGAACTGATCGATGCGCCCCGGGACTATCTCGCGGGCAAGACGCGCGAGGAAAAGCTCAAGCAGTTGAGCGAGACGACCTACGCCGATTTCCTCACCGGCATCTGCGGCTACGATCCGCAGCTCGTCACCTATTTCAAGGAATCGACGGCCGCCTATTTCGGTATCGGCATCGAGGGAACGACGGCGCTCGATGCCTGGGGCAACTGGAATCCCGGCTTTTCCGGCATGGACCTTGGCGAACGGCCCTACAAGACGATGAGCCCCTCCGGCCGGCTCGCGCTCACCGACCCCGACCCCTATATCTACCACTTCCCCGACGGCAATGCCGGGGTGGCGCGGGCGCTGGTGCGCAAGCTCATTCCAGCGGCGCTGGCCGGCTCGAGCATGGAGGAGCTGGTGTCGGGCAAGCTCGACTACACAGCGCTCGACGATGCCGCCAACGACACGCGGCTGCGGCTCAATGCCAGCGTGGTGAAGGTGGCGCATGAGGGCGATCCCGCCTCGGCCGAGAGCGTCACGGTGAGCTACGTCGAAGACGGCAAGCTCAGGACGGTCAGCGCCCGGCAGGTGGTGCTGGCGTGCTGGCACCGGGTGATCCCGTACCTGACGAACGAGATCCCGGCCGAGCAGGTCACGGCGCTCAACGACCAGATCAAGGTGCCGCTGATCTACACCAACGTGCTGCTCAACAACTGGCGCGCCTTCAAGGAAGCCGGAATTTCAGGGTTTGACGCCCCGGGGCTGTTCTTCGATGGCGTGTCGATGGATTTCCCGGTGTCGGTCGGCGACTACAAATTCGCCGACACGCCCGACGATCCGATCGTGCTGCACCTGAGCAAAGTGGTGGTGACAGGCGAAACCGGGATGTCGGCGCGCCAGCAGGCGCAGGCCGGCCGGCAGTTGCTGACCAGCATCAGCTTCGAGGACATGGAGCGGCATATCCGCGACATGCTGAGCCGGGCGCTCGCCGGTACCAGCTTCGATGCGGCGCGCGACATCGAGGCGATCACCTGCAACCGCTGGAGCCACGGCTACGCGCTCGAATACATGCGACCCTGGGATGCGTTCTGGCCGGATGGGCCGTTGCCGATCGCAGCGGCCCGCAAGGGTTGGGGCCGGATCGCCATCGCCAATTCCGATTCGGGCGCCTATGCCTATGCCCACTCGGCCATCGACCAGGCGGCGCGGGCGGTGGACGAGCTGCTGGGCGGCGGAGTGGTCACCGGGTACTCGACTTTCCCCGGGCCGCCGGTGGACAAGCTCGACCTGGTGGGGTGATGCTCTCAGGCCTTCCACATCACGGGACGCGGGTGGTTCAGCGATGTACCTTCTCCCCTTGCGGGAGAAGGTGGCCGAAGGCCGGATGAGGGGTATCTCTCCGCGTACTGGATCGCTCCTCGCTTCGCTCGGAGCGCGCTACACTTCGTTGCGCGGACCCCTCATCCGCCCTTCGGGCACCTTCTCCCGCAAGGGGAGAAGGCAAGGCGGTGGGTGTTGCAGCCATATGCGATTGTCTCGGGGCGACGACACCGGCAAACAACGCGCGACTATGGTGTGACTGTGCATTGGCGTCGAATGGCTCTAGCATGTCAGCCGCAATAAAGGGCGGATAGTGACGTGAACGAGATGGCCCCGATCGGGGTGGACCGGGCTGCGGCGACGCAAGGCGTGGTGGCGCGGCTGAAGGATCTGATCCGCAAGGACCGGATCATGACCGACCCGGTAATGACCTACGCCTATTCGGGCGACGCCAGTTCCTACCGGCTGATCCCGGCGGTGGTGGTGATCGTCAACACCGAGGACGAGGTGCGGGCGGTGATCGATGCGGCGCGGGCCGAAAAGCTGCCGCTGACCTTCCGTGCGGCGGGGACGTCGCTGTCCGGCCAGGCAATCACCGACGGGGTGCTCGCGGTCCTGGGTGACGGCTGGAAGAAGCTCGAGATTCATGAGGCAGGCCAGCGGGTGACGCTGGGCCCCGCGGTGATCGTCGCCAATGCCAACAAGGCGTTGAAGCCGTTCGGTGCCAAGCTCGGGCCCGACCCGGCGAGCCAGGCCACCTGCAAGATCGGCGGCGTGGTGAACAACAACTCGTCGGGCATGTGCTGCGGCGTCGCCTACAACACCTATCACACCATGCACCGGCTGCGGGTGATGCTGGTCGACGGCACGGTGCTCGATTCCGGTGACCCGGACTCGGTGGCGGCGTTCCGCGTGTCGCATGCGCATCTTCTCGCCGAGCTGGTCGCGCTGCACAAGAAGGTCTCGGCCGACCCGGCGCTGGTCGAGCTGATCCGCAGGAAGTACCGGATCAAGAACACAGTCGGCTATTCGATCAACGCGCTGCTCGACTTCCACGATCCGATCGACATCCTGATCCACCTGATCGTCGGTTCGGAAGGCACGCTCGGCTTCGTCTCCGAGGTGACCTACAACACCATTCCCGAGCACCCCTACAA
>ERZ781399.4191-NODE-4191-length-10532-cov-4.834113_pt1 | contig 10532 bp, 14 predicted proteins | sample MGYA00511014_ERZ781399 | MGnify/ENA primary metagenome ERZ781399 (study PRJEB29847, sample SAMN06458254) | wastewater metagenome | isolation source: Wastewater bioreactor | place: South Africa: Cape Town | study: EMG produced TPA metagenomics assembly of the... | reverse complement strand
AGCAACGAAACTGCCTCGAACAGCGGTCACACCGTCGATTAAAACACCGACAGTCAAACGTGAACAAAAAACGCCACTGTTCGATGAACGTATGCGACGAGCATCACCATCGCCGTTATCACGTTCAACATCAGGATCGAATTTCCTTCCTTCATCACCTTCACAACGAATGAGAGTACGTTTTCGATGCCAAAAGCTAAATCATTGAATTTGATTTTTCTCTTTTTTTTTCTAGATGGATTATCCGTCCTTATTATTACCGCCATCTCAACATCATCTACCATCATTTTCTCTAAACGATGATCGAAAACGGTTCATGTCAACCAACACTGATCTCCTACCACCATTCGGTCCAACTCCAACCGGCTCATCGCCTTTTCTATCGTCATTATTTCCAATGGGTGGACCACCAATACCGCCACCGCCTCCTATTCCATCATCATCCTCGTCATCATCATCTCGTCGTAGTGGTATTAACAGTGATTCGTCCAAACCATCTCTATTTCCTCCATCATCTTCTTTCGATTTCACTCGTTCACCGTTAATACCACCCGGCTTAGGTCCGCCTGGACTTTCTCTATCAAATAATCATCTCGAGTCAGATCGTTATCGTTATCTTCTTGAACAACAAGCACGTGAACGTGATCTACAGTTTGCTTTAATGGCAGCAACAGCAGGTGGTGGTGGTCCGCCGCCGCCACCACCATTTTTTACCGATCCCAATTCTTCGGCACTATTCAAACATTTTTGAATTCGAATCGTCTTGTTTTCTCTTGCTTTGTTTTATACTATCATGACTTGTTGTCTTCTTTTCTTTTTGTCAGACAAAATTCTCTTGATCTCCTCAAAATCCTGTATCTCTCTCTCTCTCTCTCTCTTTCTTGTTCAATTCACGAATCCATGACGCAACTTATTTTTTTTTGTTTATTATTTGCATCAACAGTGTCTTCTCTCGCTCGCTGCTTGCCTCTTGTTTTTATTCTCGACTTATGAGTGTGTATTAACTTCATTTTCGTAGAAGAAGAAAAACAAACCTATTTCAATATGTTGTTATTTCTTTTTTTTTCTTCTTATCTGTATTCATTTGAATCTATCGTATTTGGGATATTTACTTCGTACTCTTCTTTATACTCACAATCGTGTTATATATGGATTTTCTTTTCTTTTTTTTTTTCATATGAGTTTGTGTGTGTTTGTATATGTAAATAATCTATGTGTGTATGTTTGCAATTTGACAAACAACACCAACAAAAAATATACTCTCAATCAATGCTACAATAATATAAATTCGAATTCTTATTACTCGAATAAAAAAAGCACAGGCGAAGACGTTCGTACAGTAGATGAGTAATACATACAAATGCTGAGTACCTTGAAGATTGTGTTAATTCTTTTTCTCCTCTCGTTTTATCTCATTCGTACAAGATGAATAATCTGCCCTTTGATACATCTACGCAGTACTCGTCGAGAAAAACAAACATTATCATGTATATCATCTTTCTTTCTCGATGATTCTCTCGTTGTCATGTCGAATGAGAAGATAGGAGATAGAGAATCATCGACCCACGTAGTATAAATAGGCCGAGCCAACTAGTCTTTCGATCATTACAATTCCAAACAAAAAACTTATCATGAAACTTTTATTTGGCTTCGCTTTCTTGGCTCTTATTTGCATGGCACGAACAGCGCCAACGGTAGATTTCTATTGAATAAATCTTTGAATTTGACTTTTTTTGTCCATTCTCTAGCCAGCACCACCAGAACGGACTCTTATTTTTCAAGAATATGATAATCATGATGATACCGGAATAAAACAAAACGTTTTTGATAATGATGACGATGATGATGATGATGATGATGATGATGAAGAAATAAATACAACTGTAGTTGAAGATGAAGATGATGAAAAAGCAGAGGCAGAAGAAGCAGCATCAGAAGTAGAAGAAGAAGCAGAAGAAGAAGACGACGATGTGGAAGAAGAAACAACAACAACTACAACGAGCACTACTACTCGTGCACGTTCAGTATTTCCATCGAGAGAACAAATTACGCTTCCATCACGACGACCATTCCTAGTAAATATCCTCAAATGAATTTCGCAGATCCTTTAAAATCACTTCGACTTTTTAGAATCAACGTAGTTCAACAACAACAACCACCACTAACGCATATGATGTCGACGAAATCGATGAATCCGAACAAGACTATGATGGTGATTTCAAATATATCAAAAACATTCGTAAATATATCCAAAAATTAATGCAAGATTTAAAAAATCTCGTTAAAAATCTCGCCGGTTCGGATCCATTTGTTCCACAAAATTACTACGACGAAACAAATCATTATTAATCCAAAAATGAATTCAATCAACATTCGAATCATAAACACTCACTCAAGTCTTCTTTTAGTTTTCATCTAGATATTCTCTTTTCAAATCGAAATTCTTCTCCTGTACATACATAGTTGTTATAAATCACTTGCACGCAATGATCTATTGAAAATTGTCTTTTATTCAAAATATAATAAAGATGTTCTATCATGAAATTTGATATTCAAACTTTCGAGAAAATTGATCTTTGATTAATTGATAACGATGGATCATTCAATTTATTAATCGTCTTATCTGATGAAAAAGTTATTGCGTATCATTGTAAGTTGTCAACACATCGACAATCTACCATGGACACTAGCAAAATATACGTATGTCAATCAAATATTTGAACTGTTTATCGGTAAGATAAATAGATTATTCGAGTCATTTAGTTTTCTTCTTCTCCTTCGTCTTTATATATTGGTTAGTGAAAGGATAGAGTTTCTATTACAAAACATTGACATTTATACGGTTTAATTTCAAATAAATACTTTCATTTGATATTATATAACTGATTGTAAATAAGCTCTTGACATTTTTATTTTGACAAGTTCTAGTTTCAATGCCAAGATACGAAAATACTTGTTGAGTTCGTTCTTTTTCTTATTACTATTTCTGTTTGCCAACAGAATACAAAAAAAATGCGATCGAATATGTTCCATCGCGTCCTCGATTCGATTCATTATTGGTTTTTACAATTACAATAAAACATGTCGATTGAAACTGAGAGACGATGCATTCTATCCGAATGGCGAGTCGTTCTCGTGAGTCAAACGTCATTTCCGATTATGTATAAAATAGATCGACCGAAAAAAACCAAAGAAAATCCTCGATGGTTTGCTGAAGGTTATGCTGCTGTTCGAGTTCCAATTGGTAGTCGAATTCTAACGAAATGGCAAGAACAAGTACGTCCAATCGATGAGAATGATCCTCATCATCAATGGTATGTGGTTCGAGAATGGAGTGAAGCCGAAATGTAATCAAAGAAAAGAAACTGTATGCAAATCTGAACTGTTCGTTTTCTTTTTGTCAATTATATTTATCGTATAATAAAGATGATTTTGTTGAGTACAATTGATAGAAGAGCTATCCTGATCAAACATGAAGGTTAGATATGAATGTAAAGGACGATTGAATAGAAAAGGATAAAACTGATTATATCCATTTTGATTGATATGAAGAAAAAAAATTATCATAGATTTTTTTTTGTTCTTTTATTTTATGTACACCCCTTCGTCCTTTCAACTGAACACTATGAGACGACATTGTCGGTCATGCATCGATGCATTTTTTTTTCAAAAAAATCCAGAAAGGAAAAGAGAAAGCATTCGAATGAACATACAAGCATTCATTGCTATGATTAGAAGGTGAACAGAAGGCTTGAACGAATACTCAGCACGGCTTAATTCAACTGACGAGTCTTCAGTTATCTTAAATAAGTATTTCGAAAAAAAAAGAAACAATATGACAACGTAAGTATGAGAACTTATTTTTCAGACAAATAAATAAACAGCCCTTCAAAATTTTCTCATTTTCTTGCACATCGATATGAAAATGACGATAATCGTTATTATAATTACTAATGATGAGTGCTTTTTTTTTATCGTGCCATGCTCAGCAAGGTCATTCAAACTTGTTTATCCGTTTATTTATCGTGATAAAACGGGCTTGGAAAACGAAACTGGGTTTTGTTAAACTTGTTGGGTTATGACAAAAAATGGCAGTATGGTAATTATATGAAAACCAGTCAAGGCAGTCTCTTATCATATCTGTCTGTCGTTGTGACTTACAATTCGATGTGTATAAATATGCAAAATATGAAACTAATGTGCAATATACAATGTCCTTGCAGACGTTTTTTTTTATCACAGATAGTTCCGCTAGACCGATTTTGTCCCGTTCGGCGTCATCATTGATATTTGCATTTTTTCTTTTGTCTTTACGCATTGAAAGTCACAAACAATGGTAGAGTCTAGTATATTTGTACGTTTTTTTCTCTCATTCGTAGACCGTACAATTACAAGAACGCCACAAACCGAAACGACAACGAGACGCTCTTGAATCGTATTCGAGATCGTACTCAATTGCAGAATATTGTCTCAGAAATTGGTTTGAATCCGAGTGATTATATTTTGAGTTCATTACCAGAAAACACTTCAACGCAAGAACTACCATCTGCTCCTCATCAATCGGCCTTTTCAAATTATCCTTCGTCTCAAATACAAGGTTACCCACAAATTTTAAGACCACAATCACGATCATTCGTTGTATCGGGTCGACCAACCTCATACGTACAGCAACCACCGCCACCACCTCCGCCTCCGCCACCTCCACCTCCACCGGCACAACAATCGTCTTCAAACCAACCATCGTCAATATTAGCTAAGCTTTTCGGTGGTTCCTCTAGTAACGGACCGAATAATCAACAACAGCCGCCGCCACCACCACCTCCACCGCCATCAGGAGGATCAGCCTTCACATCGCTTTTCAATCGATCTGCACCTAATAACGAAAATTCATCATTTTCACCAATAAACAACATGGATCAATATATTTCCGCGCTGCACGATTCACCAGTACCATGTCCAACGGAATTCGCATCGTATCACCACGATTCAAATTTATCAGCAGAACATTATCTACGTGAAATAAATTGTCAAGAAACGCCACCTGTTCGAGTAGTCAAACCAAGTACTCAGAATATTGTCTACAAAAAAGAAATTCGTATTCGTTATTTGCAACCACCAACACCACCTCCACCTGCTCCAATTATCATCCGTGAAAAACGTTGTCCACCCAAACCACCTCAATCTGTAAGTTCTACAAACGTCATTTTTTATCTATCGAACACTCAATATTCTCTAGCCACTTCTCATTCGTGAACGAAAACCCGCAGCACGTACTCCACCGCCGTTAACGATTCGTGAACGCCCTCCAACACCACCAGCACCATTAGAGTAGAAAAAAAAAAGAGCAACCGTATACTTCTATGTTTAAAATTTTGTTTTAGACCCTATGTTATCGAGAAAAATCTCCCACCACCTCCACCTCCACGACGACAAATTATTATTGAACGTTTGCCAACACCACCGCCTAAACCTCGAACAGTTAAACGTCCTGTTCTCTTACAAAAAGCTCCACCACCTGAACCGTGCAAACCAGTACGAAATGTCGTTGTTGAATACGAACCATTGAAAGCACATACAGTTCGTCGTGTTATCGAAGAAGGTGTTTTTCGTGTTGATCCTCGTCAATATTCAACATACTGTTCGGAATCAACTGCTGGCGGCGACGTACGTGTCGTCGAACGTATCGATGATTTACCACCGCCAAGTGAAAAATTAATGCACACTCTCAGCGAATACAATTATACAGGTGAACCTTGTTCATCGTATCCAGTTAGCTACGATAAATATTGTCACGATAATTTATCGGAACATATTCCAGCTAAAATTGAAAGTTTATTAGGTGGTGGCCAACCAATATCAGCCAATGAGCATTTAACCGATGTTTTACGTACCTCAAGTACACCGGCCTATCGACAAGAACGAGTTCTATCAACAGGTTATGCTTCATCACTTACAAGTCCAACAATTGTCCCAATTCAACGTTCGCAATCAAAAATTTCACATTTTTCATCGAAACATATGACTCCTCGTGATACTCCAATACGATCGCATATCGATGACATTTACTGATATTTGAACAGTTTCTTTTCTTTTTACTTTTCTTATTCTATTTCACAAACATTTCGTTCGTTCATTCGTTCTTTCTCTTTTCTTACATTTTATTTTATTTTAATTTCTAAAGAATTTTCCCTTAATTTAATCTAATGTGATTTTTGTAAGGAGCACGAGGTTTTTTAGTCAACTATTACACATGTACATATGGACTTGTCCATATTACAATACGTTCTTTTCTTTTTTATATGCCGATGTGATCAAATAAAATAACAAAACTTTATCCTAATCTTGGTAATTAATATAGATAATCATTCTTAGACAAAAATAGACAAATTAATCATGCAACGGATGAGAGTTTTTGTTTTCATATAATTAAAATCTACATCTATATTTAGAAAATGTTCTTTCAAGCTATAAACAACTAAGATGACATTCGTCTGCTAAATCTTTATTCGATATAATTGAAATATAAGAATTATTTTTGGTTATAATTGTACAAATAAAAACGAGAAACAATAAACGGAATAAACATTTTTAGTTTAGAGAGGAAATACATATCCGAATAAATATTTCATCTGACTCGATTCAATTGCAAGAGGATATTTTGTCTGGTTATCACCGGTCATGATTGAACTGATCAATCATCGATCGAGAGAGTTTCATAGCCGTTTGATTACGTAAAAAATCGGTTGATTTCGATTTAACAAGTGCAGAAAAATCAGCAAATGATGGCGAAGATTTAATCGAACGTGCACATGTCTTGCATACCGGTGCTAGACTATTAGTATACAAACCCGGCAAGTGAATACTACATTCGATACAACGTATACAAAAGTTTTCTCCGCATCGCCAACAATTGTACTACAAAAAAAAAAGAAATTTAAAAAAAAATAAAATAAAACAATTTCTATCGAACCTTTCGTTGAGCTGTATCGAATGGCGATGAACAAGCGCAATGAATAGGCGCATGGCACGATTTCCAATCGAGTGCGATTGAGTTCAATTCGAGTGCAATACGTTCTAATGTTGGCAAATCGTTTGTATCAACGCTTGATTGATGTTGAAGATTGTATTTCGAAGGAAATGTTTGATTTTGCGGAGAAAAATCGCCACCAAAGCCGCTTTCAACATCGGACAGCGATGTCGGTGGTTGAAGTTTTTTATTGAGTTTTAATGGTATTGAACTAGGACATAATTCATTTTCACTTAGGCCACTATCGACTTCGGGCAAGAAAGTTTTCGTTTGTTCGACATTTTTCTCGATATCCGATGTTTCGGCATCTTCATTCGATGTTGTTGTACTGCTACTTGTTGCTGTTGTTTGATCATGATCAAGTGTTAAACGTAATTCACGAATACGCTGCAAAAAGAAACACAATTCATTACTATGAATCTTTGTTTGTTTACTTTTTCTAATAATCTCGCATGATCATTTAATGCGATCGTATGATCAACTAAATGTGTTAATGTATTCGAAAGATTTTCTTTTGGTAGTAGAGCACTATCGAAACGATGGTACATACTCAACCAAAATCTAGAATTCAGATATTTCGAAATATTTCATTTTAACAAAAATATTTACCTCAATGTATGAGGATTAATCGTTGGGAGAAGAACTTCAGTAGCATAGGATGATTGAGGACGATAGAGAGGATTTTTAAAATCATTTATATTTTGTAAAATATAATTCCAAAATGAATACGCTCGTTCTTTGACACTGAAAACAACGAGAATCATTGAGTAATTACAGAAAAAAAGAAAACTAACCATAAATCCAATCGATCCTTATCACAATTACCAATGAAATTTCCATATTGACATGAATGAGAATGATCATGCAATGAAATGAGAAATCTTTCATTGAATTCGAATGCTGTCGGATAGATTTGTGTCAATTGCCAAACACATTCAAGAAATTGTAAGAATATCGGCGATAGCTCTTTGCCATCACTTGTTGTCGTTTGTCCACAACGATCAGAAAATTTATGACCAAATGATAACCATTCTTTTTCAATTAACATCTTCAAACAAGAACATCGATGCGAATAAAAAAAAGAAGAAGAGACTTTTTTGCTTAGATTTACTCGAAATCCATGAATGGATCGATAGTAAGAACAAAGAAGAATAGATGATAGTGAACAACATTGAGTGGTACGATCCCAACCATCGGAAGAATGAATAAGAACATTAGTCTGTTCAATGTCGATAGCCTGCGAAAAATGAACGAATTCAAAGAAATCTTGTGATTTTGATTTTTCTTTACTTGAGTTATGCAAATAGCTGCATCGAGAATTGATTTTATATGTTGTAACCAACCGGAATTTTCAAGTGAATTCAAATATTGATTCATTGTTGGATTTTTAATTTCACAAGCTAAGCAATTTGTAAAAGAAAATCTTAGTTTTTCTTCGTCGATTTCCGTTCACATTCACTTACTTTCGACTAATTTCTGCAGACTGCTTCTCATCGTATGAATATTTTCAATAGGACAAACTTTAAATTGTATATTCGAATAGTAATCTTCGTTTTCATAACCTTTGCCAGCTGCACGATTAGCAACAGCATTGATCTAGCAAAGAAACGACATTGAAAATCTTTGAAAAAACAATTGTCGAACCCGTGGTCGTGTATCAACAATATACATCATATTCGAATTTGAATTGGTTTTGAGAATTGCTTCGAGTAATTGTTCGTCTTCTTGACAACGAGCACTGAAACCAGATAAAGGTTGTGAACAACGAGTGATCGATGCCTGGAAACAAATCGAAATGAAGAAAACTATCGTTTTTTTTTATTGAGTTTTACTCCGTTGGAATGTAGATAAGCGAGAACAGGCAAACGACCTCGACTTCGAAATTTCGAACTACCAATTAGCATAGCTTTCGTTGATAATGTCGGAACGCAGATTAACGGTGGATATGTATCACAAAGATCAAAATTGCTGTTTCCATCTTCGATTTTCCAATCTCGATTGGGCACACCCATTCTCATGTATTCTGTTGTCAATAAAACCGGATCCCAAATTTTTTCGAGATAATCTGGTGCTTGATAGAGAAAACAGTAGAGTTTTTCATAAGAATCTATAAGGAGAAAGTCAATGGGAATTATTTCAATCAAAGATTTGTTTTGTCTCAACCTGGCCGTAATTGATTCAATGTCGTATGCAAATCAGCACAATCACGTTCTTTCGGAATCAGAAATTCAGCAGAAAGAAAATGTTTCGTACGAACACGTAGAGAATATCCATGTTGTGTGTACGATAATTTATCTACGGAGGATATTAACGAATGTAAAATCTGAAAAAAAAATACATCAAATTGAGCCAATAGATAATCTTCGTCTTTCAATTACCCATATTTCTCGTTTGCCTTCAGGATCAATAAATATTAGATGTGTTGCTGTTAAATAGATTGTGCCTGAAATAGAAAACTAATTACTACGAACAAACAAGTCAAAGTCAGTGCGTGTTTTTACCAATGATTTGTTGACGAAGATTAAAACGGTCTATCAGACGAACATTTTCCACCTAGATGATGAATTTAAACAAAAAACAATAACAATTTAATATAGTCTATACTCTCATCAATCTCTTGAGAACCAAGACGTTCGGTCTAATATGATTACAATTTATTGACTAAAATATTTCTTTTTCTCTTAGATTTCTACGGAACAGAGAAGAGAAAAAGAGAAAAAATAAATAAACAATAATGTCAAACTTGTTTTTCATCATTTTTGCGCTCTCTTTGCAAATTAGTGCTTTTAAACGTACTCGGTTTTTTTCCTCTTCACACATCTTTCCTTTCGTCGACTATAACCATCTGTAATATCCGGAAGTCGAACATTCCTGATTAAATATCATGGAAACCTCGACAGCAACAACAGAAGAAAAAAAATCATACTTAACTTATCTGCATTCAAGTGTAGCGTGCTGATGCTTTTTCTATTATTGACTTTTTTCCTTGAATACGAAGGATACAAAAAAAACAGAAAATAACGAGATTTTCTCTTCTTATTCTCATTGTTTTTACCCCTTGAGTAAATAAATTAGATAAATATTTCGTATGCAAATCATCTTCTCTATAAATGAAATACTTCGATGTCTATCTACTTTCGGATCGGAAGAAACTAACTGAATGGATAAATCTGTTTTTCTTTTATGTTTACCTGGAGATGTGTAGTAGGAGGTAGAAAAGTTTTTAATTGATCAATTTTTGATGAGATTTGTTTAAAAACTTCATTGAAATAATAACGATTCATTGATGTGACCATAACAATCACCCATAAAATGATAGACGTTGAATAGTTCTTTTTTTTTGTATGAATAGAGAAAGAGAAAACTAACAGAAATCGTTCTCTCTTCTCGCTCTTTTCTGATCGATTTTCTTCTTCTTCTTCTTCTTCTTTTTTCTTTCACTGCTCTTTTCCTACTCTTATATCCTTACGACATAGTGCACGATGCATTTGATTTGAACGCAAAC
>ERZ781399.4187-NODE-4187-length-10540-cov-4.360706_pt1 | contig 10540 bp, 10 predicted proteins | sample MGYA00511014_ERZ781399 | MGnify/ENA primary metagenome ERZ781399 (study PRJEB29847, sample SAMN06458254) | wastewater metagenome | isolation source: Wastewater bioreactor | place: South Africa: Cape Town | study: EMG produced TPA metagenomics assembly of the... | reverse complement strand
ACGCCCCATTCGACCACCTGCCAGCCCGCCATCCTGGGCCCATGCGACAAGGCGGCGGGCAGGTGCACGCCGATCCCCTCGAGGAAACCATGCGTATAGCCCGACCAGCCGACCGCCACGGTGGCCACCACCAGCGTATATTCGGCAAGCAGGCTCCAGCCGACCACCCAGGCGACGATCTCGCCCAGCGACGCATAGCTATAGGTATAGGCGCTGCCCGAGGCGGGGATCATCGTCGCCATCTCGGCATAGGCCAGCGCGGCGCAGGCGCAGATCGCCCCCGCGACGACGAAGGAGAGGATCACCGCCGGCCCGGCACGATCCGCGCCGACACCGATCAGGGTGAGGATGCCGGTCCCCACGATCGCCCCCACGCCGAGCGCGACGAGATGCGGCCAGGAAAGCGTGCGCGCGAGCCGGTGCTCGGGCGGGCGGTCTTCCTCCGCGACGATCTGCTTCAACCGGAACAGGCTGGCCATCGATACTCCCCTATCTCTTTGGGAGAGTGGTGTAGCGCGGCGGAGGGCCGGCGCAACTTTGTTTCGCACGCCCTCCCCCTCCCCGGGGAGTGGGAGAAATGCCGTTCAGCCTTCCGTCAGCCGAAGGGCGCGATCGTTCCGCGTCCGACCCCGCCTGGGAGAACGCCCGTGCTGCTGCTCACCGCCCTCGCGCTCGCCTTGAGCGTTCCGCAGGAATCGCCCGCCAATCCGCAGATCGACTATGCCGCCTTCACCACCCTGACGCATGACGTGCGTGCGCTGAGGGCCGGGCGCCTTCTGCCCTTTGCGCGCTTCCAGGCGATGGCGGGGGAGAAAGGCGCACTGCTGCTCGACGCCCGCTCGAAGGACGCTTTCGCGCGCGGCCACATCGCCGGCGCGGTCAACCTGCCGCTCACCGATTTCACCGCGGAATCGCTGGCGGCGGCGATCGGGCCGAACCGGAACCGCCCGATCCTGATCTATTGCAACAACAATTTCTCGAACCATCGCGCGCCGGTTCCGCTCAAGGCGGCGCCGCTCGCGCTCAACATCCAGACCTTCATCAACCTTGTCGGCTATGGCTATGAGAATGTCTGGGAGCTTGGCGACGTATTGAATTTCGACGATCCGAAGGTCGGCTGGGTCGCGTCGCCGGCCTGATCCATCAGGGCCGGCGCGGCGTCGGCGCGAACTGGTCGACGAGCAGCCGCCATCCGGCGGCTCCATGATGCCAGACGCGGACATAGTGCCCGATGCGCACGCCGCCATCCTCGACCTGGCCATAGCTATAGGCAAGATCGCCCGCGGAGGACCGTCCGCCGCCAAGGCGCTTGCCGGCCCCCTTCGGCCCGCGCGCGGCCAGCGCGACACCCGCTTCGCCGATCGCCGGCGGCGCGCCGGCGCGCAGCACCCGCCCGTCGGCCGCCAGGAATCCGGCCAGCGCCGAGATATCGGCGTCGAGCCGCTGCTCGACCGCGGCGAGATCCTCGCTGTGCGCCGGCGCCCCCGGATCGCCGAGCCGCGCCACCCGCGCCGGCATCGCCACCGCGCCTGCAGCAAGAGGCGGGGAACCCGAATCGATCAACCAGCGCCAGTCGCCGTCCTTGCCCCGGTGCCAGATGGTGAAGAACTGGCCGTGCGACACGCGATCGCCGCGCCGCATGACATAGGGGCCAGTGGTGAAGCCCAGGTCTCCCGATCGGGCAATGCCGGCGGCTTCGGGTTGCCACTCCAGCCGGGCGCCCGGCGCATCCGTCTGCCTGGCGAGTTCGGGCGCCGCCGGGCGCGGCGCGGGCGAAATCAGCAGCCCGTCGGGCGAGACATGCGCGCGGAAGGCAGGGGTGATCCCCAATGTCGTGGCATCGGCGGCAAAGCGCCGCTCGGCGGCGACGAGCGTCTCGAAATCGTCGCCCGCCGGAGCATTGGCCAGGGCGAGCAGCGCGGTGGCGGCAAGCGCCCGGATCCTGGGCTTCGGCATGGGCGGTCTCCAACTCGTCTTCGCTCGTCTCGTCCAAGGCCGGTAGGCCCGCGCGCCACCGCATCCTTCTCCTTCGCGATGGGAGCCGTCGCATTCGCGACGAGCCCGGGCGACCGGGCCACCGGCCCCTCCCCGAATGCCGACCCGTCCTAGAGCTTGAGCACGGCCTCGACGGTGGCCTGGTAATTGGGGCCCACCTGCAGCACCGCATCGTCCGACAGCACGACCCGCAATGCCCCCTTGCCCGGACGCTCGACGCCCACCACCGCGCCGATCCGCAGGATATGCGAGCGATGGATGGGAAGCATCAGGGCGGGATCGAGCCGCTGCTGGATATCGTTCATGCGCGCGCGCAATATGTGACTCTTGAGCGGCGTGTTGAGCAGCACATAGTCGCGCGCGGCTTCGATCCAGTCGATCATCGAGACCGGGACGAGCACCGCGCCCTGGCGGCCCGGCACCCATATGCCCTGGTCATAGGGCGATTCCACCGCCGGGGCAGGCGCGGCACGTGCATCGTTGCGAAGCGCCGCCAGCGTTGCGCCGAGCTCGGCCACCTGCCCCTCGGCATCGCGCAGCGCGCGTCGGCGCCGCGCGCGCTCGACGCCGAGGCGCAGGCGATCGAACGCCACGGGCTTCAGCAAATAGTCCGCCGCTTCCACTTCAAAGGCATCGGTGGCGAAGCGATCGAACGCCGTGACGAAGATGATCTCCGGCCGGTGTCCTTCGGGGCGCAGCGCGCGTGCGATCTCCATGCCGCTGCGGCCGGGCATCTGGATATCGAGGATGATCAGATCGGGTTCCAGCGCGCGGATCTTCTCCACGGCTTCCACGCCGTCGCTCGCGGTGCCGGCCACTTCGACATCCTCGATCGCGTTGAAGCCCACCTTCAGCCGGTCCAGCGCCAAAGGCTCGTCGTCGACCAACAGCACCCGCATCATTCCGCAGCCTCCGCTCTGTGCGCCCGGTGCAGCGGCAGCGTCATCAACGCCACGAAACCGCGCTCGCGCGCCGTGGCGACCAGGCCGCCCTCGATGCCGTAAAAGGCCTCGAGCCGCCGGCGCACATTGACCAGCCCCAGCCCGGTGCCGCCTCTGGGAGCGCCGCCAAACGCCTGCCCCCCATCATCCTCCACGCACAGGCGCAGCATGTCCTCTTCCGAAGCGGTGGCGCGCACAACGATCCGGACGGCGCGGCGCGAAGGCGCCACCGCATATTTCACGGCGTTCTCGATCAGCGGCTGGAGGATGAAGCTGGGCACCAGCGCGTCCAGCAGCTCGGCGGGGCAGACGAACTCGGCATCGAGCCGATCCCGGAAGCGTACCGCTTCGATGTCCAGATAGGATTGGAGCATCGCGAACTCCTCGTCGAGCGTGACTTCGCGTTGCGGATCGGCCTCGAGACTGGCGCGCAGGAAATCGGACAGCTTGCCGATCATCCCCTCGGCCTCGTCGTTGCGGCGCGTGACGATCAGCGACGAAACCGCATTCAAGGTGTTGAACAGGAAATGGGGATTGAGCTGGAAGCGCAAGGCGGCAAGCTGCGCTTCCTGTGCCGCATTCTGCGCCGCGGCCAGCTGACGCTCGCGTTCCTGCGCGACCATGCTGCTGAACACCAGCCCCAGCCCCGCGGCATACAGGCCATAGACCAGAACGAACGGCATCAGGCCGAAGACGAATTGCCGCCAGAGCGGCACGACCCTGAGCCCGATGGCGGCACGCGCATCGTTGATGAAGATCGCGTCCAGCCAGCCATGCGCCAGGGCAAGCGCCAGGGTGAAGGTCGCGACGGCAAGGATCGGCGGCCGGGAATCCCAGCGCTCGACCCGCAGCAATACCGCAGCGATCGAACCGGAGAAGACGAGGCCTACGACGAAGGTCTTTGCAAGTAGCAATATCAGGCCGGGCGACATGGGATCGCCCATGGCCAGTCCCGGCATCGTCCACAGTACAATTGCCACGGACCAGAGGGCCAACGCCAGAAGCGTGGCCGCGCGTACTTCGCGCTTGCGCAGCAGACCCGTCATATCCTTCAGCCCCATCCGCGCTTCATATCACGATGCAGGAAGGCGGGCGTCCGGTTTTGTCGACGTCATGTCCTGATTGGTCGCAAAGCCTTCCCGCGTCCGGGTCCGCACTCGATGCCGGCAACGGCCGTGATCGAATATGGGCCCTAGCCGGCGCAGCGCGTCAGCTTCGTCGCTTCCTCGTTGTTGTTCATCGCCGCGCCCTGCTTGATCTCGTAGAGCTGCGGCCAGCGCTTGCCGGCGACGAAGATGCGCTTGGTCGCGCTATCATAGGCAATGCCGTTGGGCACATCGTCCACATCGCGGTTCCGGGGGCCGAGCGCGCTTATGTCGAGGAAGCTGTTCACATGGCCGCTGGCCGGATCGATGCGCGCGATCAGGTTGGTCTGCCAGATATTCGCCCAGATCTCGCCATCGACCCATTCGAGTTCGTTGAGCTTCTCGACGGGGCAGCCATTGGCAGTCACCTTCAGCGTCGATACCGGCTGCATCGTCTTGGGATCGAGGAAACGCAGCACCGGCGTGCCGTCCGACAGGATGATGTTCTTGCCGTTCTGCGTCATCCCCCAGCCCTCGCCAGTGTAGCTGAAGGTGTCGCCGAGCGAGAAGTCCTTGAGGTTATAGGTGAAGCCGGTCTTGTCCTGCCAGGTGACCTGGTAGAGCTTGTCGCCGAACGCGATGATGCCCTCGCCGAAATAGGGCGCGGGCAGTTCGACCTGCTGGAGCACCTTGCCGCTCGCGGGGTCGACCTTCCGGACATAGGAGCTGCCTATTTCGCCGGTGCCTTCGTAAAGCGCGCCGTCGTGGAAGAAGAGCCCCTCGGTAAAGGCGGTCGGATCGTGCGGATGCGTCGCGGCGACCGTCACGGCATAGACCGGAATCCCGCTCGAGCGCAGGAGGAAGAACCAGGCGCCGGCCGCGATCACGGCCAGAGCGACGATTGCGAGGAGGATGCGCTTCATCGGACGGGAGAAAGCAGTGCGGGCGCGCGGCTGTCAACGACGAACCCGCCAATCGCGCGGATCCTGCCCGCCGCGTGCGATCGCAACCCTGTGTAGCCAGATGGGAATGCGCCCCGCCGAATGCAGCCCATCAACGCGCCATCAGCTATCCTTGCGCCGATCGAAACAGATCGGCGAGCCAATCGATGAAGACGCGGACGCGTGGCGACAGATGTCGACTTTGGGGATATAGGACAGACACTTCCATCGGCGGCGGCGAAAAGGCCTCCAACACCGGGACAAGTTGCCCTGCGGCGATCTGAGGCTCGACGCGATAGCGTGGAACCTGGATCAGTCCCAGGCCCGCAACCCCCGATGCGGTATAGATCTCGGCGCCTCGAACAACGACGTCATAGGGAAGCGGGACATCCCGCTGGGCACCGTCCGCCGCGAATTCCAATGGGTAGGGCTGTCCCGTCGCCGACGCCGTATAGGCGACCATCCTGTGACCGGCGAGGTCATCTGGCGAGGCCGGCGCCCCGAAGCGCTCAAGATAGGCCGGGCTTGCAAGGGTCACTTGTTCAAGCATGGCGACCCGTCGTCCAATCAGGGACGAGTCCGACAGGTTGCCTGCGCGCAGAACACAATCGACGCCCTCGGTGATCAGGTCGACCATGCGATCGGCTTCGCTCAGGTTCAACGAGATGCCCGGGTAGCGGGCGATGAATTCCGGAAGCGCCGGCAGGACGAAGAAGCGGGCAAGCGTGCCCTGCATGTCCACGCGCAGCGGCCCGCGCGGCTCGGCGTTGCGAAAGACGCTCTCGACTTCGTCGAGGTCGGCCAGGAGCCGGATGCAGCGCTCGTAATAGAGTGTGCCGTCAAGCGTGGGCCTGACGGTTCGCGTGGTTCTCTCCAGAAGCCGCACCTCCAGATCCGCTTCGAGATGCTGGATGGCATGAGTCGCCGTCGGGCGTGGGATTTTCAGGTCCCTTGCCGCTTGAGCAAAGCTTCCACGCTCCACGATCCTGACGAACAGGCGCATGGCACTGATGCGATCCATGCAATTTGGATAGCAGATTGTTATTCAGTTCGAAACAGTGATGTTCGAATGCGCAGTCTACTGTCAAAATACGAAACAGATATCTTCTTCCCCAGGCGCAAGGACGGGAGGAAGTCTCAATGTCGAGCGAATCAGACCCGGATAGCGCGGTCGCGGCCAATGGTGACGTGCGTCTTCTCATCCCGGCACTGACGCCGTTCTACGAGCGCGCCCGGCCGCTGGCCTATGCCGCGCTTCGAGCTGCCTTTGGTCTGACCATCGTCACACACGGCGTCCCGAAGCTTCTCGGGATGTCGCACGGTTCGATGGCCGACCCGATGGCGGGATCGATCAACCTCATGACGAATGTGCTGAACCTCCCGTTCGCGCCGCAGCTGGCCATGTTCGTCGCGCTGCTCGAAACGTTCGGCGGCCTTGCGGTGGCGGCGGGCCTGGGCACTCGGCTCTTCGCGCCGATGCTGGCCGTGCAGATGATCTTCATCAGCGTGGCGCTCGGGCCGACCTATCCCTGGATCGACCGTGGCATCGAATATCCGCTGATCCTGGGCTTCATCGCACTGCTGATCTCCCTCCACGGCGGCGGCGCCTGGTCGGTCGATCGACGCATCGGCCGCGAACTTTGATGCCCACAGGATCCTCAAGCGGTCGGCAACGAACGCGGTCGAACGGCCGAGACCCTTTCCCATTCCATCCCCCGGCAGGCGGCAATTTCTCAGGAGGTCTTGAATGAATCAGGTAAGTAGCAAAGTCGCGATCGTCACCGGCGCCTCGCGCGGCATCGGCGCCGCCATCGCGCGGAGACTCGCGAGCGACGGCTTCCGCGTCATCGTGAACTATGCCGGCAACGCCAACACCGCCGCCGAGCTGGTCGATGAGATCGAGGCGGCCGGTGGCCAGGCGATCTCCGCCCAAGCCGATGTCAGCGACCCGCTGGCGGTGAAGCGGATGTTCGACGCGGCCGAAGAGACTTATGGCGGCATCGACGTGCTGGTGAACAATGCCGGCATCATGAAGCTGGCGAGCCTCGCCGAAAGCGACGACGCGCTGTTCGACAGCCAGGTGGCGATCAACCTGAAGGGCAGCTTCAACACGTTGCGCGAAGCGGCGAAGCGGATGCGCGACGGCGGACGGATCATCAACCTGTCGTCCAGCGTCGTCGGCCTGCGCCCCCTCAACTATGCGGTCTATACCGCGACCAAGGCAGGCGTCGAGGCGATGACCCACATCCTCACCAAGGAGCTGCGCGGTCGCAACATCACGGTCAACGCCGTCGCTCCCGGGCCGACGGCCACGGCGCTGTTCCTCGACGGCAAGCGCCAGGAGGTCATCGACGAACTGACCAGGCTCGCACCGCTCGAGCGGCTCGGCCAGCCCGAGGATATCGCAAGCGCGATCGCCTTCCTTGCCGGCCCGGACGGTGCCTGGATCAACGGCCAGGTCCTGCGCGCCAATGGCGGGATCATTTAGCGATCCGTTTCGAGAGCCCCCAGCCCCCAAGGGGTCTCCCGACTGGCCGGGCCGCCCGGCCCGCCCGGGTGAGGCGGCCCGGCCAAAACTCTTCCTCAATTTCAAGGAGTGGGTTCATGACCAAGATCATTCTCGTTACCGGTTCATCGAGCGGCTTCGGCCGGTTGACCGCCGAAGCCCTGGGCCGTGCCGGCCACACCATCTACGCCTCGATGCGCGACGTCGCCGGCCGCAATGCCAAGAACGCCGCCGAGCTGTCGGCCATTGCCGGCAGCGACATCCGCCCAATCGAGCTGGACGTGCAGTCCGAACCGTCGGTCAACACTGCAGTCGAGAAGATCATCGCCGAGAGCGGCCGGATCGACGTGATCGTCCACAATGCCGGCCATATGATGTTCGGCCCGGCCGAGGCCTTCACGCCGGAGCAGTTTGCCCAGCAATATGACGTCAACGTGCTCGGCACCCAGCGCGTCAACCGGGCGGCGCTGCCGCATATGCGCGCTCGCCGCGAAGGCCTGTTGGTCTGGGTGTCCAGCTCCAGCTCGGCCGGCGGCACGCCGCCTTATCTGTCGCCCTATTTCGCGGCCAAGGCGGCGATGGACTCGCTCGCGGTCCTCTATGCCCGTGAGCTTGCGCGCTGGGGCATCGAGACGACGATCGTCGTGCCCGGCGCCTTCACCAGGGGCACCAACCACTTCGCCCATTCCGGCCGTCCGGCGGATGAAGCGCGCGTCGGTGAATATGAGGCCGGTTCCTATGCCGGGTTCGGCGAAGAGGTTCAGAAGGCCTTCGCAGAGATCGTGCCCGACGACGCCGATCCGGCGCCGGTCGCCGACATGATCGTGGACGTGGTCAACACGCCGTTCGGCGAGCGCCCGTTCCGGATCCACTTCGACCCGACCGAGGACGGCGCCAACATCGGCTTCGCCGTCCTCGACCGCCTGCGCGCCGAGATGCTCCACCGCGTCGGCCTGTCCGACCTGTTGAAGCCGGCAAGGAAGGCCTGAGCCATACGGTCGATCGCGGACGGCCGACCGTCCGCGATCGACGCGCCGCCGCTCCCTGGCCCCCAAAAAAGGAGAACGCTATGTCTGCACACGCACCTTCACGTCAGGCCTATGTGGCGACGACGCTCGTCGCCGCGGTAACTGCCGCGCTCGCGGCAGCCGGAAGCTTGGCGCTCTCGCTGCATATCTGGGCCATGTTCATCGGCTGGATCGCGTTCTTCACGCGCATCCAGAACAACCGGACCGCCCTTGAAAACCTGGCCTGTGTCGGCCTCGGACTGATCATCGGCGCACTCACGGCGCTTGCCATTCCGTACCTGGCCGGCCTTGTCGGGCGCGGTCTCGCGCTTCCGGCCGCCGTGTTCGTCGTCGGGCTGGTGGTCGTCGCGCTGCGAGGCCTGCCGGTGCTGAACAACCTGCTCGGATACTTCCTCGGCCTCGTCGCCTGGTTCGCGGCGCATCTCGAACCGTCGTTCGAGGCCCTGGCCCAATTGTTCGGCGCCAGCGCCATCGGCTCGCTTGCCGGCTGGGCCTCGCACCGCCTGCCGGCCCGCCTCCTGCAGCGGGCATGACCGGCATGGGCGGCGCCAGGCTTCCCGGCGAGCGGCGCTCAGGCGCCCGTCGCCTGCCGCCCATCGTCATCCTCGGCAGCCTGCCCCTCCTGGCTGCGGTCTGGGCGTGTGCCGGGGATAGGTTGCGCGCTGCAGCTATCGGACCTGCAGCGCTATACCGACCGCAAACCGTCGAGCCGGCGACGGTCCATGACCGGGCATCGCCTGGGAAGAAACTCATGGGCTGAGCCTGGTGCTGCATCCGTCTACTTCCCATGGAAATCGCCGAAGCGCCGCGATGCCGCCTTCCACCCGCTAGCGGAAACCCGTGCGGCGGATAATCAATTCACGGTCAGAGTTCCGATATGCTCGCTCCACGCGTAACTTGGCGTGAACTTGGGCCCGTAAATGCCCAGGTTGATCCAGTATTTCCCGGGCTTGGCGGGCGTCCACTGGAAATCGATCCGACGGTCTTCTCCGGCCGCGAAGTCCTGGCCGCTCTTGATCTGCTTGTACACCGCCTTGTTCTCGGAATCCCAGATTTCCAGCTCAAGGACAGACTTCGGAGCGGCTTTCCCAGCGCGCAGCGTGAATCCGATCGTCACCGGCGATCCGCTTGCTACGCTGGAGGTCGGCAGGTTCACGCCGGTATTGAAAGTCGGCGCGACCAACGCGGGGACATAGAAGCCGGCAACCTTGAGCGCCAGAGATTCAACCGGCGCCTGGCCCGAATTGGTCAGGATTATGATCGTTAGCTTGTCGTCCTCGAAACGCTCCCAGGTCGAGCGGAAGCCCGGATATTGTCCGTCGTGATGGATTCGCGCGTGGCCGAGATAAGTCTCGACATACCAGCCCAGCCCGTATTGCCCGGTTCGGCCATTCGGAAGCATTGGCAGCGTGCGCGTCTGCTCCCAGAACGCAGGCGACCGCGACCGCTGCTCATCTAGAAAGATATCCCACCGCGCCAAATCGCGCACGCTGGAGAGGAAGGCGGCGCTGGGTCGCGACGCGATCCAGTTCTCGGCATTGACCAGTCGTCCATCTACTTGATCGTATCCGGCAGCCCGGTCCGGCACGATCGCGGCCGTCAATGGGCGGGTAACCTGCAACCCGGCAGGCTTGAACACGCGCGCCGCCACAAAGCCTTCCCACGGCGCTCCTGTAGCGTTCTCGATGATTTGAGCGAGGATGTAATACCCAACGTTGGAATAGAGGAATTTCTCTCCGGGTTGGAAGGAAAGCGGCAGTGTGTAGGCCGAGGCGATGACAGCCATCGGCTTCTGTTCCTGATAGGGACGATAGTCGTTCGGATCGCGCGGAATACCGGAGGTGTGCGTCAGTACCTGCCGGATCGTGATATCCTTCCAGCTGTCCGGCGTCCCCGTCAGGTGTTGGCTGATCCTGTCATCCAGGCCGATCTTTCTGTCAGCCGCGAGATCCAGAATGGCGGAAGCAATGAACGGTTTGCTTAGCGACGCGATCTTGTAGATCGAGTCGGCGTCCTGCACGGAGATGACCGAATCGAGCTGCAC